>ENA-UOOH01000173-UOOH01000173.1-fermentation-metagenome-genome-assembly--contig:-NODE-173-length-76126-cov-5.710796_pt1 | contig 76126 bp, 84 predicted proteins | sample MGYA00245778_ERZ724025 | MGnify/ENA primary metagenome ERZ724025 (study PRJEB28704, sample SAMN03018313) | fermentation metagenome | biome: anthropogenic terrestrial biome; feature: soil; material... | reverse complement strand
GACCCTTGGCCCCCTGATTCGAAGTCAGATGCTCTAATCCAGCTGAGCTACAAGGGCAGAAACGCTTATCTATTGTATCAAATCAGCTAGGTTTTTTCCTCAATAAGTTAAAAATTCTTTCATCCATCACTTCAATTATTATGGTTTGGATTTGAAACCCTCTTTTTTATTTTTAATTTATCAAACTAAAGAGTACTTTTCTTTATTTAATTGTATAATAGATTAAACATTCTATAGAAGGAAACTGAATTTAAAAAATGACAGAAATAAAAATGATTCAGAAACGTGTCTTCCCTAGCTTCCTTGTTAAAATCTGGGAATCTTTTAAGAGCGTCATTCCTATTGCGGTTGTTGTCTTGATACTATATTTCACCGGAAAAGATAATGCTTTTTCGTGGGCTAGTGATAAAAGTTCTTTTGGCTTTCCCAAAGAACTTTTATTCTTTCTTCTGTTTTCCCTGGTCGTTGCCTTAGGATTAGGACTCTTCTCAATCGGCGTTGATCAATCATTAGAAAGAATCGGTAAGACAGTTGGTTCCTCCTTGACCAAAAAGCAAAGCATCGTCTTTATGGTCGGAATTACCTTCATCATTGGATTCTTGATTACTTTTGCTGAGCCTGACTTAAAAATCCTAGCTCAGGAAGTCGGTATGAATGAATGGGTACTCATTACAGTTATTTCGGTAGGTGTCGGTTTATTTCTTGTCTTAGGGACGCTAAGAATTATCTTCCAATGGGATATGAGAGTAGCCTTCTTAGCAGCTTATGCTACTATCTTTATCTTAGCCAATATTGCTCCTAAGGCTTTCTTGGCTATCGCCTTTGATTCTGGAGGAGTAACAACCGGACCAGTTACTATTCCTTTTATTTTAGCTTTTGGCTCTGGTATTGCTGCCACCAGACAAGGTTCAAAATCCGGAAGTGATGAATTCGGTCTAGTGGCTCACGCCACTATGGGTCCTATTATTGCGGTCATAATTTTAGCAATCTGCATATCTATTAGTAACCCTGATTTTGTCTTGTCCTATCAGAACGAGACTGTCGATATTGGCCTTTCTTTTTCTAGCTATGGCTCCTCTCTTCTTTCAAGCCTTAAAGAAACCAGTTTAGCTATCGGGCCTTTAGCTCTTTTCTTTATCGTCTATGATTTGTTCATTCTAAAGCTTTCCAAAAAGGATATCATCCATGTCTTCTTTGGTCTCTTCTTATGCTACTTAGGTCTGATTTTCTTTATGAGTGCCGTTAATACCGGCTTCAAGCCGATTGCTTTATCTATCGGCAAAGCCTTAGGGAATCAGAATGAATTCCCCTTAGCTATTGTAATCGGAGCTTTATTTGGCTGCTTTGCCGTTTTAGCTGAACCAGCAGTTATGGTCTTAACTGATAGGATTGTCCAAGTCAGTGAAGGCTCAATCAAAAAGGGTAGTTTCCTTTTCACAATGGCAATCTCTATTGCCTTAGCCGTTATGCTTTCAGTTATCCGAGTCTTTTATGGATTCTCTTTACTTTACTATATAGTTCCTGGATATCTTCTAGTCTTCTTATTAAGTTTCTTTGTACCCCGTATTTATTCGTCAATGGCATTTGATGCTGGTACGGTCGCTTCTGGTCCTATGGCAGCTTCTTTCACTATGCCTTTCATTCTTGGACTGGCTTCTTCTTTATACTCTGATAAAGCCAATTATTCGGATTTGATTTATGAAAACGCCTTTGGCGTCATTTCTATGATTTCCTTGCTTCCTATTATCGTTGTTGAAGCAACTGGTCTTTATGCCACTATCAAAACCAACATCATCTACAGCAAGGCCAGAAAGCAGATTACGATGCCTGACGATGATCAGATTATTCATTTCACGGAGTCTAACACGATATGAAATTAAATTTGCTGGAAAGAATCACTTCATCCCATTTCCCTTATGATGAGACTCACGACTTAGAAAGAGTCGGGTTCTTTATGTCGATTGTCCCCGATGGACAAGCTTTAGCAATCAAAGATCTTCTGGATAAGGCACAGGCGGCTTTTTCTTTCGTCACTCACGGAAAAGGAACGGCTTCTAAGGAAATCTATGATGTCTTAGGAATTGAAGAAAACCGCAAACAGATTGTTTTTTCTTTAATGCCAATGAAGAACTGGCCTAATCTTAAGGATCAGCTTGTCAGAAGATTCAAAATTTCTGACTACACTAAAGGCGTTGCTTGTATGGTGGATATAGATTCCTTGTCTTCAGTCAGTGTCTACCGCATGGTAACAAATAATCGAATTGATGAGCCAAAGAAAGGAAAAAGACCTATGGATACTGAAGTAACGAAACCAAGTGATGACTTTGAAATCATTATTACCATTGTCAATGATGGCTATTCTGATATTGTCATGTCGGCTGCCAAGAAGGCTGGAGCAAGAGGCGGAACGATTCTTTCTGCTAGAGGCACCGGCAATAAGGATATGGAGAAGTTCTTTGGTATTGTCATCACTCCAGAAAAGGAAATCGTTATGATTATTGTCCCTAAAGACATAAAGGATAACGTCTTAGCTTCTATTTCTAAGGAGTGCGGTATCAATACTAAGGGCCAAGGCATTGCCTTCTCCCTAAAAGCCAGTGATGTCACCGGCATTGTAGAGACTGAAGAGCCTCCTAAAAACAATTAGACTTGGCTCAGAGGCTTATTCTTAGTAACCTCATCTTTATCAGTATTGTTATTTAAGGTCATATCGGGAGTCGGTGATTCTTCACCGACTAAGGTGGCCTTTTCTTTTTCTCTTAGAAGTGAATGGGTTAATAAGCTATTCCGATGAATTCCTTTATTCGCATTAATGGCTTCTTTGCTGATTGAGCCGCTCTTAATTAAAGCTAACTTAGCTAAACCAGGTCCAATCATTTCGTAAAGTATAGAAGAGCAAAGGATAATTGAAAGGAAGGTAGATCCTAAAGTTCCACCTAATAACCTAGCTCCCATATCGGCTAAGCCAATAGCAACTCCGGCCTGCGGAATTAAGGCAAAGCCGAGGTTTACGGTGACTTTCTTAGGTTCCTTAGCTAAGGAACAGCCAATGAATGCCCCAGCATATTTGCCAATTATTCTTAAGAAGAAATAGGCAACCCCTAGAAGACCAATGACCGCAAAATTAGAAAAGTCCATCTTCATTCCGCTAAGCACAAAGAAAAGACACATTATCGGAGGAGTAAAATTGTCTAATTGAGTAAAGATGACATCATCTTTCTTGAAATTTATATAGCTGGCACCAAAGACCATGCAACACATCAAGGGCGAAATAGAAATCATCGGTAAATCACAAATACCGCAGAGCAATAATAAAGTAGCTACAGTTAATATCAAACGGTTGTCCTGACTTCTTTTAGCTGACATCAGTTTGCTATGGATGAATCCTAAAAGAATACCTAAGCCAATAGCGGCAATGTTATAAACAAGGGGAAGAACTACTGATTTAACAATATCAACATTGTTGCCACTCATGCCATTAACTAAAGCAATAGCTAAAGTGTAGCAAATCAGACAAACTGCATCATCGAGGGAGACTACTTGAAGAAGAATATCTACAAACTCACCTTTAGCCTGATACTGCCTTATAGTCATCATAGTAGAAGCCGGAGCAGTAGCAGTGGCAATAGCTCCTAAAAGCAAAGCAAAGTTCCAACTGACTGAGTTCCAAAAAATAGCTTTAACAAAGACAGTAACCACAATTCCGGCTAACACTGATTCAAAGACTGTAATAACAATTGTCTTTTTAGCAGTCTTCTTAATTGTATCAATACGGAAATATCTGCCAACACCGAAAGCAATGAAAGCTAAAGCCACATCGCTTAAGAAGCCCATCCCACTTATAATATTATTGGGAATTAATCCTAAGCAGAAAGGACCGATAAGGCAACCGGTAAGAATATAAGCAGTGACATTAGGAAGCTTTAAAATCTTAGTAATTCTAGTCAATAAGAAAGCTACAAAAAGCATTATTGCTAATGCAATTAAGACTGTCGGAAGATAACCAAAAACAGAATAATACTGTTGTAAATCAAATGGAAATTTCATAATTTTCGTACCTGGATGCTTGTATTCTAAGCAGGTTCTAACAAAATTGTATATTAATGTATTTTGACCATCGATAAATTATTGTTATAATGTCTATAGAGGAAAATAAAATGATAGATCAAAAACTATTGACCTTAATATCAGTTGCAGAAACAGGATCATTTTCTAAAGCTGCAAAAAAACTATGTTTAACTCAGCCAGCAGTTTCAACTCACATAAAGCTTTTAGAAAGAGAGCTTAATGTTAAGCTATTTACCCGAGGCAATAATCAGCTAAAACTCACTAACGAAGGCATAATTGTCTTAACATACGCTAAAAGAATTCAATCAATGTATTCCGAACTTCAGACAAAGATTACGGATTCAAAGAACAACACCCTAACTCTAGTTATAGGTGTAACTCATACAGCTGAATCAAGTGTTGTCATGGAAGCACTTGGCCGATATGCAAACGAAACACCCAACATACGTATAACGTTTATTACAGGGTCTATAAAAACTCTTTATGGGTTGCTATCAGATTATTCTATAGATGTTGCCATTGTTGAAGGAAACAATACTAACCCGCAATTCAACTCTCTCCTTCTTGATACTGACTCTCTTTTATTAGCGGTATCTCCTAAAAATCATTTGGCCAATCAAGGCATGGCGACTCTTGATCAGTTAAGAAAAGAAAAAATGATTTTAAGAAGACCAAATTCTGGTACAAGACAGCTATTTGAATCCAGTATCAAATCTCAAGGTTTAAGCATTTCGGATTTTGAAGTTAATATCGAATGTGATTCTCTCTTTACTATCAAAGACTTAGTTGAAAAGAATATCGGTGTCTCCGTCTTAGGAAAATCCACCTGCATTGAAGAGGTTAAGAAGCATGACTTGGTTTTGCTTCCTATCGTTGGTCTATCAATGATCAGAGAAGTAAATATCATCTACCCCAAGGATTTCTCCCATCCCGAAGTCCTTACCGGAATAATCAATGCCTATAAGTTAGCCGTCAAGAATGAATAGGTATTTAGTCTTTTAATGCGTCTATAAAATCAATTTATGATGACCTCTTTGTGTTGCCTTATATTGCTTTTTAAGGTAAAATTATTCAGTAAGAAGTTTTAGAACATTCCAATATTTTTTTAACTTTTTTTGTGATGCACACAGAAATGTGTGTCTTTTTTGAGGGGGTATTTACGATGAAAAAAGAAGCAAAATCAAAACTATTCATAGAGGCTAAAAATATCTTTTTAGTTCTTTTTGGCTGTTTTGTTTTAGCGGTAGCAGATGCTATCTTCATTGTTCCCTGCAATATCGTTAACGGTGGAGTGGATTCAATAGGTATCATTATTAATTATTATCTAAAGCCCATCTTGGGCTACGATGTCTCCGATATCTTTATTGCCGTCTGTCAAACGGTCCTTTGGATTATTGGATTATTCTTCCTAGGTAGAAAATTTTCTTTTCATACCCTCTTAGGATCCCTAGCTTTCCCGCTTTTTTATGCATTGCTATTTAGAACTAACTTGCTGGATGCTATCGGCTTTACTGAAGTCTACCAAGCAAACACGAATCCTGATGGTTCAATAAGTTTAGCTTTTTTGATACTATCAGGAATTTTCGGTGGTTTCCTTTCTGGCGCTGGGGTTGCATTAACCTATCTAGGTGATGGATCGACTGGCGGCTTTGACGTTGTGAGTTTCATTATTGCTAAATACGGACTGATGAAACAGGATTATTCCGGATTCATTATGGACACTTCTTCGATAATCATTGGCTTAATAGTTTTTAGAGATTGGCAACTAGCCTTAGTGGGAATCCTTTCAGCTGTAGTCTGTGCCTTTGCCATCAATTTAATCTACATTCGTGCCAATTCCTATTTGATTGCCGATATCATCTCTGACAATTCTAAAGTTATCCAGGATTTCATTCATGAAAAGCTAGGCCATGGAACAACTGTCCTAGATGCTTTAGGAGGATATACCGGAGAAGAAAGAAAACTTATCAGAGTAGTCATCTATAAAAGAGATGCCCAGGAATTAAAAAGGTTCATAGCTAGTGTAGACCCAAAGGCTTTTGTTAGCTTTACTACGGCAAGAGCAATTAACGGAGCTGGTTTTGAGGCTTTAGAAGTATCAGCTAGAGACAAAGAAAGAATACTAACTAAATATGGAATTACACCTAGAAAGCCTAAAAAGGAAGGCGAGTAAAAAAAGAAAGCGGTTTTCCCTGTTTTAAATTATTACTATAGGCTAAAAGTCAAAACCGGTTGTCTTGGCTTTTAGCCTTTATTTTGTAAAGAGCATCAAAAGATACTAAACCCTTTAAGAAAATTTATCTTGAAGCATTTAGCCCATTTAAAAGGACATTCAAACAACTAATTGCTGATTTTGAAATAGAATCAAAAAGGTTCCTTAATAGGATTTTTGTAGAATAAGAAATATAGAGCCTAGATTCAACAAGAGTAAAATTAGATTAAACTTGCAAACCAAAGTGGGTATTTTTAATAAATTAAGCATTTCTACTTTTGTTTTTGCAAAATTTGACAATATTTCTGCTTTTTAAGGGTCTAAATTTAGTTAGTATTTAATAAAGAAGCACTAAAAAAGCCTTTCCGTTTTAAGAAAGGCTTTATTTTTTTAAGTTGGTGACCTGGATGGGGTTCGGACCCATGAATGTATCCTTGAAAGGGATATGAGTTAACCACTTCTCCACCAGGCCATTAGCTGCCTAGATGGTGCCACTTAAAGAAAAATGGCGCCTACTGTAGGACTCGGACCTACGACCTACCGGTTAACAGCCGGTTGCTCTACCAACTGAGCTAAGTAGGCAGCGTTGATAAATATAGCAAATTACGTTTCAATTTGCAATAGAAAGTTAACTTGTTTACGCTCTTTTCTTATCGATTAGGTCTTTTACGTCCTTAACGGTCTTTAAAGTCATCATCTCATCTTGGGTGATTTCTGGTAAATTAAACTCCTGCTCGATATTTATGACTAATTCGGCAGTGTCTAATGAATCTAAACCAAGATCTTCTAATTTAGTATCAGGAGTAATAGAATCAGCATCAAACTTTTTCTTTCTTACTTGTTTAGCAAGCAATTCTTTTAATTTGGCATAGATATCCATATTTATAACCTCGTTTATTCGATACACGAATTTAACAATTACTAATATAATATAAAAATACTTTAATTGCTATCCATATTGCTAAAACGCTATAATAATCGCGGATTATGAAAGCAATAATACCTGTAAATCTTATTTTAGAGAACTCCTTAGCTCCTAATTATCCAAATATGATTATCATTATTGCCCTTTCAGTATTAGGGTTTCTTTTATTGGCGGCTATTATTGTCGCAATTTGCTTTGCCTCTTTAGGAGAATCAAAGAATCAAAGAAGAGAAAGAGAAAACTTAGATTACAACGTCCGTGTCTATACTTTTGACTATGCCAAGAAAACTTTCTACTTCTTCGATAAATTCGATTTGAAGCATACTAAAACCTATGATGAACAGCAGTTCATCAATCAGTTCATGCCTTCCGATAAATACCGTGTTCAGGATTGGCTTAGAGGTATTGTTCAAAATAACAATTATTCACAGTATATTCAGGCTGATTTAAAGATTCATCACCCTAATGTCACAATTTCCTCAATGCTTCAGTTAACCAGCGTCAATCGCCAAAAGAATATCATTCATTTTGAAAGTTTCCTGTTGCCTTATTGCTCCACCACTTCCTTAATGAGTCCAAGAAAAAGAAAACGTTTCTTCCTCAATGACGATGAGGCCTGCCAAGACTTCATTAAGAACAATGATGAGGAAAACTATCTTGGCTCAGTCTATTATCTGAAACTATACCGAGCTAACAGCACGAAAGAAAATGATGAAAAGTACTTGGCTGAGATTAATACAAAGATAGTCAGTATTCTTACAAAGTTCTTAACCAAGACAAAAAAGCTTCACAAAATCAGTGACACTGAAGAAATAATCATTGATAAATCTACAATTTCCCGTGTTATGACTATGAATATAGCCAGCACTATTGAAACAGCTTTAACCCAGTTCCTTAACTTTAATACTCCCGATGTTGATTTGTTTGTCGCCATTGGTATTTCCACTACCGCTTTCTACAATCAGGATTACTTCCAGGCTAAAGATCAATCAGGTATGATGGCTAAAGCAATCAGCAATAACCTAACTAATGAGAAAGTCCTCTTCTATGATCCTAGTTTCTTTGATAAATTCAATAAGGAAAAGGGACAATTAGAAGAAGTTAAAATGATTGTCAAGAATTCTACTTTCCGTGTCTTCTTTACTCCAACGATTAATATCAAGACCGGAGAGAAGAGCCTCTATTTCACAAAAGTAATACCCTTTGGAACCAGCTTAAAGACCTTCAGAGAAGTAATTGATGTTTCCGTCAAGATAAAAGAAGGGCCTTTAAGAATCTTTAGAGGAATCAATGAGAAGTGTCAAAAGAGCTTAGCTACTTATAAGGATAATAACATCAATCTCATCATCAATGTCCCTTATCTAGAAATAGCTGATTTCTTAAAAGCCATTCAATCTACTTCCTACAGCAAAATCAGCTGGACTTTAGCTCTGCCGGAAACTGATCTTTTAGCCTACCTTGATGATCAGGCCACCATCAAAAAGACCTTCCAGAGAGTAATTGAGAACCAATGCAAGATTGCTATCATGCTAGCTAATTCTTCCCCTTCACTTCCTAGCCAGATCTTACGTTATGCCTCTTTCTTCCTAGTAGGAGATAGATACACAAGCCACTTAAAAGATAGCCGAACCGTCAATGAATTGAGAATCATCGGCAGCAGTTACCAGGACTATCCTGCTCCGATTGTCTACTTCGGACTTAAAGATTTCAACGATATCGAGCTAGGAGCCCATTTTGGTGGTAGAATCTTTCAGTGCGATGCTTTGGCTTTGCCCTCTAGTAAAGCTGAAGAACTTGACCCTGAAAAGGTCAACTATGTGATCAAGGAAACGGAAAACCTTTTCCCTCACACTTCCAACACAGTTTCTAAAGCCATCAGCATTGAGCCTCGAAACAAGAAAGAGACCATTGTGATTCCGACTATCAGGAACTCAATCAAGAAGAAATAGTCTAGGTAATGAAAGGAAATACCAAGATGAACGACAAGAAAGTTAAAAACATTGCTTCAAAAAGCGAAAATCTGACTCAGTGGTATACCGATGTCTGCACTAAGGCCGGCTTAATGGATTATGCCTCAGCCAAGGGATTCATTGTTTACCGTCCAGACGGCTATGCCCTTTGGGAAGAAATTATGCATTACTTAGATAAGCGTTTCCATGAATTAGGTGTTAGGAATGTCTATATGCCTACCTTAATTCCGATGTCCTTGCTGAACAAGGAAAAAGAGCACATTAAGGGCTTTGCTCCCGAATGTGCTGTTGTCACTCAAGGCGGTGATAAGACTTTAACTGAACCAATGGTAGTAAGACCTACTAGTGAGACTTTATTTTGCGATTATTTCAAAGATATTGTCCATTCATATAATGATTTACCCGTCAAGGACAATCAGTGGTGCTCCGTTGTCAGATGGGAGAAAACTACCCGTCCTTTCTTAAGAGGCGCTGAATTCCTTTGGCAGGAAGGCCACACTCTTCATGAAACCGAAGCTGAAGCTAGAGAGTTCGCCTTATCAATTTTGAGAGTCTATAACGACTTAGGCCGCGATATGCTAGCTATTCCTTTCGTTATGGGAAAGAAACCCGATAGTGAAAAGTTTGCCGGTGCTGTTGATACTTACACAATTGAAGGCTTAATGCCGGATGGCCAAGCTTTGCAATGTGGAACTACTCATTACTTAGGAACTGGCTTCCCTGAACATTTTGGAATCAAGTTCTTAGGCAAAGATAATAAGATTGCTTATCCGCATTATACTTCTTGGGGTGTTTCCACCCGTTTATTAGGTGCCATCATTATGATCCATGGCGATGATAACGGATTAGTTTTGCCTCCTAAGATTGCTCCAACCCAGGTAGTTATCGTTCCTATCAGAGCTGATAGTGATCCGGCTGTTGTCGAAGCTGCTAAGAAGATTGAGGATTCCCTTAAAAAGCTCAATATCCGAGTTACTTTGGATTTATCAAACAAGACTCCGGGATGGAAATTTGCTCAGTATGAGATGAAGGGTGTTCCGCTCAGAATTGAAATCGGTCCTAAGGACTTAGCTCAAAACCAGTGCGTCTTAACTAGAAGATTTGATTCTTCTAAGTCCTTCATGTCTCTTGATAAAATTGCTTCCGATATTCCTACTGAGTTAGACAATATCCAGGAAGGCATGTATCAGAAAGCCTTAAAATACCTTAACTCCCATATCACCGAAGTTCATAACTATGATGAACTTAAGGATGTCCTTACTACCAACAAGGGCTTTGCCAAGATGATGTGGTCTGGTGACAGTGAAGACGAGGTCACCATTAAGAAAGACTTCAACGCCACTCCTCGTGTTATGCCTTTTGATCAGATTGCTTTCGATTATAAAGATTGCCTTACCGGCAAGAAGGCCGACAAGGTCATCTATTACGCCCGTGCTTATTAGTTTTAAGATTTTGATAAAAAGAGGTTATTTCAATGAATATTTTTGATGAAAGAATCCAGGCCCTTCAGGCCCAAATGCGTGCTGATAATATCAAGGCCTATATCGTTCCTGCTACTGACCCGCATTTAAGTGAAGCTTATGCTCCTCGCTTTGGAGCCATGAGATTCTATTTCTGCGCTTTTGGTGGCGAAGATGGAACTTTATTAGTGACTCAAGACAATAGCTACATCTATACCGATGGCCGTTATTGGGTCGAGGCGGAGATGGAGTTAAAAGGCACTTCCTGCAAATTAGTAAAATCTGGAAAACCTGGCGTTCCTTCAATGGCTAGTTTCATCAAAGAGAATAATCTTTATCCTCTTGGACTTGATGCTTCCTTATTCTCCCTTAAAGAATTAAGAAAATATTATCTCGATAGCGACCATAAGATTGTCTCTTTAGACTATTCATTCCTAGTCAAGAATATGCCCTCTTATCCTTCTGATCCTATTTTTGCCATTGATCAGAAATACCTTTCTTTAACCTATAAAGAAAGAGTCGATTCGATGGTTAAAGCAATTAAGGGCAATGGCGCCAAAGCTCTTCTTTTAACTGCTCTTGATGATATCGCCTATGTTTTAGGATATCGAGGAAACGATATCTATTGCACCCCGGTCTTCTATTCTTGGCTTTATATCACCGAGGAAGGACATCTGGATTTGTTCATTGATAGCAACAAGCTACCTAAAGACTTTAATCTGCCTAATCTGACTATCCATGCCTATGATTCCTTACTGGCTTTCATTGATGAAAGAAAAGATATTCCGACTTTAATTGATCCTTCTAAGACCAATGCTTTGATTTGTTCCCATCTGAACAATAGGATCTATGCTTCCTCTCCGGCTTATGTGGAAAAGAGTATTAAGGGACCGGTTGAAATCGAGAACTTAAGAAGAATCAACACTATCGATGGCTTAGCCGTCTTAAAGCTGATGAAGTATGTCGATGACCATATTGATTCGGGTTTCTTAAATGAAGAAAGCTTAGTCGAATATGTCGACTCGGTTCGTTTAGCTAACCCTGAATGCTTTGAACTATCATTTGGAACTATTGCCGCTGTCGATTCTAATGCTGCCATGATGCATTATGCTCCGACTAAAGATAAGTTCTCCCCTGTCAATCGCACCAATCAGCTCCTTTTGGTTGATTCAGGCGGTCAGTACTATGGTGGAACTACCGATATTACTAGAACTTTTATTCTTTCTAAGAATCCCTCTAAGGAAGTCATTCATGACTACACCTTGACCTTAAAGTCTCAGATTGCTTTAACAACTTCTATTTTTGAGAAAGGTGCAACTGGACATTCTATTGATATTACTGCCCGTGAAGTCATGTGGAAGGAAGGCTTAGACTATAAATGTGGAACCGGACATGGAGTCGGATATATTTCCTGTGTCCATGAAGGCCCCGTTGGTTTTAGATTCTATGACTCCCCTGATCGAGATGACCGAGCGGAATTAAGCTTAGGAAATGTCATCACGATTGAACCTGGAGTCTACAAGGACTACAAGTATGGTATCCGTTTAGAGAATGATCTTTTAGTAGTTCCTTGCAACACCACTGACCAAGGCATTTTCTATAAGTTCGAAGTCTTGACTCTCTGCCCTTATGATCGACGTGGCATTGATGTTTCCATGTTGTCTGAAGAGGAAATTTCTTGGTTCAATGATTATTCCGCTTTAGTCTTTGAGAAGCTTTCTCCTTTAGCTAAGGATGATCCGGAATTATTAGCTTACTTAAAGAAGAATACTGAGCCTCTTAGCCGAAATGAATAGAATTGTTCTTTTTGAGCCGGAAAAGCCTGCCAATACCGGCAACATAATTCGTACCTGTATGGCAATGGACTGCAAGCTTACCATTATCGGCAACCCGACTTTTGAGTTGACGGACAAAGCTTTTAAAAGAGCTGAAATGGATTACTGTATAGGCTTTGAGATTGAAAGATTCAACACTATCGATGAATTCTTAGCTAAACATGGTAAAGAAGATGGCTATTATGTCACTAGATACAGTGAAAATGTCTATTCATCATTTGATTATTCTTCAGTTTCCGATAATCACTGGTTCATGTTTGGAAGAGAATCTACTGGAATACCAAAAGAAGTCCTTAAAGAGCATTACGATCATACGATTAGAATCCCTATGGCTATTAATGCTAGGAGTTTAAATCTAGCTAATTCTGTTGCCATTGTTATTTCAGAGGCAATTAGACAGCAAGGCTTCTATAATCTAGCCACTACTGAGACAATTAAGGGAAGGGACTTCTTGAAGAATTATCCGTCAAAATAAAAAAAAGCCTTAACGGCTTTCTAAATAATTAAAGAGCGCATACGCTTTATTTATACCATATTATAGGTTGAGTAATCAAGTTGACAAAAAATCCCTAATATTCTATTTTATTGGTACCTAGCTGATGGCGCGTTTCCGACACATATGTTATCGGGGATGAAGTCGGTGGTGTGTTGAAAGCCTGCTTCGAGCAGGGATCCTAATCCACCCGCTAGATGCCCCTCTCTTAATAAAAAGGGAAAACAGTTGAATTCACTAGGCAAACGGATAGTTTCGGCTATCCGCTTTTTCTTTAGTTTGTCACCTTTGGATGCTAGAATAAAGAAGACAAAAAAGGAGATACTATGAAATTCGATAAAATAGCTGTTAATGCTCTAAGAGGCTTATCCTTAGATATGATAACTAAAGCAAATTCCGGACACCCTGGTATTTGTCTTTCTAGTGCACCTTTAGTTTATACTTTGTTTTCAAGGCACTTAATCGCTGACCCTAATGATCCTAACTGGTTCAACCGTGACCGTTTTGTCTTATCCGCTGGACATGGCTCCGCTTTGCTTTACTCCCTTTTGCACCTTTGCGGCTACTCCATTCCTCTTGATCAGCTGAAACAGTTCAGACAGATTGACTCTTTAACACCTGGCCATCCGGAAGTCGGACATACCCCTGGCGTTGATGCAACTGCCGGTCCTTTAGGCCAAGGTATTGCTCAGGCTGTCGGTATGGCTATGGCTGAAGCCCATCTAGCTAGCATCTATCCCGACGGAAAACGTTTAGTAAACCATTATACTTACTGCTTATGCGGTGATGGCTGCCTAGAAGAAGGTATTTCACAGGAAGCTATCTCCATTGCCGGTCTTCAGAAGCTGAATAAGCTCGTTCTTCTTTATGACCGCAACGACTGCACTCTTGACGGACCTCTTACCAACTCTTCCATAGAAGATGTCAAGGGTAGATTCGAAGCCGCTAACTGGAATGTTCTTTTAGTCAGAGACGGGAATGATGTCGATGAAATCGATAGAGCTATTACCTTAGCTAAGCAAGCTATTGAAAAGCCTACCATTATCATTTGTCATACTATTATCGGTTATGGTTCATCCTTAGCTGGCAAGAATGCTAGCCACGGCAAGCCTTTCTCACCGGAAGAAGTCGTTAAGACTAAGGAAAACTTAGGCTATAACTACGGTCCCTTTGAAATCCCTCAGGAAGCCTATGATGCCTTTAAGGAAACCTTCATCGATAGAGGACATAAAGCTCACCAGGACTACAATCAGGCCTGCCTAGCTTATGAAAAGGATCATCCAAACGATTATCATCGCTTCAATGATCTGATGAATAACGATGTCAAGAAGTATCTTTTCACTAATGCCCCTACTTATGAACCTAACTACAAGGAATCAACCAGAAATGAAAGCCATGCTTTCTTGGAATTGATCTCTACTGAGATACCTAATCTTTTCGGCGGTGCCGCTGATGTCGCCTCTAGTGTTAAAACCAGCATCAAGTCCTTTACTGACTTTACTCCAGCTAACCGCAAAGGCCAGAACATCAATTTTGGTATCCGTGAATTTGCTATGGCTTCTATCCAGAATGGTATCCTTCTTCACGGTGGACTGAGAACCTATGTCGGATCGTTCTTAGTCTTCTCGGATTATATGAAAGCTGCTATCAGAATGGCTGCTATGGAAAAGTTGCCGGCTATTTATCTCTTCAGCCATGATTCCATTGCTGTAGGAGAAGATGGGCCGACTCATCAGCCGATTGAGCAATTAACCACTTTAAGATCAATCCCTGGTCTTACTGTTTACCGCCCTGCCGATGCAATTGAGACTTCGGCTAGCTACAGTGTGGCTTTTTCTTCGACATCTAGACCGACTGCAATTATTCTCTCCCGTCAGGGCTTAGTCAATAATCCTGGCTCTTCTTTTGAAGGCGCCAAAAATGGCGGTTATGTCATCTCTAGAGAAAAGAATCAAGCAATTCTCACTTTGATTGCTACTGGAAGCGAAGTCAATAAAGCCATTGAGATTCAAAAGGCCTTATTAAGTGAAGGCATTGATACTAGAGTGGTCTCTCTTCCCTGTTTTGACCGCTTCGATAAGCTTAATCCTACTATTCAGGATGAAATCTTCTCACTGCCTTACGACAAACGTGTTTTCATCGAGATGGGCAAAACCGATGGTCTTTACAAATATGCTAAGTATGCTCTTGGCATAGATGACTATGGCAGTTCTGGTCCGGCTGATGAAGTAATTGCAAAATATCGCTTCACTACTAAAGACTTAACTGATAAAATCCTCGATATTTTGCGACATAATTCAAAATAGAGACAACGGGGCGGAAATATTCCGCCCTTTTTTATTGGAATTTTTGGCTTCTCCGACTAAATACTCTTTGAAGGTAAAAAGGAGAACCATCAATGACTAAAAAGAAAAAGACGGTGTGTCTATTAGGAAGCAGTTTGATTTTTTTATCCGCATTCAGCTGTTTAGCCTCAACCACCAAGATGTTCACTGATTTCAGTTTCGGGAACTCTAACGGGGATAATGTGGCAGGAGAAGATTTTGACATCAATCCGGTGAATGGAATTAAGTTTGCCAATGAAAAGCTAGTCACAAACGAAGATGGCACGGTCACTAGGAATATGGATTATCAGATTTTCCCAGCTCAGTCTACTGAGGTACTAAACGCACAGCTGACCTGGAGCGAAGCAAATAATTCTTATTTTGAAGAGAGTTTCTTAAGTACGGAAATAATCAGCGACTATATCACTTTTACTGATGATTCCGCAAACAGAAAATTATCTTTTACTTGCTTAAAGCCATTTGGAAGACAGGCTATATTTAAACTTACCAGCCAATCCGACACTACTATCTCAGCATCAATAACGATTGATTATTTAAGAAAAACTATTAAGGATACAACTTTAAATATGCCTTCTACCGTATTAGAAGGAGGTAAGCCATTAACTGTCACCTATGAAACTGCAGTATATTCAATTGGTTCCAAAGGTGAAAGACCAAACTATGCTCTTCCATCAATAAGTTCCTCCTTTGCGGAAAATGGCGATTATACGTTTAACAGTCTTTTTTCAGAAGTAGTAACTAATGGTTTATATACGCAAGCTTACAAATACGAAGACAGAGACTACTACGATCCAAGCTCCCTACAAAGTGTCATTAAGGATAGACTAAAAACTTATTTTTTCTCCATGCCTACTTTGGATGGAAGCAAAACTTTCGATACGGAAGTTTTTAGAAATATTTTGACTTACCAGGCCTGCACTTACCATACAAATCAAAATCAATATCAGAACCAGACAAATATCTATGAATACTTTATCAGTAGATATGAGTCTTCTTTGCTCAACAATGCAGGATTAATGGTAAAGGCTACCTATCAAGGAAAAACAATTGAAAAGCTTATTTCTTTAGGAATCAGCACTCAAGCAGTAACAGGTATTCAGCTCAACGAAAATTTTGATTTCTAGCAAATGACTTTAGCAAGTCCGCCTAATGAAGTCTCTTTAAGATCGTTAGGAAGTTCCTTGCCGGTCAGTTTCATAGCTTCAATAACTTTATCGAATGACACACGATTCTTTCTATATGGAGAAATGTTTTTTGCATAAAGGTAAGCAGTATAGGCATGAATAGCTGCCATACCGTTTCTTTCAATGCAGGGAATCTGAACATAGCCATCAACAGGATCACAGGTTAAACCTAAGAAATGCTCCATAGCTACTTCGCTAGCATATTCTATCTGATGAACGGTCAATCCATAAAGATAAGAGATAGAGGCAGCACCAAAAGAAGAAGCTGAGCCAATCTCGGCTTGGCATCCTAATAAGGCGCCAGACAAGGAAGCATTCTGCTTAATGAAGTTGCAGACTAAAGCACCGACTAAGTAAGCTTTAGCAATTTCATTGATATTGAAGTGATGATATTTGTACTCATAGAAAAGCAAAGCCGGAACGACTCCGCTTGAACCACAGGTGGGATTAGTAACGACCATCTCACCACGGGCATTTGCTTCTGCTGTAGCATAACTAAACGCAGTTAAAAGAAGGATTCGTCTTTCAGTTCGGCTTTTTGATGAAGATGCACGTTTATAGATTTCCTGACTGACCGCCTTTAATTTAAGTGGTCCAGGAAGGATTCCGCTTTTGGTCAAGGAAGACTGAATAGTTAGAAAGGAACTATTTAGGAGCTGCTTAGCATAATTAAGGATGTCAGGGCCTTCAAATTTTTCTATAAGATCATAAATATCACTCAGCTCATGACTGGAAAGATACTTTTCCATTTTGTCAAAGGTATTAAATGGGTAGATATCTTTAGGTGAATAGATGCCATCTTCTTCCTGAATGGCACCACCACCTATGGAAAGATAGCGCTTAGTAAAATTGTGACCATCATTATAAATAGCCCGACATTGCATGGTATTCGGATGCTTCAATTTTGTTTCAGTAAAGTTAAAAACGACTTCAACAGGATAGCCATCAAAAACTTTTTCAATAATAGCGTCAGTGGCATGTCCCTTGCCAGTCAGAGCTAAAGAACCATAAAGAGTGATTTCAAATTTCTTTACTTGTTCCTTATTGGGAGTCAAAGCCAAAAACGTTTCAGCTATTCGATGAGGTCCAATAGTATGGGAAGAAGAAGGACCAGGTCCAAGTATTAATAATTCTCTTAATGATTTCATATTATCTTTTCCTACAATATTCTACACTATTTTTCCTTAAAAATACCTTTTATAAGCATTTTTAAGCTTTTCTCATGTAAAAGAAAAATCCCTCTATAGGTTACCCTACAGAAGGTTATGATTTCCCAATTATTTTAGGCAATTAGGCGAATCAGCATTAATTAATGCTTTCTTCTAGCAGTTTCGGACTTAAGCTTTCTCTTAAGACCCTTCTTTAGGAAGAAGTCATGCTTACGATAGTCCGCAATGGTTCCGGCCTTGTTAACCTGACGCTTGAATCTCTTCATGGCATCATCAAGGGTCTCACCATCTCTAACAATTGTCTTAGGCAAAGAATATCACCTCTTTTTCAATTAGCCGATAGGTATTCTACTCTTTATAGGTCACCTAAAGCAAGGAATTCTTTGATTATTTTGCTATTTTTCTTCAATACAGGTTCTTCAATCAGACTTTATTACTAATCAAAGCATTTTCTAAAACTAAAACATAGACATATAAAAGGCTTTAATAATTGATTTCTTTGTAATTCTTGTCATAGGTTTTTTCAATTATTCCGCTTCCGACTAAGCGGCTTCCTTCATAGAGACAAGCAATTTGGCCTTTGGCAACATAACTGTAATTATCATAAGAAAGATAAGCTGAATGGTTATCAATAATTGTGAGCTTGACAGGCATATCCTTGCCACGATATCGGAATTTGCAATTGCAATCATAAGATGAAGTAGGTATGTCATTGCCAATCCAATTAAAGCCATCAATCAAACAGCGGGAAGAGAGGCGATAATCATTTCCTTTTTCTTGAGCAACATAAAGGATATTCTTGTTCACATCCTTTCCAACCACAAAGAAAGGATCACAGGTTCTACCCTTGATTCCACCAATGTTCATTCCACGATGCTGACCAACGGTATAGTAAAGAATACCATCATGGTCTTCTAAAACTTTCCTAGTAACAATGTCGACAATCTTGCCTGGCTTTGAAGGAAGGTAATTAGAAAGGAAATTTTTAAAGTTTCTTTCTCCAATGAAGCAAACACCTGTTGAATCCTTTTTCTTAGCAACAGTTAGGTTAAGGTTCGAGGCAATTTTTCTAACTTCTGGCTTGGTAATATCAGATAAAGGAAATAAGGCATGAGATAATTGTTCTTCGGAAATTTGTCCCAAAAAATAAGACTGGTCTTTATTTAAATCAAAAGCTTTGTAGAGATGACTTTCACCATTCTCGTCAATTCTTTTGGCGTAATGACCCATAGCAATTGTATTAAACCCTAAAGATTTGGCATAATCATAGAAATGACCGAATTTAATATATTTGTTGCAAAACACATCAGGATCAGGAGTATAGCCTTTCTTATATGTGCTTAAGAACATACTGAAAACTTCTTTCCAATATTCCTCGATAAAGTCTTTTCTTAATAACGGCAGTCCTAATTCGTCAGCCGTTTTCTTAGCATCATCATAATCAAGCTCCTGAGAGCATTTGCTTCCAGTAAGGGTTGGATTTCCTTTAATATCGTTATTGGCAATAGAATCCCAGTTTCTCATAAAGCAACAAGTTACATCATATCCTTGCTTTTTTAAAAAATAAGCAGCAATTGCGGAATCAACTCCGCCAGACAAGCCAAGCAAAACTTTTTCACTCATTTGAATAGAACCTCACTGTCAAGAAGAATGGTAAAAGGGCCATCGTTGATTAGCCTAACTTTCATGTCGGCACCAAAGCGTCCATATTGAGCATTAGGAAGCTGTTCTTTTAATTTAGCTGAAAAGTAATTATAAAGTGGCTCAGAATATTTACCGGGAAGGGCTTTGAGAAAACTCGGTCGGTTTCCTTGAGTCAAATCAGCATACAAAGTGAACTGACTTATGCAAAGTATATTTCCACCTATTTGGCTTAAAGACAAATTAGTCTTTCCCTCATTGTCAGAGAAAATCCTTAGCTTTAAAAGCTTTTCAAGCATTTTATTACAGGTCTCTTCCGTATCGCCAGAAGTAAAGCCAACAAAAATGACTTCCCCTCTTCCAATTGAAGAAATCACCTGATTATCGATACTGACTTGGCTCTCCAAGGCTTCTTGAATTAAGATTCGCATTTTTATGGTTTCCTATTTGATATTTAATATTATAATTGTTAGTAGAGTATTATAGTAGAACAGGAGCTATTTATTATGGATTATTCATATAAAGATTACCAACAATTGTTACAAGAAGTCAGAGAGAAAACTGATTTCAAACCACTCATTGGTGTGGTTTTAGGTTCTGGTTTAGGTGATTTAGTTGATGATGTTAAAGTAGTGGCCACTATTCCATACGGAGACATTAGAGGTCTTCCAGTAACCACTAACAAGAAACACAAAGGTCAGTATATTTTCGGTTACTTAGATAATATCCCTATCGTTATTATGCAAGGACGTCTACATTGTTATGAAGGCTATACTTCTCAAGAAGTAGTTCTGCCAATTAGATTAATGGGAATGATGGGAATTAAAAGCTTGGTTCTATCAAATGCCTGCGGTGGAATCAATGCCGCCTTTAAACCTGGAGATATGATGCTAATCGATGATCAGATTGCCTGCCTTATCACTTCTCCCCTAAGAGGCCATAACATTGATGAATTTGGTACCAGATTCCCTGATATGTCCGACATTTATGATATTAAAGATACAGATAAACTTTACCAGAAAGCTAAAGAATTAAATCTTCCTGTTAAAAGAGGCGTCTATATGCAGTTCTATGGTCCTCAATATGAATCTAAAGCCGAAGTCAGAATGGCTAGAATCTTAGGTGCTGATGCTTGTGGTATGTCTACGGCAATTGAAGCTATCGCTGCTAACCATATGGGAATAAAGACTATGGGAATAGCTTTTATTTCTAATATGGCCTGCGGTATTACTAATACTAAAATTAGTGATGAAGATGTAGTCAAAGAAGCAGCAAAAAATAGAAAACCTGTTGCCATCTTAATGAAAGAAGCCATAAGGATCTTAGCCAATGGTAAATAAACCTTTAGCTTATCGAATGAGGCCTAAAACCTTAAACGATGTCATCGGCCAAGAAAAACTAATTTCTTTTTTGAAAAAGCTTATCGAATCCGATAATCTTTTGTCTATGGTTTTCTATGGTCAGCCTGGCATTGGCAAAACAACTATTGCCAAAGCTTTTGCTAATACTTTCAATGCCTACAGTGTTACCCTGAATGCCGTCATTGATAACAAAGCCAAAATGGAGCAGGCCTTTGGCGAAGCTATCCGCTTTAATCCAGCTATCGTAATCATTGATGAAATACATCGATTAGATAAATCAAAACAGGATTTGCTTTTACCCCACTTGGAAAACGGAGATTTTTTTGTCATTGGATGCACCACTGCCAATCCTTTAATATCCTTAAACCCTGCTATCCGCTCTAGATGCCGTCTTTTAGAATTAGAACCTTTAACTATCGATAATGTTTTTACAGGTTTGAAAAGAGCAGTCAGCTCACCTGACGGCTTAGATGGAAAGAAAATCATATCGGATGAAGCTTTACAATATCTGGCTAAGATTTCTGCTGGTGATTTACGTTTTGCTTATAACCAACTTGAAGCAGTAGCTTTAAGCTATACAAATGATCATTTGATTTCATTAGCTGATTGCAAAGCGGTCAGTGCTGTTCCCAATTATTATGGTGACTTAGATGGGGATGAACATTACAATACCGTTTCGGCTTTTCAAAAATCCATCCGTGGCAGCCAAGTAGATGCCGCTATTTATTACCTAGCCAAGATTCTAAAAAGTGGTGACTTAGACGGAATCATTAGAAGGCTGATGGTTACTGCTTATGAAGATGTCGGACTAGCTAACCCCCAGGCGGTAGACCGTTGCTACAACGCTTGCCAGGTAGCTAAGGAAGTCGGCTTACCAGAAGCCGAGATACCTCTAGCCTTTACAGTGGTTGATTTGGCTTTATCTCCTAAATCGAAATCAGCAACTTGGGCCATAGAAGCCGCTGATCAAAAAGTTGATGAGAATCCAATAAAAGTCCGGGATTATCTTCGCTTAAAGAATGCCGGAACCGCACCTGAAGACAGTTATCCTTACGATGAACCAGAAGTATGGAAATACCTTCAGTATTTACCAAAATCTTTAGTGGACTGCCATTTCTATTCTCCCTGGGACAACGGAAAATATGAAAGAGCCCTTCATGAGAATTTCGACAAGCTGAATACTATTACTAGAGTAGCTAGTGTCCAAGAAGCCAAAAAGAAAACTAAAAAATAGATTTTAGAATTTAAAATTCAAATTCCTTTTAGCATTAATGACTTTGAAGAAGGTTTTTGAAGCTTTTTTAGTACAGATCATGAAGATAGCATATCCAATTATGGTGACAGCAATAAACTCACCTAAAAAGACCCAACCAAACTGAACCCAATAATAAACAGTCGCATTGGTATTACTTAAATCAACATTATACATAAAGGTCAATTCATATCCCACGACAAAGCCATTGACGATAGCTGGAATAACAGAAGCAACAATAAGATGTCGGCAAAAGCTCTCTAGAATACATGAAATAAAGGTTGCTAATGTTCCAAACACCATATCTAATGGGGTTAATCCATAAGCAACTGAATAGATATTAGATAAGAAGCATCCAATAGTTAACCCTATTGTGTAGTTTGGATTAAAAAATGGAAGAATCATTAAAAACTCAGAGATTCTTACCTGTGGGGTCGTATAGGACATAAAGAAGAAAGCATAGGTTAGTGCTACATACATAGCAGCAATAACGGCATTGGTTGCGATACTGCGGGTATCCATTTTGAAGCAATGAAAATACTCCTTGATAGGATTTTTCTTTCCGTTTTCCTCAGTTTTAGTTTCCTCTACTTTCTCATCAGAAGAAACTACTTCTTTTTCCTTTTCAGCATCGTATTGTTTTTCTTCAGCTTCTTTCATTAAAAAAGCCCCCTGTTAATGTTTTACGTGGGGTATCATGGGAAAGACCCACGCGATTGCAGTCTAATTTAGTACATGAATCTACTTATTGCAAGGGAAAGAAGAGAAAGTTTTACTTCTTATAAAACGTTTTTATTTTTTTAATCAGTTCTTCACGATCAGAATGATTGTTAAGAACATCAATTTTATCAACATCGAGAGTGATAATAGGACTAGCTACATATTCTTTAGCTATCCAATCATCATAGTCTTTCCAAAGGAAGTGATAGTATTCAACTAAGCCAGGATCGATTTCGTATGTACGTCCTCTTTCTTTAATACGCTTTATGACGGTATCAAAGCTACCTTTTAAATAAATCATAATATCAGGGCTCTTCTTAGGTAGATTCTTTAAATCACCGAGCATCTCATTAAGAAGACTGGTGTATATTTCCATTTCCAAATCAGAAATTCTACCTAAATCATGATTTTTGCTAGCAAAGTAATGGTCTTCATAAATGGACCTGTCAAGAATAGCATTATCATTAGTCAAGGCTTTCTTAATTGACTGATAACGGGAAATTAAGAAATTCAATTGAAGCAGAAAAGCATATCTTTTTTTCTCAATCTCTTCGGCAGAAGCCGAATAGAATAATGGCAAAACCTTATTACCTTCGACTGATTCATAATAGACAGGAATACCTAATTCTTCATTAAGGATCTTAGCAGTTGTCGTCTTGCCAAGACCTATCATTCCACCGATTACTATCACCACAATAGATGCCTTTCATTAACTTGCTTATTCTATCACCTATATTAATGTTTTTAAGCAAATTTCTTAACTTTCTTTCTGACATGTGGTTAAATATTGGTGTACAAAAAGGAGCGTGTATGAATCCAGAAGCATATTACAATTTAAGCTATGGTATCTACTTAATTACTGCCATAGATAACGATGGCAAGAAGGTTGGCTGTATTGCAAACTGTGCCATCCAAGTCACCAGCAACCCCTCTCAGCTTTTGATTTCTTTAAACCATGATAACTACACTTGTGTCGCGGTAAGAGAGACAAAGAAACTTGCCGTTATGGTTCTAGGAGAAAATGTCGGAGCTGATATTATCGGTACATTTGGATATAAAAGTTCACGTAACACTGATAAATTTGCCTCTATTCCCTATAAGAACATTAAAGGGTTACCAGTAATTAATGATGCCATCTGCTATTTCATCATTAATGTCAAAAACGAATTTGAGACTAACACCCACACTCTCTTTGTCGGCGAAGTAGAAGAATGCGACTTAATCAAGAAAGACATTCCGATGACATATAGCTATTACCATAAGGTAAAGAAAGGCTTGTCACCCAAGAATGCCCCTACGTACCAGAAAGGAAATGACAAAGGTATGGAAAAGACTAACGGAAAGACGATGCATCACTTCAAATGTTTGCTCTGCGGCTACATTTATGAGACTGAGGATGAAGAACTTCCATCAGACTTCACTTGCCCAGTTTGTGGCGCTCCGGCTGATCAGTTTGAAAAGATCGACTAATTCTATTTAGAAAAAAGGTCTCTAACATCTAGAGGCCTTTTTTCAACCTTTTTTTCATGTAAACGTTTTTATTTTTCTTTTCTTATTAATTGTTCTCTCTTCTTTTATAATCATCCAATGTAAACGAGTTGCTCTAACAGCGTAAGTCCAGTTTATTCTGGGCTGACGCTGTTTTTTTATAGGAGAAAACAAGAATGGAAAAGGCAGAAAGCAATAAGATGCAGAGCATGAGTGTCAAGAAGTTAGTCTGGAACATGGGATTACCAATGATCATATCCATGGTCCTCCAAGCTCTTTACAACATTGTCGATACGGCTTTTGTTATTAATATGGGAGAAGAAGGCATTAACGCTAACTTAGCCTTAACTTATGCTTTCCCCGTTCAGATTTTCATGATTGCAATCGGGGTCGGCACTGGCATTGGAATCAATTCTTTGCTTTCAAGGTATTTAGGAGAAGGAAACAAAAAGAAAGCTGGGGAGACAGCTGGAAACGGTCTCTTTATGGGTTTGATCATTTATTTAGTCTTCCTGCTTTTTGGATTATTTGCTTCAAAAGCCTTCATTAAAATGCAAGTTAGCGATAATGAAGAGGCTATTCAGATGGGAAGCGACTATCTTTTCATCGTCTGCGTACTATCATTTGGTCAGGTCGGTTACACCATCTTTGAAAGATTCCTTTTAGCTACCGGTAAGACACTATATTCAACCATTGGTCAAATCACTGGCGCAGTCGCTAATATTATCTTAGATTATGTTTTTATTTATCCTTTAAAGATGGGCGTCAAAGGAGCTGCCTATGCTACCGCCATCGGTCAGTGCCTTAGCTGTTTAATGGATATCATCTTCCACTATACTTTGAATAAAGAAGTTAAGTTCGGGTTTAAGGATCTTAAACCAAATCATGAAACCATTTTAGGTATCTTAAAAATGGGAATACCGGCTGCTATAATGCAGGGTCTATTAGCTATTATGATGTTAGGAGTTAATTTAATCCTAGGCACCTTAAACACTAACCGAGAACTGCTTCAGGGCAGTTTTGGCATCTACTACAAGATTCAGCAGATACCTCTATTTGCGGCTTTCGGTATGAGTAACGCCTTAATTTCGATTGTTTCTTATAATTATGGAATGAAAGAAAATGACCGAGTAAAAGAAACCTATAAATGGGGACTAATAGATACCATGATCGTAGGATTAGCCTTCACTATTATCTTTGAAGCCTGTTCTACTCCTATTGCCTCCTTGTTTGGTATGGCTACTGGAAGCTCATCCAGTGGCATTATGAATACTGTTACCTTAGCAATCAGAATAGCCTCAGTTGGCTTTGTCTTCATGGCTTTATCAGTCAGCACTCAAGGAGTCCTTCAGGGTCTTAGGTATGTTTATAGTCCTATCTTTATTTCGCTGTTAAGACTAGCAATCTTTGTCTTCTCTTTAGTCTTCCTTTTTACTCTTTCAAGTAAGGCCACCACTCTTCTTTGGCTATCATTCCCACTTTCAGAGTTACTCACGGCAGTTATCTCCTTCTTTATTGGTAGGAGCAGCCTGAAGAAATCATTAAACCAAAAGGCGGTTCAATTGACTCAAGAAGCCAATTGAAAAGATTGCTGATTAGAACTTAGTAAAAAGCCGGAACGAATCCCGGCTTTTCTATTTTCTTTTATTTAGCTAATTCAGACCAAATAACGACCCAGCGGTTGTTCTCAATGCCATAGGCGTTCTCATAGATACGAACATAGAGAACATATTCCTTGGTAGGATCGCCGACAAATTTCAAAGTAGAGCGATGATTGATGTAACAGAAGGTTCTCTTCTCCATTCCATTCTTGATGACAAGAGCGTTATCAACCTTGAAAATATCCTGGGATAATCCTTCAAGAGTATAACCATGATTCCAATCATCCTTTTCAGGAATCTTGACAGCTAACTTCTTTCCGGAAACAAATCCACAGCGGCCCTTATGGATTTTGCCCTTGTAGACATATTCCTTAACGCCGAAAATAGATTCATTCTCATTCATGAGATGAACTTCTCCAAAACCCTTCTCATCAAAATAAACGCCATCGACTAATTTTAAAAGATTAAGTCTTTTGACTGTCTTTCTAGTTGTTTTCTTTTCCATTTTATTATCCTCACTGCTATCAGTTTATATAAAAAAGCTTTGCTGTTTTTTTGATAGACTAATAGTATTATATAAAGCATCAAAGAAAAAGTAAGTTTTTTCAAAAGAAATTGCTTACATTGCCTAAGAATAGGTATTTTCATACTAAAAAAATGTCTAATAGTATCAATTGTAAAAAGTTGCTTTCCTAATTTTTACTAAATAATAATAGTTGAACTAGATAGAGATTTAGTAAAAAAGTAGATTGAAAGTTTCGCTAATCTATTATTTGAAAAATATACTAAAACTCCCTATTAGTCCGCAGTTTTCATATATTTTGGAAACGAAAATGACCAGCTAAAAATGAAATATATTCCTTTTTGTAGGGATCCGCTTCTTTATGAATCTAAGCGAGTCTTTTTAACTTCACCAACTGCATTCTTTTCCATTCTAAGAAGATAAAAAAACATCACCCTCGATATAGAAGGTGATGTTGTTTTCTTAATGGTGGCCCAAGGCAGGGTTGAACTGCCGACACCAGCATTTTCAGTGCTGTGCTCTGCCAGCTGAGCTATCGGGCCATCAATTCGCTTTTTTAGCGCTTTGATATTCTAGCAAAATCAATATTAATATTCAAGATATGATTTTAAGTTTACCTCTTTTTTGAACTTTACTTCTTTTCAGGAAAAGAAAAGAGATTACCCGTGATAGAATATTATCACCATGTCAAAGATAATTTACCTTTCGGTTCATGATATTGTTGATGTTCTTCTCAGAAAAGGAAATTTGGATACTCGAGTATTCAATCAATCCTCTATGCAAGAAGGCACTCGTCTGCACTTGCTTTATCAAAGCCAGCAAGGCCAAGACTATATTTCGGAGTACCCAGTTGAATATACTTTCCGTTATGATGACTTCGTTTTTGTAGTGTCCGGAAAAGCCGATGGTGTCATGGTAGATAAAGATGGCGGAGTGACAGTCGAGGAAATCAAGACCACAGTGGCCGACTTAGATGAGTTTTCTTTGGAGAATGGCCAATGGCATCTAGGTCAGGCGATGTTTTATAGTTATATCATCTCAAAGCAGAAGAATATCTCGGAAGTAAGGATAATTCTTACTTATTTAAAACAATCTAACTACCATATCAGCAAAAAAATAGAGAAGACATATTCAGCTAAGAATTTGGAAGAATTCGTTTTAGACTTGATTGCACGTTATGCTCTCTATATGAAGAAGGTCCAAAAGTTCAAGGATATCAGAAATGAATCCGTTAAATCCGTTGTTTTCCCTTTTTCCGAAGAAAGAGCTGGTCAGAAACAGTTGATGGATTTTGTCACTAAAGCCTGTGATGAAAAAAAGGAAGTCTTCGTTGAGGCACCTACCGGGATTGGTAAAACTGTTTCCGTTCTTTATCCTACTTTTAAACGCTTTGGTGAGAAGAAGACGGATAGGATCTTTTATCTGACTGCCAAGAATTCCATTAAAAAGATTGCTATGGATACTATGAAGCTTTTTATTGATCAAGGCGCTAAGGTAAAATCTATTGAGTTTACCAGTAAAGAGAGAATCTGTTTCAATGACAAGGTCGGCCACTGCAATCCAGATGAATGCCCTTTTGCTAGGCATTATTATGATAAATTGTTTGATGCTATTTTTGACTCCTTAGAAGAAACGGATTTCTTTAACCGAAAGAAAATCGAAGATATCTGTTTCAAAAAGCAAATGTGTCCTTTCCAGTTCCAATTAGATTTATCTTCTTACTGTGATGTTCTAGTCTGCGATTATTCTTATGTCTATGACTACCACGATCATTTGGAATTAAAAGAATCCGGAATTGAAAAGACTAATACTGTTTTATTAGTAGATGAATGTCATAACCTTCCGGACCGTGTTAGAGATATGTATTCTTTAGCAATCAGCATCAGTGATTTTTCTGATGCTTTGTCTCTTTGTGGAGGGGTAGAGTTCAAAAATCTTAGAACTGATATTAAAGATTCAATTTCCCTTTTTAAGAAGCTTCCCATCAATTCTGAAGATGATTTATATCAGCAGAACATCAGCATCATTAATGAAATACCGGAAGCCTTTGAGAATGATTTGAATGATATTCTTTCTGATATTAAAACTATTCTAAAGAAATATACTCATTTAGTTACTGACCCTTTAATGGAGTTTTTCTATAACGTCAATAGTTTCTACTATCTTATTAGCCTCTTAAATGATCCTGAAATCGGTAAGACTTTCCTTTGCTATCTTAATCTTAACGATGATAAGACTATCAGTGGGCTAAAAATCACTAACCTTGACTGCCGACCTCTTATTCAAAGCGGAAGTGAACTTTTCTCATCCACAATTTATTTTTCCGCTACTCTCTCCCCGAAGAATTACTATATTGACTTATTAGGCGGTGATATTAACGATCTTAATAACCGCTTGATTTTATCTTCGCCTTTTCCTCAAAGAAACCGAGCGGTATTTACTGACACCAATATTTCATTAAGGTATAAAGACAGGGATCAAACTATGTTTGAAGTCTTCAGTCTAATCAGATCAGTAATTACCCAGAAGAAAGGAAACTATTTCGTCTTCTGTCCTTCTTTCCAGTATTTGTCAGATCTTAGAACCTTCTTAGATAGCGAAGCACTGACAGGTGTAGATGTCTATTATCAGGAATCCCATATGAATGAGAATGAAAGAGATGAATTCTTGAATCATTTCAAAGCTGAGAACGAAAAGACCACTTTAGGTGTTACAGTCTTAGGCGGTGTTTTCTCTGAAGGCATTGATTTAGTAGGAGACCGTTTAATTGGTGCTATTATTATTTCAGTCGGTTTACCACAAATCAATTTTGAAAGAGACTGTCTTAAAGGCTATTATGATAGTGTTTCAGCTGATGAGGATAAGAAGAAGGGATTTAGCTATGCTTATACCTACCCGGGGCTTAATCGAGTGCTTCAGGCGGCTGGAAGAGTCATCAGGTCTGAAAAAGATCAAGGAATTATTCTTTTCATTGATTCCCGTTTCTCTTATACTTTCTACAAAGAAGTCTTCCAGGAAATCTACCCTGATATGAAGAAGGTTATCTCTTCGAGTCAATTACGTTACCAAATAAGAAAATTCTGGGAGGATTGCAATAAATGACTTTTGATCAAAAACATATACGTAACTTCTGTGTTGTAGCCCATATAGATCATGGCAAATCAACACTTTGCGACCGTATCTTAGAAAAGACTGGTGCCGTTGAAGTAAGAAACCTTCAGCCACAGCTTTTGGATGATATGTCGATTGAAAGAGAAAGAGGCATTACTATTAAGCTGAATGCAGTTAATGTCACCTATAAAGCCAAAAACGGTGAAATGTACCTTTTTAATTTGATTGATACTCCTGGCCATGTCGACTTCACTTATGAGGTATCCCGTTCTTTAAGTGCCTGTGAAGGTGCTTTACTAGTTGTAGATGCAACTCAAGGAGTACAGGCCCAGACTTTGGCAAACGGTTATCTTGCAATCGATAATGGCTTAAAGATACTTCCGGTCATCAACAAGATTGATTTGCCTTCTGCCGATGTAGAGAACTCAGAACTAGAATTGATTGATACTCTTCAGATTGACCCAGATAGATGCATGAAAGTTTCCGCAAAGACCGGTCAAGGAATTGAAGAATTATTAGAACACATTGTTACTGACTTACCTTCGCCAACTGGTGACATAAACAAGCCTCTTAAAGCTTTGATATTCGATTCTAAATTTGACTCTTATAGAGGTGTCGTAATTCTGGTAAGAGTCTTTGAAGGACAGGTAAAGCTCAATGATAAGATTCGCCTGATGTCTAATGGATCTGAATACTTAGTAACAGAGATTGGTCTCCGTACCCCTAAGGAAACAAAAGTTGATTCGCTGAAGGCTGGAGAAGTCGGATATCTTTGTGCTTCAATTAAAAATATTAAGGATGTTTCTGTCGGTGATACGGTCACTTTAGCATCTAATCCAACTTTAGTTGCCTTAAAAGGGTTTAGAAAGACACAGCCAATGGTTTATGCTGGTCTTTATCCTAGCGATAATCAGGATTTTGAAAACCTTCATAACGCTCTTGATAAATTATCTTTAAATGATGCTGCCTTAGTCTATGAGCCAGAAACTTCAGCTGCTTTAGGATCAGGTTTCCGTTGTGGCTTTTTAGGTCTTCTTCATATGGAAGTAATCCAGGAACGATTAGAAGAAGAATATAATCTTGACTTAGTCTGCACGGCTCCTTCTGTTAATTTTGAAGTGGTCTTTACCGATGGCACTACTGAGTTCATTCAAAACCCTGCCGATTTCCCAAAAGATAGAACCAAAATATCAAAAACTTTAGAGCCTTTCTGCAAAGTCGAAGTTATGTCTCCTAAGCAGTATCTAGGCAACATTATGACTCTTTGCCAAAATAAGCGTGGTGAATTTGTCACCATGACTTATATTGATGAAACCCGTGTAAAACTAGAATATAAAATGCCTTTAAGTGAGATTGTTTTTGATTTCTTCGATAAACTTAAGTCAGTATCCCAAGGTTATGCCTCACTTGATTATGTTTTGCTAGGATATGAAGTAAGCGATGTTGAAAGAATGGATATTCTTTTGAATGGCGAGCCAGTTGATGCCTTAACCACTGTTATATTCAGGGGTACCGCCTATCAAAGAGCACGTGCCGTTGTCGATAAGCTTAAAGACGTTATTCCAAAGCAGCAGTTTGAAATACCTGTCCAGGCTGCCTTTGGTAGTAAAGTTATTGCTAGAGCAGATATTAAAGCAGTTAGAAAAGACGTCTTGGCTAAATGCTATGGTGGCGATATTTCCCGTAAAAAGAAACTTTTGGAGAAGCAAAAGAAAGGTAAGAAACGTATGAAGGAATTTGGCAAAGTCCAAGTCCCTCAAGAAGCATTTATTGCAATGCTGACTGTTGATGAAGGCCCCAGTAAATAAAAATTAGTATTTTTTTAGTATTTTCGTTTACGATTGTCATATAATTTACCTGTATATAAAAATGATCAAAACTGAAGAAGGAAAGCGATTCACCGATGAGGTTTATGCAACCAAAGATGAAGTAAAGGCTGTTTTTAATCAAGACAACGTTTCTTCGCAATGGCAGGAAATCCTTTCCTATCGTCATTTCTATGATGAAGAAACTGATATACGCGATTGTGAAAGCAATCCTTATAAAATCTGCTTAACTAAGAAGCTTTTATATGTTTCCTATTCTCTTGAGAATAGGCTTTTGAATTCTCTTCTTGTTTTTAATTCTTTAAATAAAGATCTACAGGATTCTTTCGTCTTAAAACATAAGATTAGTAGCCTTATAGCAACTAGCAAAAGCAATGGAATCACCGTTAGATCTGATGATACTTTTAGAAGATTAGCCTTAAATGAGATGGAAAGTATTCCTTCCTCTTTATTTGCTTTAGATGCTTATTCCCATACTTATGATAATTTTCTTCTCTGCCCTGCAATTTCCCTTAAAACCATTGAGACGATTAACAAAGAGTTAATCGGAATCGATGATGAAAGTGAAGCCAAATACCGAATCAACCCTTCTAAAGATCTCATCAATACTTTATTGGAACCTCCAGTAGAAGCCCTTCCTGAACAATTAAAATCCCTAGGCTCTTTCTTAGAAAGCAAGACTATACCGACAATTTTAAAAGCTCTGACGATAATCTATTTCTTTGATGTTTGCCGTCCTTTTGAGTTCTCCAATGAAGAAACAGCAGCTCTTTTGTCTAAAGCCTTCCTTTCTTCTTCAGGATTTAAAATCATTGGCTATCTTCTTGATTTTGAATCAATTTCCTATTCTCGTTCTCAGCATTTCTTCGATAAGCTGAAGGAATCGGAAAAGAGTCTTGATTTAACTTATTATCTGTTCTTTGTTTTACCTTATGTCCTGCAGGAAGAAGATACTATTGAAAGAGAACTGAATGAATTATCTGCAAAGAATAAAGAGCTTATTCAAGCAAATAAAACTGTTCCGGCAACAGGAAACGATATTCCGGTTACCGAAGAGCCTAAAGAAAATTTAGCTTTACCAGACTTCCCTTTAGGAACCAATGCCAATAAAGTAAACGATTTGACTTCTAAGCTTCTAGAAGTCCATCCGCAGTTAAAAAGAAAGCAAGCTAACTTCTATGTCAGTCATTGCACCATTTCCCTTCATTACACAATCGAACAGTTCAAAGAAGCGGAGAATACCGTTTATGAGACCGCTAGGACTTCTATGGAAGATTTAGCCAATAGAGGTTTCTACAAAAAAGAAAAGATCGGAAATAAATTCGTTTATACGCCCATTCCATTAAAGGAGGAAAAATAATGAACGCTTTAATCTTGGAAACTATGCCTTCGTGGGGGATTGCTTTGATTTGTATCTTCGGAATTGTTGCTGTCGTTTTATTGCTCTTATTTCTAATTCCTTCTTTAAAGCCCAAGGATAAAGATAAGTCGGAAGAAGAAATAGCTAAAGATGAAGTAAAAGAAATCGTAATTTCCCCTAAAGAGAAAACTCCTTTTCAAAAAGAAATCTTAGATGATAAAGCCAGGAAAGAAATCTCCAAACGTGAGAGCGAATTAAACTTTATTTTCACTGATGATGATATAGAAGCCTTAGTAGTTCAAGTTGAGCAGGATTGGAAAGACGAGCAAAAATGATTTCTTCCCTTTACATCCACATCCCCTTTTGCGATAGAATCTGCAATTATTGTGATTTCTGTAAAGTGCTGAAAGGCACCTTTTCAGAAGAGTTATACATTAAAGCCTTGATTAAGGAAATAGATTCTTTAAACATCAAGAAGAATTCTTTAAAGACCATCTATATCGGTGGTGGAACACCAACTGCATTATCAGATAACTTATTTAAAGAACTACTTTCATATTTAAACAAACGCTTTTACCACCCGAAAGAATTCACTGTAGAAGCTAACCCAGAAAGCCTAACCAAAAAGAAAGTTTCTTTAATGCTTAGATATGGTGTCAACCGAGTTTCATTAGGTGTCCAATCAAGCAATGATGAGCGACTTAGATTCTTAGGAAGGAATCATCAGGCCAAGGATGTAATAAAAGCAGTCGGACTTCTTAGAAAAAACATGTTGCTAAATTACAACCTAGATTTTATCTATGGAGTACCAGGAATGCAAAAGAGTGATGTCGTAAAAGATGTCAATTTTGCTATTATGTTAAAACCTACACATCTTTCTTTTTATTCCTTGCAGATTGAAGATGGAACCGTCTTCAAAAACAACAAAATTGAAGCCGAAAGTGACCTAAAAATGTCTGAAACTTATAACCTTATAAGAGGCCTTTTATCAAAGAGAGGATACCACCGTTATGAGGTATCAAATTTTGCTCTTAAAGGATATGAGTCTATTCATAATTTGAATTATTGGCATGATGGTATGTACTATGCAGCAGGGGTCTCCGCAAGTGGATATATGGGGAATATACGTTATACAAATACTCGTTCAATTTATAATTATTGTAAAGGAATTAACCATCAAATAATTAACAAAATTGAGCCCAAAGATGAAGAATTCGAATTTTTAATGCTTAACCTAAGATTGCAAAAAGGCTTTAAACTTACCGATTTTTATAGCCGTTTTAACAAAAATTTTCTTACTTCCTATAAAGATCAAATAGCTAAAGTAAAAGATGATGTTCTTATCGATTCAAAATCATTCAAAATTAAGCCAAATAAAATTTATATTATGGATGCAATTCTTTTAGACCTTTTGAAATAATAATTTCCTTTTGAAAAATTATCATTTTTATATTACGAAAATATTATTTTAGCCTCTTATGTTAATTTCTAATATGTTTACCATTGCTTTTTTATTGAATAATATAATATTCTATATTTACAAAATAACAGGAGGGTTATATGTCGAGTTTAAACAAGATGAATGATTTGCGCTTTAAGGATTATTGCCATAGGTACAGCTTCTATCTAAACAGTTTGTTTGATTATGCACCACTTGAAGTAACTGACATGTTGGAAAATAAAAACAATGTTCCCGATTTAAAAGTAATGACTAAACTTTTAAAAACAAACCAATCTCTTGAGCAAAAAGCATATATAAAGAAAATTCAAAAGTTTATCTGTGCTTTCCATAGCATTGAGCCTGATAATGCTGATATTATTTGGTCCTATTATTTCTTTCATTTAAATAAAAGAAAAGTTCCTTACCAAGTATTTAATCGCATAAGAAACAAAAATATTTCTTTAATTCTAAAATTCATTGGTGACGATTTTTAGTGTAATATCCTCCTCAACCCAAATATAGATTGAGGAGGATATTCTTTTGAATAAACTTAAAAAGATTTTTAAAGACGACCATTTAGATTTTCTTTTCATATTAATATCAGGTGTATTTCCTTTCTTTCTCTTTTCTGATAAACTTCTTGGTATTTTTCCTGCTGCTATGTCCTTGCTTTTAGGGTTCTTTTTCTTGTTTAAAGAAAGAACAATTTATATGCAAAAGGAAAAAGAATTGGCTTCCTTCCTTTTCTTTTCAAGCTTTATCAGACAAATAAACAATCAACATGGATTGAAGGAAAGTTATGACGATAGTTGTCGTTACCTAATCGGTTATCAAAACATTGTTCCATATGAAGAAATCAAGGAGCAAGGATCTCTTCCTTTCAGCTTAGATAAGTATTCTTCCTATTTTGATTTAATCATCAAAGAAGATAAAAATAATGAAGCCCATATCCTTAACTACCATTATTTGATCAAAGAAACAGAAGAAAATATTAACAAAAAAGAAATATTCATCAATAAAGCTAAGAAGCAGAAATCCAATAATGAGGTCCTCATTCTGCTTATTTATATTTTTCTAGTCGTTCTAACTAACTGTTTTTCCGGTTTTCAAGCTAGTCTTTCAAATAATTTCTATATTGTAATTGGTTCACTAGTTTATAGTTTTGCTTTTCCTTTAACCCAATTAATTAGTTTCTTATCTATCAAGGGAGAAAACGGCAATGCTTGAAAAAATAAAATCTGGATTTCTAAATTTAAAAGCAAAGCCAAAAAAAGAAAAGCGCTTTGAATCTAAAATAAAGGATTCTAATTACTTGATCTTTAGCATCGTTTTTGGTGCAATTCTTGGTTTTGTTGTCTCCTATTATTCAAAAAATATATTTCTTTTTGCCCTTTTCATTATTTCTATTCCTTTATTAGTATCATTATTAATCCCTTCCAGTGTTTCTAATAAAAACAAAAGCAAAGAAAAAAGATTAAAACAGGTTTACCTGAATTTCTACTATATGTTTCTTAACTACTCTTCCCTTTATTCCTCTTATCAAGATGGGTTCAAGAAGACAATTGAAGCATTGGATATTTCGGACTTAAAAGATAATCTTATTGCTTATAATGAAAACCCGAATAAAGGAAAACTGCCATTAATACTTACCAATTCAAGAATTGAAAACAATTTGTCTGATATGGTTTCAGGATTACTAAATGAAACGGAAGAAACCAGTTTTCAATCTCTTGATGATCTCAGTCTTCTAATTGCAAAATACAAAGGTGAAGACGAAGAAAAGAAAGACACTGATTTTTCTTTTCTTTTATTAATTCCCTTTTCAATGCTTCTAATTTCTCTTGCTTTTTCTTTTGTGCAATTTTCATCATGAAAAAGTCTCTTTTATTAGTTCCACTGATTCCACTCTTTTTTGCTTTATCTTTTGATTTCTTAAATAACGAAATTACCATGAACGAGATAAATCAAAGCAAGACTTTGGTTTTTAAAAATTTTGATGATGAATTATCTCCTACAAACGGATTAGGCAAAAATATAATTTATATCTGCCAAAGCGGCTGCTATTCAAATATTGAAGTCACTTATAGTAAGACTGTTTTCACTCTTAAGGGTAGACGCCCTTTTCTCTTGCGACCCGAAGCACCTCAAAAGGAGTTCGTTTACTATCGAAATCAAGGTTTAGATGTTATATAATTATTCTTAATTGACTAGGGGGTTAACCATGAATATTATTGAGGATTTTGAAAAAAGAGGTTTGTTAGATAATTTCTCCGACAAGGAAAAGGTTGAGGAGATGCTTAAATCTAAGCAAACTATTTATTGTGGGTTTGACCCTAGTGCCAAATCTATGCAGTTAGGTAACTTTATTATGATTACTCTTTTGCAACGATTACAGGAAGCTGGCCATCGTGTGATAGCTGTCTTAGGTGGAGCTACTGGTATGATTGGTGATCCTTCTGGCAAAAAGTCAGAAAGAAAATTCTTAGATAAGAATGCCATCAATGAAAATGCTCTTGCTATTAAAGCACAATTATCAAAATACATTAACACTACCGATCCGAACAAAGGAATCATCGTCAATAACTATGATTGGTGGAGCAAGATGGATGTTCTTACCTTTTTAAGAGAGTATGGCAAATCTTTTCAAATCAACTATATGCTTGATAAGGAAATAGTAAAATCACGATTGGAAGTAGGTATTTCTTATACTGAGTTTTCTTATATGATTCTTCAGTCTGGTGATTTTGAGCATCTTTATAAGGACTTTGGCTGCTCTATGCAGTTTGGTGGGGGCGATCAATGGGGCAACCTTACTACAGCATTAGACTTTGTTAAGAAAAAGGAAGGCTCCGATTGCAAAGCTGAAGTATTCTCAATCAAACTTATAACTGATTCCAACGGAAAGAAATTCGGTAAGAGTGAAAATGGTGCCCTCTATCTTGATCCGACAATGACTAGCCCTTATCACATCTATCAGTATTTCATGAATGTTTCCGATAGCGATGTTCTAAAGTATTCTTATATCTTTGACAAGCGTCCTATAGAAGAAATTGATGAAATGTACAAAGCCCATATGGAACATCCAGAGTTGAGAATGGGTCAGAAAGAGTTAGCTAGAACTATTGTTACGGCTATTCATGGAAAGGGTGTCAGCGATGAATGTGAAAAGATGTCTGTTGCCCTCTTTAAAGACGACTTCAGTGGATTGTCAGAAGCCGATCTTCAGGAATTAACTGATGGATTAGTATTAGTAAACGGAGAGGGAAGTATCAACATCCTTGATGCTTTAATCAATCTTAAGTTAGCTTCTTCAAAACGTGAGGCCAGAGAATTTGTTACTAATGGTGCTGTTAAAATTAACGGCGAAAAAATCAGTGATCTTAATTTGAACATTGATTCATCTAAAGCCCTTAATGGTGGCTATGTTTTTATTAAGCGTGGAAAGAAAAACTACGCCTGCTTAAAGTTCTAATTAGTTGTTCTCTTCAAAGAAATTTAAAATAGCATTTTCTACTTCAGTATTATATCTGTAGATGTTTTTCTTATCTAATTTTTCCATAAATACAGACATGGCTGCGTTTCGTTTGTGTGGATCAGGTTCTCTATCAATGGTTTGAAATTCACTAACTAAAGAACGATACTTATCGACACAGCCTTCTTCAAGAAGGACATTATGCTGACCTTTATCTCTAATTAAAGCAGTGGCGTTCTTCTGCGGATGCTTTTCATAGTATTTAGCTAACGATTGTTTATAGGGAACCATCGTATCATCCTTAGCTTGGATTAATAACGTTGGCGTATTTTTATTACTTTTTAATCCGCGGTTAGCCTTAAGGGAATAGCGGTTACCTAAAAGCATCCAGGAACAAAGAGGAATTATTGGCTTTAGGAATTTAGCAAGATTAGGCTTTTCAATAGACATCAAAGAAGAAATGGCTTTAGCAGATGAAAAAGGAGCCGAAAGACAGGCAGCTCCTTTAATCTCTTTATGTTTTTTTAAGGCACCTGCAACACAGTAAGCACCCCAGGAATGGCCATATAAATAAATAGGAAGATTATCATTAATCTGATTCTTCTCTACACCACAGATGACATTTTCGAGAACATAAATACCGGTAGCCAAGCTTTCTTGGTTATTTCCTTCCGATATTCCAACCCCGTATTGGTCATAAGCTAAGACACGGTAGCCTGCCTTTGTAAGCATGGAGATGTCGAGAAGATACTGAATATGAGTTCCAAAGAGGCCATGTGAAAGAATAACGAAGCCTTTGAAGTCATTCATTCCTTTGTCCTGATAGATATAACCTTTAATAGCTTTTCCGTAATAGCCAGTCTTAAAGGGAATACGAATCATTTCGTTTTCATAATCAGCGTAATTCAAGAAGCAAGGATTAGAAGGATCAAAACCACGCTGAGAAAAAACCTGACCATAAGCTTTGTAAAGGACAATAAGTCCAAAGGCAATATAAATACCAAACAAGGCAATGACAACAATAATAGCAATCTCCCAGGGTTCCATAAATAATGCCTTTCTTTATAAATGGATTATAGATTAAACGTCTTAAAAGTTAAAGAAAGTCTTTATATTAAGAAGTTTTAGATAATAAGGTAATCAACTTAATATCTTTAGCGCTCTCTACTTGAAAGTGCTAATTTTTAACTTATAATATACTTGCCTATAGAAATAGGAGGTTATAATTATGAGCGATGAACAAAAATATACGTCCCGAGTGATTGATGCTATCAACACCGGTGTAAATATTACTAAGGAAAATCATTTGCCTTCATTTGATGTTCCGGAACTTTTACGTGCTTTATATGATCAGGAAGATTCCTTCTATGTAAATATCTTAAAGAAGCTAGAAATTGATCCAAAGATTGTTTCTCAAAAGATCGATAATTTTATCAACAGCAGTGTCAAAACCACTTCCACTGATGAGCCTGACTCTTCCGCTGACGTGAAGAATATTCTTTATAATTCCACGAAATACCAAAAAGAAATGTCTGATGACTATATGTCAGTAGAGCATTTGCTTCTTGCCCAATTTGATAATAAGCATTCTTTGATTGAACAGCTAAAGTCAATTAATAACTATGACTTTAAGTCTTTCAAGAAAGCCATTGAATCGATCAGAGGCGGTAATCATGTTACTACCGATAATCCCGAAGCCCAATATGAGGCATTAAAGAAATATGGTCGTGACTTAGTTCAGGAAGTAGCAGCTGGAAAAATCGATCCGGTCATCGGCAGAGATAATGAAATCAGACGGGTGATGGAAATCCTTTCACGTAAATCGAAGAATAACCCTGTCTTAATTGGTGACCCTGGTGTTGGTAAAACCGCTGTTGTTGAAGGATTAGCTTGGAGAATCTTTAAAGGTGATGTTCCTGAATCTTTAAAGGATAAGACTATATGGGAGCTTGATGTCGGCTCTTTGATTGCCGGAGCTAAATACCGCGGTGAATTTGAGCAAAGATTAAAAGCCGTCATGAAAGAAGTTTCTGACTCTAATGGCAGAATTATTCTTTTCATCGATGAAATTCATACTTTGATTGGTGCTGGCGCTGGAGGCGATTCGTCTCTTGATGCTGCTAATATCCTTAAGCCAATGCTCGCCCGTGGTGAGCTCCATTGTATTGGTGCCACTACTATCAACGAATACCGTAAATACATCGAGAAAGATGCCGCTTTTGCAAGAAGAATGCAGAAGGTCATGATTGATGAACCTACTGTAGATGATTCTATTGCTATCTTAAGAGGTATTAAGGACCGTTATGAACAGCATCATGGTGTGGAAATCACTGATGATGCCGTTATTGCGGCTGTCACTCTTTCCAAGCGTTATATCACTGATCGTTTCTTACCTGATAAGGCCATTGATTTAATCGATGAAGCCTGTGCTAAGGTAAGAATGCAAATCGATACAATGCCTGAAGAACTGGATGAAGTATCTAGAAAACTGATGCAGCTTCAAATTGAAAAAGTATCTCTCAAGAATGATGAAACCGATACGGCAAAGAAGCGTCTTGCTGATATGGAAAAAGATATCTCCGAATTAGAAGAGAAGAAAAATGTCCTAACTGCCAAATGGAAAGCCGAAAAAGGTGAAGCCGAAAAGCAGAAAGAAATCAAGAAGAAACTGGATATTTCGAAGCTGAATTTAGAAAAAGCTATGCAGGAAGCTGATTATCTGGCTGCTGCTAAGCTTCAAAATCAGGATATTCCTGAACTGACCAAAGCTTTGAAGAAAGCCACGGAAGAGACGGCTAACAATTCTATGGTCTCTGATGTCGTCACTGAAGAAACGGTTGCCGAAGTTGTCTCTAGTTGGACTGGCATACCTGTTAGCAAACTCACTAAGAGTGAAAGCCAGAAGATTCTTGGCTTAAAAGATGAATTGGCTAAACGAGTAATCGGTCAGGATGAAGCTTTGACTCAAATTTCTAACTCCATCATCCGAAGCCGTGCTGGCTTATCTGATCAAAACCGTCCTATCGGTAGCTTCTTGTTCTTAGGTCCCACCGGTGTTGGTAAGACAGAAGTTGCTAAGGCTTTAGCTGAACAGCTCTTTGATTCCGAAAAGCAGATTGTAAGAATTGATATGTCTGAGTATATGGAAAAGGAATCCGTTTCCCGTCTAGTTGGCGCTGCTCCTGGCTATGTCGGCTATGAGGAAGGCGGTCAACTTACCGAAGCCGTTAGAAGAAAGCCTTATTCTATAGTCCTCTTTGATGAAATCGAAAAAGCTCACCCTGATGTCTTCAATATCCTATTACAAGTCCTAGATGATGGGCGTCTAACTGATTCACAGGGAAGAACTATTGATTTTACTAATACGATAATTATCATGACTTCTAACCTCGGAAGTGAATATTTGCTTCAAGGCAATACCCAAGCCAATCGTGATCTAGTCACGAATCTCCTTAAGAAATCCTTCCGACCTGAGTTCTTGAACCGTATTGATGAAATCGTCATGTTTAACTCTTTGACTGAAGGCGTCGTTGATCAGATTGTTGAAAAGTTCCTGAACCAACTAAAATACCGCCTAAACGAAAAAGGTGTCGCTTTCACTTATGATAGCAAGGCTGTAAAATTCATCCATAAGAATTCCTATGATCAAATTTACGGTGCTAGACCGATACGAAGATACATTCAGAACCACGTAGAAACCCCTATCGCTACTAAGCTAATTGAAGGTAGTATCCTCCATTCTGTTGATATGACAAGCGATGGCAAGAACCTAATTATTACCGGTGATAAGTAAATAAAAGAAAGAGAACTAAGGCTAAGACCTCAGTTCTCTTTTTTACTATTCTTTTTGAAGAAATTGCAGTAATCCCTCACCGGGCAGTTTAAGCAATCAGGTTTCTTAGCTTTACAGAAGGTCCTTCCTAGAAGAATCAGCCTCTGATGAAGATGAATGTTAGCTTCCTCTTTAAAAACCTTCTCTAAGGCGATTTCAGTCTTCTTGGGGTCAAGTCTATTACTGACAAGTCCCATGCGGTGAGAGATGCGATAAACGTGGGTATCGACCGGAATTAAAGGATAATCATAGAGTTCGCCTAAGACTACACCAGATGTTTTAAAGCCCACACCTGGAAGTTTCATCAGTTCTTCCCGATCTTGAGGAAGTTTTCCATGATATTGATTAATTAAAATGCTAGCTGTCTGAAGAATATGTTTGACCTTGGTGTTACTTAGTCCGACACTTTTGACACACGTTAAAATACCGTCTTTGTTTTTATCATTGTAATCTAAAAGATTAGGGTATTTTTTAAATAAAACCGAAGTAGCCTGATTAACTGAAGCATCGGTTGCCTGAGCTGAGAGGATAACAGCAAAAAGGAATTCATAATCCTTATTGGCGTTATGGTTAAGAAAAGTATGAGTAGAAGGAAAAGCTTCATTCAAAAGAAGAACAATCTTTTCGGCCTGACTACTTGTCACCATGATAGGTCCAGTCAGCATTGTTGAAAAGATCACGGAGTTCTTCTTTCTTCCTGGTCTCTTCATTGACAGTAGAGACACCGATGTCTTTACGTCCTTGGCTTCTTTCCATTTCAAGAACAAACTTATCAGCTGACTTAAAGGAAATATGTCCGGATTTGCCCATAGCCTTTTGGCAAGCTTCTTTAATCATGCCTTCATCAGCCCCTTCTTGTAGCCATCTAGTTACCGTATCCTTCTCAATAGGCGAAAGCATTCCGCCATTAAGCTCTTCTAAGGAAGAATAAAGAGAAGAAGAAACGGAATCAACATCTTTGCCTTCCTTGCTCTTTAAGACGGCATCTTTGATAACATCTTTAAAGATACGGTCTTTGAAATCATCTAAAGAACTGTAAATATTAGTTCCGTTCTGAACAACATTGATATATTTCTTTGAGATCAGCTTGGAAAGAGATTGATCAACGTCTTCCCTTGAAGCCTTCATGTAGGCACCTAAAATATCACAGGTTAGAAGAGTCTTAGGTTCTTGAATCAGAATGTTATCAGAAACGAAAATTACCATGACATCTAATTCATCAAGGTCATAAGAAAGGTATTTTTTAACTAGAATATTCTTCCAGTCTAGATCAGTCTTTGAGATATTCATTTGCTTGCCTCCACATTGAGATTATAGCACTTAAACCCGAAAGCTTTATGGGTGTTGCTCAAGATTATATAACCTTCGCCTATTCTTCGAAACTTGGCCCTAAAGAGAGCTCATTAACGAGCTTTTTACGTGAAGAAGCTGGGCATTTTTTGATTTCTTCTTTTATCTTTTGAGGAAGAAGTTCAGATATATGCTTTTTCTCTTTGCGGATAGCATGTTTGAGCTTTCTGGAAAAATCAAAACCTAATTCGTAAGAAAAGCGATAAGCACGTAGTATTCGAAGGGGATCATCCTTTAATCTTCGACGATTATTTCCAATTAGACAAAGCTTCTTTTTTGTAAGGTCCTTAATTCCATGCTTAGTTGGATCAATTACATTGAAATTGTAATCAACATACAAAGAATTGATTGTAAAGTCCCTCCTTTTATAGTCTTCATAAAGGGATTTCACGAAAGCAACTTTGCTAGGATGCCTATGGTCTTTATAATCAGTTTCTTTTCTAAAAGTAGCAACAGTGACTTTTATATCGCCTAACTTAAAAGAGACTGTTCCGAACTTTTTAAAATATAAGCCATAAGGAAAAAGCGAAAAAACATGTTCGGAAGAAAGTGGTGTAGCTATATCTAAGTCAGAAGTCTCACGATTAAGCAAGGTATCCCGAACAAAGCCACCCACTAAATAGACATTTTCTTTTCCTAGTTTTTCCTGAATTAGGCCAAAAGCTTGTAAAAATTTAGATTTTAAGGCAATTTTCATAAAAAATGCCGTCTTTTTTTAAGACGGCATTCCTTTTTAAGACCAGTTAATTACTTAGCGTTAACAAGATCTTTGAGGGTCTTGGAAGGTTTGAACTTAACAGCCTTGGAAGCCGGAATGTTGATCTTTTCAGCAGTGTTGGACGGATTGACGCCAACTCTGGCCGGACGATCGACAAGAGCGAATGAACCGAAACCAGCAACCTTGACAGTGCCATAGTCAGGATCAACTAATCCCTTGGCAATGCTAGCAAAAATGAGTTCGACTGCTTTTAAAGCCTCACCCTTCTGCATACGTCCATCCTTAGCTAACTGCTCAGCAAGATCTTCCTTTGTAATAGGTTTTTTATCAGCCATTTGAATTTACCTACCTTTCTCTACCAAAAAGATAGCACATCAAGGGCAAAATTGCAATTTTTAATATGGCTTATTCAGCCTTTAGTTCACGTGCCATTAGTGATGAAAGGGTGACACTGGGAATAGCGCTTTCAAAGAGAATCTGATAAATAGAATTAACTATTGGCATATCGATTTTAAGTTTCTTAGCAACCATGGTAGCATACTTGGAAGTATAGACGCCTTCAACAGTGGTTTTGTTGCTTTTTAGAACTTCAAAAGCATTATTTGATTGACCAATTTGATATCCTATGCTGAAATTACGTGACTTCATTGAATTACAGGTAAGAAGCAGGTCTCCGATACCAGTCAAACCATAGAAGGTGGATTTCTTTCCGCCCATTGCTATTCCGAACCGTACCATCTCGGTTAGACCTCTGGTAACTAAAGCAGCACGGGCATTTTCCCCTTCTCCTAAGCCTATTAGCATACCAGCACCAATGGCTAAAACATTTTTTAAAGCTGAGGAGCATTCCGAGCCGATAACATCTGTGTTGGTATAAACTCTAAAAGTAGGACCGGAAAGCTCTTTTTGAACAAACTTAGCTTCCTTTTCTTCTTCTGAGACAGCTGTAACACAAGTAACTAAATCCTGAATCACTTCGGCAGCATAACTAGGTCCGATTAAGGTTACTATCGGATAAATCATGTTGGGATTCAGCTCTTCTTTGAGGACTAAGGACAATCGCTCAAAGGAAGTAGGATCAAAGCCTTTAGCGGTAGAGATAATATGGACACGCTTTTTTAAAAGAGGATTAACGATGCGGCTAAGATCTCGGTAGCTTTTGCTAGGTATAGAAAAAAGAAGGATATCCGAATCAGCAACAGCAAAACTTAAATCATCACTGAAAGTGAGGTTGTTAGGTAAGGTGACATCAGGGAAAACAGGCGTATTCTTATGGATAGTATTGATATCCTCATGCCCTTTGCCAAGATGACCATACATCACTACTTCGTTTCCCTTAAGGGCAAATAGCCTAGCTAGGCTAGTTCCCCAAGCACCACAACCTAAGACTGCAACTTTCATTTTTCCATTCCTGGTATTCCGCTCCTTTTACCGCGGATAACTAAATTGATGGGGCAATCTGTGAAGCCGAAGCGTTCACGGATGACATTTTCCAAATAACGCTTGTAGGAGAAATGGAAGTAATTCGGGTTATTGCAGAAGATAATGAAAGTCGGCGGGACATCATCAGTCTGAGTGCAGTAGGAGATACGTAATCTTCCGCCATTGAAGTCTGGGGCTTCATTATCCATCTGGGCTTTAAGGATTACCGAGTTAAGCAGATTAGAAGGTACCTTTTTGTGAATAGTAGTATTTACCGCATCCAAAGCCTGGAATATTTTCTGAACATTCGTACCGGTTAAAGCTGAGCAATAGACAATCGGAGCATAATCAAGGAACTTGAAGTATTCCTTAATCATCTGGGAGAATTTCTTCTGGTCATCCATCTCATGAGTATGAAGATCCCATTTATTGACAACAATAATCACCGGCTTGTTATTCTCAGTTGCATAATTAGAAACATGCATATCCTGATTAACAAGACCTTCAGAGGCATCAATCAAAAGAAGTATAATGTCTGCTCTTTTAGCAGCATCGGCACTTCTGATGACGGAATACTTATCTAAGTCGAGGTCGACCTTGCCAGGCTTTCTAATGCCAGCGGTATCGATCATGACATAATTCTTGCCTTCTTTGGTGAACTGTATATCAACAGAGTCTCTGGTAGTTCCGCTTAAAGGTGAAACAATGACTCGATCATAGCCGATAATCTTATTGGCTAAAGAAGATTTACCGACATTCGGTCTTCCTAAAAGAGCGAAAGTCAAAGCTCCTTCATAAGGATTAGCAGGCTTCTTAGGCAAAGTCTTGATGACAGCATCAAGCATATCTCCTAAGCCTAAGCCGTGTTCGGCAGATACAGCAAATGGATTGCCAAAGCCTAAAGAGTAGAATTCGTAACTATTGCCAATCAGGGTAGAATCATCAATCTTGTTAACAATCAAGAAGACTTTCTTCTTGACGGGATAAAGCTTTTTGGCGACATATAAATCATTATTAGTTAAGCCAGCTCTGCCATCCACGACAAAAAGAATAGCATCAGCTTCTTGGATAGCTAATTCTACCTGGGCCTGAACTTCTTTCTGGAACGGAATATTCTCACCCGTGATACCGCCAGTATCAATCAAAGTGAATTCCTTATCCAGCCAATGACCAGTACCATAGTTTCTATCCCTGGTGATACCAAACTCTTTACCCGTAATCTCTTTACGGGAATCAGTAAGGTGGTTGAAGAGAGTGGACTTTCCAGAGCTAGGTGAGCCGACTAATACTACTTTTCCATAGTTTTCCATGTTTTACCAACTTTCTTTTCAAAGAGAGAAACAATGGCGTCTATTTCCTCTTCGATTGTTAAATTTGAAGTATCAAGCACAATGGCATCAGCGGCTTTCATTAAAGGTGAATTAGCACGATGAGAATCGATATAGTCACGAGAATTAATATCAGCCACAATGTCTTCAAGAGTAGACTTAATACCTTTTTCTTCGTTTTCTAAGAATCTTCTTTGGGCACGAGCTTCAACGGAAGCAATCTGATAAATCTTTAAGTCAGCATCAGGAAGAACTACTGTCCCAATATCTCTTCCATCCATCACTACCGAATCATTTTTAGCCATTTCTCTTTGTAGGGCAACAAGTTTTTCTCTGACTGGCTTATGGGCGCAGGCATAGGAGACATTCGAAGAGACATCCATTTCACGGACTCTTTCAGTAACGTCTACTTCATTGAGGAAGATCTTACCATCACGGTTTTCTTCAATATGGCATTCATTTAATACCTTAGTGGCATCATTGATATCTTTGGTATTCAAATGCTTTTGAAGCATTAAAAGAGTAACAGCTCTATACATAGCACCCGTATCGATATAAAGAAAGCCAAGTTCTTTAGCTACGCCTTTTGCAGCAGTAGACTTTCCGCTAGCAGCCGGACCATCAATGGCAATAGAATAGATTTTTTTATTAGATGACATTTTAAATAACTCCAATGATTATTAGGATAATAGCAACAATGAGGGCAATGATGATAAGACCGATTGAAACCCAGATCCAAGCCTTCAAAGAAGGTCCTTTATGGGAAGCATTCTTCTCTTCCTTGACTTTCTTATGATACCTAGCTTTGGCATCTTTCTTTTGGGAGGTTGAATCATACGTATCATACTCTTTGATAAGTTCATCGATAGACATTGAAAGAGTATTCTTCTTAATGCCGCTTTTGCTGGCTTTAAGGTTCTTTTCCTGAAGAATAACTTCAGTTTCAGGCTTTTCAGTGATTTTAGTGAATTCAGCAGTGGCTTTCTTGTGATTCATATTCACAGGAGTAGGAATATTCTTTCCGACATCTTTAGATTCCTCAAAAGAATAGACATCCATATTGGATATTTTCTTTCTCAAATCCGCATATTTAACCACTCGGCTTTTATCGTTCACTTAAAAAGAAGCTCCTACATGTTAATATTATACTTATTTAGTCGGAATATTCCTATATCCAAATCAGTTTAAAAGCGGAAATCCGTATTTTTTTCAAAAAGATGGGAAAAGATTGTATTAAAGGAATGATTTAGCTAAAATAGATACCGTTGCCGTCATAGCTCAGTTGGTAGAGCAACTGATTCGTAATCAGTAGGTCGGAAGTCCGATTCTTCTTGACGGCACCAGCAAATATTGGCCTAGCTTAGCTAGGCTTTTTTTATGAAAGAAAAAGAGGCTTAGGAGTAAATCCCAAGCCTCTAGTTTTTAAGTCGATTAGTCGACGAAGGCAATGATAGCCATCGGGGCATTATCGCCACGGCGGTTATAAGTCTTAAGGACTCTGGTGTAGCCACCATTTCTGTCCTTATACTTAGGTCCTAAGACGTCGAAGAGCTTCTGTAAAGCAGTCTTCTTAGACTTGGAATCAACAAATCCATCTTCTCTAACGAACTTAGCAGCTTCACGTCTAGCAGCTAAATCGCCCTTCTTGGCGTAGGTGACCATACGGTCAGCCTTCTGCTGAGCACGTTTAGCAACGGGGAAGGTTACTTCAACCTGACCGGAGATGATTAACTGAGAAACGACATTTCTCAGCATATTCTTCTCTTTATCAGAAGTGTATCCAGCCTTGAAGCGGACACCACCTTTACCGTGAACATTCTTTCTACCGATAGTTCCCATAGTAGTTTACCTCACTTTTTCGAATTGTCATCATGCTGGAGGGAGAGACCGAAGCTGGCGAGCTTATCAAGAATTTCCTTATAGGACTTCTTGCCTAAGTTACGGACAGTCATCAATTCAGATTCCTTCATGTTGCAGAGATCCTGAACAGTCTTCAAGCCATTTCTCTTTAAGCAGTTGTAGGAACGGACAGAGAGATCCAAATCTTCAAGAGACATAGAGTTGAATTTATTTTCAGGTTTTTCTTCAGCAACAGCCATAACAGTGGCGTTCTTGACGGCTTCGTCAAGATCTTCAAAGAGTTTGAAGTGCTCATCAAGGATCTTAGCTGAGAGAGCTACGGCATCCTGAGGGAGCATGCTGCCATCTGTGGTGACTTCGATGATGAGCTTTTCATAGTTAGCATTGTGGCCGACACGAGTCGGCTCGGTGTGAATATAGACTTTCTCGACCGGGGAGAAGTTAGAATCGACGGCAATCATGCCAACAGGCCAATTGGGGTCTTTATTCTCTTCAGCAGTCACGAAGCCTCTGCCTTTTGAGGCATGAAGACTCATCTTAATGTGACCGGCAGCAGAGAGATGGCATAAAACTAAATCCTTGTTGACAACACTGACCATGTCAGGGCAGACAATATCACCGGCCTTGACTTCTTTTTCGCCCTTAACTTCGAGCTTTAAAGTATAGTCAGCATTTTCATCAGTGGAATCATCATGTAAGACTAGTTTCTTAATGGCGAGGATGATCTGAGTAAGATCTTCGACGACACCAGGAAGAGGAGTGTATTCATGATGAGCGCCTTCGACTTCGATGGCATAGACGGCTAATCCCGGTAAGGAAGAGAGCAAGACTCTTCTCATGGCATTTCCGATTGTGACTCCATAGCCCTTCTCAAGAGGGGTAACAGTGAAACGACCGAAGGTGGGGGTTACATCAGTTTTGCTGATTTGAAATTTCGGCTGTTCAAATTCTTTCATTTAAGCTCTCCTTTTCCTTTTCCTTCACTTTAGCCACGGGGCCTCTTAGGCGGACGGCAGCCATTGTGCGGAATAGGAGTGACATCAGAAATAGAAAGAACCTTTAAGCCACTGGCTTCCAAAGCTCTGACAGCAGTTTCTCTGCCCGGGCCAGGTCCTTTGACTTCAACATCGACTTGCTTAAGACCTCTATCGACGCAAACCTTAGCGACGTTAGAAGCAGCAACCTGAGCAGCAAACGGAGTGGACTTCTTGGATCCAGACATACCGCAGGTACCGGCACTTGCCCAAGCAATTACCTTACCCTGCTCATCAGAGATAGAGATGATAGTATTTGAATAAGAAGCATGGATGTGGGCGATTCCCTTGGTGAAGTTAAGCTTGCTCTTCTTCTTTCTGATAGTAGTCTTTTTCTTAGTCTTAGCAGCAGCGGCGGCAGAAGCGGAAGCTCCGGCAGCGCCAACTGGCTTCTTGGCATCAGTATTATTATCAGCCATTTTTCATTCTCCTCCCAGATTAGAGTGTAGCCTTCTTATGGTTAGCTACAGTCTTCTTCGGACCCTTGCAGGTTCGAGCATTGGTCTTATCTCTCTGACCACGGCAAGGTAAGTTCTTACGATGTCTCTGGCCACGATAAGTACCGATTTCTTCTAGTCTCTTAATATCCATAGCGACTGTTCTTCTTAAGTCGCCTTCGACGACGTATTTGCTAACCTGATTACGGATAGCGGTAAGCTCCTCTTCGGAGCAATCCTTGACACGCTTAGTGCCATCAACTTTGGCATCAGCGCAGATTTTGACAGCGCGGGTATGTCCAATTCCGTAAATGTATCTTAAGGAATAGACAAGCTGCTTGTCATTCGGGATATCAACTCCAGCGATTCTAGCCATGTTTTTTGTTCTCCCTTTCCTTAACCTTGTCTCTGCTTATGTTTAGGGTTAGAGCAGATGACCATAACACGTCCCTTACGTTTGATTACCCTGCAATTAGGGCAAATCGGTTTAACTGAAGATCTTACTTTCATGGTAAGTTACTCCTTTACTTGTATCGGTAAACAATACAGCCATTAGTGACATCATAGGGTGAGATTTCCACAGTGACACGATCCCCGGGCAAAATACGGATTTTGTTCATACGCATCTTGCCAGAGATTCTGGCTCTAATCACTGCGCCACCGTCGAGCTTTACCGAATATTTCTCGGCGGGTAGGGACTCGAGAATGGTCCCCTCCATCTTAATGAAATCTTCCCTGCTCATGCTTGTGTGTTCTCCAATTCTTTAAGATGCCTTCTGACATTGGAGTCAACTGAAGTAATCTTAGCACCGTCCTTAGTGATGATGATATCGTTTTCATAGTGGGCGTTGATTTTGCCATCAGCTGAGATGACTCCCCAATCGTCATCCAGAGTCTTGATTTCACAGGATCCTGACATGACCATTGGCTCAATAGCTATGCACATTCCCTCTCTTAAGAAGGGACCGAATCCTAAGCTGGTATCGTAGTAGTTAGGAATAAAAGGATCTTCGTGCATACTTCTGCCAAGTCCGTGGCCACCATACTCTTTGCAGAGCGAGTAACCATATTTGTCGGCAGTTCTCTGTATCGCCTTAGAGATTTCATAGAGATGAACTCCAGGCTTGCAGACCTTATAGGCTTCATAGAAGCACTCTTCGGTGCAGCGGATGAGCTTACTCGCTTCAGCGGAGATACTTCCAACTGCGAATGTCCTGCAGGCATCACCTTGGTAACCGGTGGAATCGATATTACCAGCATCGATGCTTAAGATGTCGCCATCATGTAGAACGACTTCGCTTGAGGGGATACCATGGATGAGAACCTTATTGACCGAAGTACAGACCGCGCCAGGGAAGCCGTCGAAACCTTTGAACGAAGGCTTGCAGCCACTCTCACGGATAATTCTTTCGGCAATCTTATCGATTTCCTTAGTGGTACGGCCAGGTTTGATTTCAGGAGCAATCTTATCAAAGAAAGCACCTAATTTGTTGCCGGCCTGCATCAGCATATCTAATTCTCGTTCAGATTTGATGATAATCATCTAAGGGCCTCATCTAAGACTTTCTGCACATCCTTGAAGACATCATTGATGTCCTGAAGGGCGTTAACTTCTCGTAACAGACCTTTCCCTTTATAGTAATCCACTAAGGGATAAGTCTTCTTATGATAGTCGTCTAGTCTTACCTTGAAGCTGGAAGCACAATCATCGGGACGCTGAATCAGAGTCGATCCACAGGTATCACAGATGTTATCCTTCAATGGCTTTTTGGACTTAAGGTTATAGGAAGCACCGCATTTGGGGCAGACACGTCGAGAAGAGATTCTGTCAATCAGCTCGTTGTCATCAGCGACTAGGATAACAGAACTTAATCCCATCTTGTCTTCCTTGAGCATATTCTCGAGACTATCAGCCTGGGGGATGGTTCTGGGGAAACCGTCAAGCAAGAAGCCTTTCTTGCAATCGGGATTCTTCAGACGATCTCTTACTAAGCCGACAGTGACCTCATCAGGAACTAACTGTCCCTTAGAGATGAAGGACTGTGCCTTTAAGCCTAATTCAGTCTTATTGGCAATAGCGCTTCTGAACATGTCACCGGTGGAAATATGGGCAATGCCATACTTCTTACAGATCAACTCTGACTGAGTTCCCTTGCCAGCGGCAGGGGGACCCATCAGAATAATATTTAGTTTCTTAGAATTCATATTTACAATTCACTCTCCGCATATCCATTGCCGGCCAAGATGCCGGAAATCTGATTATTGACCTCAAGAGCAACACCGACAACAATGATTAAGCCGGTTCCGCCTAATGCTAAGTTGCTATCGACAGCGCCCGAAAGAGTCAGGATGATAGGTAGTAAGGCAATTAAGGTAAGAGCCATAGCGCCTAAGAAGGTGATACGGTTCAAGGTTCTAGAGATGTAGTTCTCGGTTTCCGTTCCGGGCTTGATACCAGTAATGTAGGTACCACTAGTCTGGAAGTTCTCGGCAATCTTCTCCGGATTGATTTGTAGTTGCGAATAGAAGTATGAGAAGGCAATGATCAAGACGGCATAGATTATCGGTCCCCAGGGGAAGGAGAAATCATCAGTCATAGGTGTCATAATTTGGTAGTTGAAGACGTTTTCCATTTGTTTAGCCCAACCTGGTGTAGTCCCGCTTGAGAATAAGGAAACAATAATTGAGGGGGCAACCATGATGGAGGAAGCAAAGATGACAGGCATTACTGAGCTAGCGTTGACCTTGATAGGTAAGAAAGAAGATTGCTGAGCGGACAACTCATTACTCTGACTGGAGTTAGAGTGACTGATAGGAAGCTTACGGACAGATTTTTCGATGAAGGTAACAAAGATGATAATGATAAGGTAGGCAAGGAGGTATACAACAAGCTGAGTTGCGCCTTCAAGAATAGTTGAAGGATCACCAGTAGAGATCTTGTCATTAAGGAATGTCGAGAAGGCAGTTGAGATTTGGCTAGGGAAGGAAGAGATGATACCGACAAAGATCAACATAGAGATACCGTTTCCGATACCTTTATCAGTGATTTGATCACCCATCCAGTTGAGCATTGAGGTGCCAGCCACCATGAAGATGATGATTTTGGTATAGCCCCAAGCAGTGGAATCGTCGAGTGTGATGTTATTGTTGTTCTTAAGAGCAACGATGATACCGTAAGCCTGAACAGCAGCTAAGACAATGGCTAAGATTCTCGTAACGACATCGAGTCGCTTTCGTCCTGTCTCGCCTTCCTTGGTCATTTGCGTGAGCGAAGGAAGTACATCCATTGATAGCAACTGAATGATAATCTGAGAAGTGATGTAGGGTGAAACACCTAAGGCGAAGATAGAGAAGTTCTGTAGTGATCCGCCACCCATCATATTCAGCAAGGCAAAGCTTGATGTGTCGCTCCAAACGTCACTACTTACCGTGACGCCTGGAACTGTAATAGCCGATCCGATTCTGAAGACAAGGAAAATAGCTAACGTAAATAGAATACGATTTAGAACGTCCTTGTTATGGAAAAATGCGGCTACCTTTTTCATTACTTCTCCTTGGCGACCTGAGAGTCAGCCAATTTCTTAAGGGTAGCCTTGAATTCAACCCGGGCATCCTTTAAGGAACTAATATTAGCTTTTCCGCCAACCTTTTCAATGCTGGCTTTAGCACCCTTAGAGAAAGCCTGAGCAGTAACATTAAGCTTTTTGGTGAGCTTGCCGTTACCCAAAATCTTAACAGGCTTGTTAAGGTTGTGGATCAAATCAACGAATAAGAGAGTGGAAGCATTAACAACAGCTCCATCCTCAAAGACTTTCTCTAAATCAGAGACGTTGACAATGACATAGTCAATTCTTTCCTGATGCACGAAACCGTGCTTAGGAATACGTCTGTAAAGAGGAAGCTGGCCGCCTTCAAATCCAAGCGGTACTTTGGAACCCTGACGGGCACCCTGACCTTTTTGGCCACGAGTTGAAGTCTTACCCATACCAGAGCCGAGACCAAGTCCGACTCTCTTAGGTAAATGACGTGAACCCTTAGCAATTTTAAGATTACTTAAATCCATGGTAGAGCTCCTTACTTATCGGCATCAGCATCAGCCTTAGGGGCTTCAGCCTTTACCGGTTCCTGCTTAACAACGATGCCGTGACGGATGAAAGCAATATCAGGATAATTCTTGAGTTGCTGTAATCCATCGACTGTAGCCTTGACGGCGTTAGTCTGAGTACGGCTTCCGTAAATCTTAGAATAGACGTTCTTGACACCAGCTAATTCAAGAATAGCACGGACAGCGCCACCAGCAATCAATCCAGTGCCTTCCGGAGCAGGTTTTAAGAAGACCTGAGTAGCTCCGAAGTGACCCATGACGGTGTGAGTGATAGTGTTGTTCTTAGTAATACTGATCTTGAACATATTCTTTCTAGCAACAGAAAGAGCCTTTTTGATGGCATCCGGGACTTCAGTAGACTTACCAAGTCCGTAACCATATTTGCCCTTACGATCACCGATGACGACAAGAGCTGTGAATCTAACACGCTTGCCGCCTTTAATGACCTTAGCGACTCTAGAAATCTTAACGACCTTTTCATCATAGAGCTTCTCTTCGCGGTTACCGCGGAAAGAACGCCTGCCGTTACCATTACGGTTTCCAAAATGGGAATTGTTGCCGAAGCGGTTATTGCCACCGAAGGCATGACCGCCCTGCTTATTTCCGTTAAATCCGGGTTTAGCGGCAGGCTGAGTTGAAGCAGCCTTGGGGGCTTCGGTTGTTACCGGAGCCTGAGTTTTATTTTCATCCATTGTTACATGATCTCCTTAGAAGACCAGACCAGCCTTACGGCAGGCCTCGGCCAAGGCTTTAACCTGGCCGTGATAGAGATATCCAGATCTATCAAACACAACTTCCTTGATCTTGAGATCCTTAGCCTTCTTGGCTAAGTCTTCTCCGACCTTAGTAGCTGCATCGCAGTTAGACGGATTCTCTAAGCTTAATTTGTCACTGGAAGATGAGCAAAGTGTTTTCTTGGCATCATCATCGATGATAGCAGCATAGATAAACTTGTTGGAGCGGAAGACGGAGATTCTAGGACGGCTAGCCGTTCCAGAGATCTTAGCTCTTACTCTAATATGACGATGTTTTCTCTGAGCATTTCTGTCAAAAGTGGTATACACGTTTCTCTCCTCCTTTACTTAGCAGCCGGAGCAGCAGTAGTTGCAGCGCCAACAGCAGACTTCTTAGCAGACGCAGGCTGACGAAGCACGACAACTTCATTCTGGTAACGAATACCTTTGCCGTGATAACATTCAGGCTTACGTACATTACGGATCATAGCAGCCATCTGACCGACGGCCTGTTTATCGATTCCGCTGACAGTGATGATAGACTGCTTGATAGCAATACTAACACCATTGAGAGGATGGACAACATCCTCATGGGAATGGCCGACGTGAAGAACTAAGTCAGTTCCTCTCATCTCGCCACGATAACCGACACCCTTGATTTCAAGTGACTTGGTGAAGCCGTTTGTGACGCCTTCAACCATATCATTAATGATAGCACGGGCAGTGCCATGATTCATCTTCATATTGATAGAATCATTTGGACGTTTGCAGATAAGCTCATTTCCCTTGGTTTCATAGGTGATATGGGGATTGAATTTAGCTGAAAGAGTACCCTTGGGTCCTTTAACAGTGACGACATTAGCATCAGTGCTAATAGTGACACCGGCAGGGATGATAACCGGTTTTCTTCCGATTCTTGACATTTTTCCTTGCCTCCTTACCAGACGTAGCAGAGAACTTCTCCGCCAACGTTGAGCTTTCTAGCAGCCTTCTCAGTCATAACACCCTTAGAGGTGCTAACGATTGCGATGCCTAAGCCATTTAAGACCTTAGGAAGCTTATCGACCGGAACGTTTACACGTAATCCGGGCTTAGAGATTCTCTTGATGCCGTTGATAACACGGTTACCGTGAGAATCATACTTGAGAGTAATAGTCAAAGTCTTATAGGCTTTGCCATCCTCAGTAGCGACTTTGTATTCGGATATGAATCCTTCTTCTTTAAGGATCTTAGCGATCTGCTCGCAAGTTTTAGAAGTAGGGAGAGCGACAGTCTCAGCATGACTGAGATTGGCGTTACGGATGCGGGTGAGCATATCAGCGATGGTATCATTAACCATAATTTCGTTTCTCCTTTCTTCTACCAACTAGACTTATGCATACCAGGGATTTCGCCCTTGTAGGCCATTTCTCTTAGGCAGATACGGCAGAGTCCAAACTGGCTTAAGACGCCATGGACACGGCCACAACGAGTGCAGCGGTGATAGTTCTGGGTGGGATGCTTCTTAGGCTTAGCACACTTAACAATTAAAGCTTTTCTTGCCATTGAATTTTCCTCCTATTACTTTCTGAAAGGCATACCGAGCTTAGAAAGCAAGAAGTAAGCCTCTTTATCAGTGTTAGCGGATGTTACAATGACAACATCCATACCCTGAGTACGACCAACCTTATCATACTGAATTTCAGGGAAGATTAACTGTTCCTTGACACCAGTGGAATAATTACCACGGCCATCGAAGGAATCCTTAGAGATACCTCTAAAATCACGGACACGGGGAAGATCGATACTGATGAATTTATCGAGGAAATCATACATTCTGACTCTTCTTAAAGTGACCTTGACGCCAACCGGGACTCCTTCACGGAGTTTGAAGTTAGCAATAGACTTCTTAGCCTTAGTAACGATAGGATGCTGACCGGAGATAGTCTCCATCTCCTTAACAGCTTCATCAACACTCTTCTCGTTAGAACCAGCCTCACCTAAACGCATATTGAGGATGACCTTAACAATCTTCGGGCATTCAAGAATAGAAGAATACTTGAATTCCTTCATCATGGCAGGGACAATCTCATCTTGATACTTAGTCTCAAGACGGGAGATGTACTTGGCCTTCTGATTACCCTTATTGTGGGCTTTCTTAACGGACACGCCGTTTTTCTTTTCTTCAGCCATTGCTTTTCTCCTTACTTGATGATCACTCCGCTAGACTTAGCGAAGCGAACTTTCTTATCGCCTTGAAGCTTATAACCGACCTTAGTAGCTTTTCCTGATTTAGGATCGACTAAGGCAACCTTAGAAACATCGATAGGTGAATTGATTTCCTTAACTTCTCCCTTAGGATTAGCCTGAGAGGGCTTAATGTGCTTCTTGTGGACGTTAACTCCATCGACGATGACCTGATGAGTCTTAGGCATAGCCTTTAAGACTTTGCCCTTCTTACCAGTATCATCTCCGCTGATTACGATAACGTTATCTCCAGTTTTGATTTTCATGATTTATCCTCCTTAACGATCAGAGAACCTCGATCGCCAACGAGACGATCTTCATGTACTTATCGCCCTTCTCACGAAGTTCACGGGCGACAGGTCCGAAGACACGGGTACCCTTAGGAGTGCCATCTTCGTTGATGAGGACGACGGCATTATCATCGAAGCGAATGGTAGAACCATCCTTTCTCTGATAGGCCTTCTTGACTCTGACGATGACGCCCTTAACGACATCGGACTTCTTGACCTTGCCATTAGGGATAGCATCCTTAACAGCGCAGACAACGACATCTCCAACGCTAGCAGATTTACGGAAGCTGCCGCCAAGCAAACGGAAGACCCTGACGGATCTAGCGCCTGAATTATCAGCAACCACCAAGTTAGTTTCGTTCTGAACCATGGATTACTCTCCCTTCTTCACGATAGCGACTAAACGGAAACGCTTATCATGAGATAAAGGTCTGCATTCCTCGAAGAGAACAACATCTCCAACCTTGGCAACATTGTTTCTGTCGTCAACCTTGTACTTCTTACGGACTGAGACACGCTTCTTATAAATAGGATGCATCTTGTAGTTTTCAGTCTCAACAACAATAGTCTTCTCCATCTTATCGGAGACGACTGTTCCCTGCATACGTCTCTTAGTAGAATTAGAGGCCTGGACAGCCTGTTTTTCTTCAGTAGCCATATTTGACCTCCTCCTTACTTAGAGCTAGCCTTGCTAGCTTTCTTACGTTCGTTTTCGACAGTAAGACATTTTGCAATGTCTTTACGGGTCTGAGTGATCTTAGATCCGTTATCCAACTGACCAGCTTTAGCCTGGAATCTTAAGGCAAGAAGATTGCTCTTAAGTTCGTAGACCTTCATAGCGAGGTCTTTGTCAGATAATTTTCTCACATCTTCAATAGTCATAATCTGGTTTCCTCGCCTTTCTTAATGACACGACTCTTCACAGAGAGCTTGTAGCCAGCCTGGTGTAAAGCTTCTTTGCAATCAGCATCCGGAACTCCGCCAATTTCGAACATGACGGTGCCCTTTTCGATGACAGCAAACCAAGCTTCAACGGTACCTTTGCCGTTACCCATACGGACCTCAGCCGGCTTCTTAGTCCAACCCAAGTAAGGGAAGACTCTGATGTAGGCTTTACCAGTCTTTTTAGTATAACGAGAGAGGACGACACGAGCTGATTCAATCTGCTTGTTAGAGATATAACCAGCCTCAGTGGCAACTAAGCCGAAGGATCCAAAGGCGACAGTATTGCCTCTTGAAGCGGCAGCTTTGGGCCAGATAAGGTGGCTTCTACGCCACTTAGTTCTTTTAGGTTGTAACATTGTTATTCTCCTTTCGGACTGTCAGACGGCTTAGCATCTTTGTTGGCATTAGGAGTGATAGCCGGAGTGGCAGGCTTATTGGCAGTATTAGGACGGTTATTGAAGTTACGACGATCTCCGCCTCTATTGCCGAAACGTCCACGGCCGAATCTTCCTTCTTCAGGCTTACGATCTCTGAGTTCCTTATAGTTTTCAGGAAGAGCGATCCAAACCTTGACACCGATACAGCCATAGGTAGTATGAGCATCAACTAAAGCATAATCGATAGGCTGACGAAGGGTATGAAGGGAGAGAACACCTTCACGGTATTCTTCGTATCTAGCGATTTCAGCACCACCGATACGACCCTTAGTCATAGTTTTGCAGCCAAGGGCACCAGCTCTCATAACTCTCTGAATAGCCTTCTTCTGAACGACTCTGTAGGAAGCACGTTCCTCAATCTGCTTAGCAATATCCTTAGCAACAAGGACAGCATCGAGATCAGGGTTCTTGATTTCTACAATGGCAATCTTGATGGCATCAGCCGGCTTCTTGAGAAGCTTGACTAACTGAGTCTTGATTTCCTTGATAGTAGCAGAATCAGTTCCAATGATGATTCCAGGGTGAGAAGCAAAGATAGTGACAGTGATGGAATTCTTGATTCTCTCAATATCGATTCTGGATAAGCCAGCATCGATCTTGTTGAGCTTAGGTTCAAGATAGGAACGGATGGCAATATCTTCCTTCAGATATAAAGAATAGGTCTTCTTATCAGCATACCAATGACTAGACCAGTCACGGTTGATTCCTAAACGTAGTCCGTTAGGATTAACTTTCTGACCCATAGTTTACTTGGCCTCCCTATTCTTTAAAGTGACATAGACATGTGACCATCTCTTAACTAAACCGCTAGCAGAACCTTTAGCTCTAGGCATAATTCTCTTAAGTTTAGCAGCATCGTTAGCAGTGATATAAGAGACATATAAGGTGTCCTGAGGCATATGGAAGTTGTTAACAGCATTAGCTTCAGCGGACTGGATGAGCTTCTTGATATCGTGGGCGCAGAGCTTTTCGCAGTTGTCCAAGATAGCATAAGCTTCATCAAGACCTTTTCCTCTAACTAGGTCAACAACTAATCTGACCTTTCTAGGGGTGACGCCATAGTTGATTAACTCAGCATGGGCTTCAGTTCTTAAGGGTTTGTCGGCTTCCTTTTTAGTAGAAGCTTTCTTTCCCTTAACTTCTTTTGCAGCTGTCTCCTTTTTAGGAGTGGCTTTTTTAGTGTCAGCTTTGACAGCTTCCTTTTTGGGAGCTTCAGCCTTGGCAGCTAATTTCTTTTCTTCATTTTCAGCCATGATTCAATCTCCTTACTTTTTGGCAGCAGGTGCGGCAGCAGCGGCAGTAGTAGCCTTAACAGCTGTTCCAGCAGCAACCGGAGTTCCAACTGTACCAGTAGGTGCAGTCTCAGTAGTTACATCGGTACCAGAACGATGGTGAGTGAAGGTACGGGTGAAAACGAACTCGCCAAGCTTGTGTCCGACCATATCTTCAGTGACATAGACCGGAACAAAGGCACGGCCGTTATGAACAGAAATAGTATGTTCGATGAACTCAGGGAATATCGTAGAACGTCTAGACCAGGTCTTGATGACCTCTTTCTTACCAGCCTTATTCTGCTCCTGAACTCTCTTGAGGAGCTTAGGATCGCAGTAAGGACCTTTTTTAAGACTTCTTGACATGTGTCATTCTCCTCCAGTTTACTTTCCGTTTCTTCTTCTGACGATGAGACGATTACTTCTAGCCTTGGTAGAACGGGTCTTAACACCCATTAATCTTCTACCCCAAGGTGATCTAGGAGCATCGTGACCGACAGGGCACTTACCTTCACCACCACCGTGTGGATGGTCGTTCGGGTTCATAGCAGCACCACGGACAGTAGGACGTTCGCCTAACCAACGGGTGCGGCCAGCCTTGCCCTTGTGGACGAGGTTGAAATCTTCATTGCCAACAGTTCCAACAGTGGCTCTGCAGGTAAGAAGAACCTTTCTGACTTCACCAGAAGCTAATCTTAAGATGGCATATTTGCCTTCCTTACCTAAGATCTGAGCTCCAGTTCCAGCAGCTCGGCAGACTTGTCCGCCTTTGCCAGGTTCAAGTTCGATGTTGTGAATCATCAAACCTTCAGGAATGTTACCGATTTCCATGCAGTTGCCAGTGCTGATTTCGCCGGCCTTTCCGTCAGTGACGGTCATGCCAACAATCAAGCCCTTAGGGCAAATGATGTATCTCTTAACACCGCTTACGATATTGCAGATTAAGGCAATACGGCAGTTGCGGTTAGGATCATATTCGATAGCCTTGACGACAGACTTGGATTCACCGGCTCTCTTGAAGTCGATGACTCTGTATCTTCTCTTATTACCACCGCCGATGTGACGGCAAGTGATGTATCCCTGAGAGTTTCTTCCGCCAGTCTTCTTGAGAGGCTTAAGCAAAGCTTTTTCAGGAGCCTTCTTTGTGAGATCTTTAGTTGATAAGGTAGCGAGGTGTCTCATACCCGCAGTAAGCGGGTTATATTGTTTGATAGCCATACTATTCTCCTATATATTGCTTTTCAGCTTACTTCTTGGCATCTTTGGCAGCCGGGGTAGCTTTTCTATCCTCAGCAGCAACAGATGCAGTAATCTTACCAAGATCGAAGCTGGAATCGAATCTGACAATGGCCTTCTTATAAGCAGCGGTCTTGCCAACATAACGTCCCATTCTCTTAGGCTTGCTAGCAACGTGAAGAGTATTGACGGACTTGACCTTAGCAGAGAAGATAGCTTGGATAGCAGCCTTGATTTCAGTCTTAGTAGCCTTAGGATCACAAGCGAAGACCATAGCATTCTCCTTGTTTTGGAGACGCTGGGTTTCCTCAGTGACAATAATGTACTTGATAATACCGAAATCCTTGATGATAGCGGGACGAGTCTTATAGTTACCAGTAACTACCGGTTCCTTAGCGGCTTCAGCCTTTACTTCAGCAGTCTTAGTTTCAGCAGCCTTAGTAGTCTTCTTAGCAACAGGCTTCTTATCTTCAGCCTTAGCTTCTTTAACGGAAGCCCTCTTAATTTCTTCAGCCATTATTTAGCTTCCTCCTTATGATCCTCAGCATTTTCAGTAGGGATAACGCCCTTAGAGAGGATTAACTTGTTGGCATTGAGGATGTCATAGACGGAGAGGTTGTCAGCGGAAGTAACCTCGATAGAGGGGATGTTAGCGGCAGCTTTGATGAGGTTCTCATCATAATCAGCAAGAACTAAGAGGTTCTTCTTCTCATCAGCCTTGATGGCCTTAAGAGTCTTCATGAAGTCCTTAGTCTTACCACTCTGGTAAGGAGCATCAGTAAGAACAATGATAGCGTTCTTCTGAGCCTTATCAGTTAAAGCAGAAGTGTAGGCGAGGTAATGCTGCTTCTTATTCATCTTGAGCTTGTAGCTCTGCTCACCATCCGGACCATGGACAACTCCACCATGTCTCCAAAGAGGTGAATTTCTTGTACCAGCACGAGCGCGGCCAGTATGTTTCTGAGCCCAAGGCTTACGGTTAGAACCGTGAACCATGGATCTGTCAAGAGTATGAGCGGTAGCAACTCTGCGGTTGGAACGATCAACTCTGACAGCCATCTGAACTACATATTCATTGACAACGGTATTGAAGAGATCAGCAGGAAGAGTGACTTCCCCGATCTTTTTGCCTTCATAATCAATGACAGGTAAGTTTAGATCTTTTTTGTCTTCAGTTTTGTTTGCCATAATGTTTCTCCTTACCACCTTTACTTCTTTGCAGCATTGTTGTGAGACTTATTAGAAATAGCGGTACGTTTCTTACCGGAATTCTCTTCAGCCTCAACAGCAATCTTAGATAAAGCATCGGCGTTCTTCTTCTCAACATCGGCAATTGTTTCCTTGGTGTAATCGACGATAGGTGAAACAACAAACTTCTTGCAACCCTTCTTAATAGCAGACTTGATCTTGATAATGCTAAGATCCGGTCCCGGAACTGATCCTCTGATGAGAACACAATTCTTAGAAGGATCGACAGAGACAATGACTAGATTCTGAACAGTTCTAGTCTTAGGTCTCCACTGTCCACCCATGTGTTTGCCAGGATGAACACGGTTATTAGTACGACCGTTAGTGGCAAGAGAACCGATTTGTCTGTGATAACCGGAACCATGACCCTTAGGTCCAATGATAGCGTGATATCTCTTAATGACGCCGGTGTAACCATGACCCTTGCTGAGCCCAGTAACATCAATCATATCGCCAACGCTGAGAATGGAGCAGTCAATGGCACTGCCAACCTCATGGTTAGCATAGATTTCATCGCCTTCAATCTCTCTGACGACATACTTAGGAGCAGTGTTAGCCTTCTTGACTAAGCCTTGCTCACACTTGTTAGCTCTGGAGACCTTCTTGTCTTCATAGCCAATCTGAAGAGCCTCATAGCCATCCTTTTCTTTAGTCTTCTTCTGAAGGACGACATTGGGGAGTACTTCTACGACAGTGACCGGATAAGTGATGCCGTCTTCAGTGAAGACAGAAGTCATTCCGATTTTTCTTCCAATGATGGATTTCATAAACTGTTTGTCTCTCCTCCTTAGAGCTTGATTTCAACATCGATGCCAGCAGGAAGATCGAGATTCTTGAGAATATCGATAGTCTGCTTAGTCGGGCGGTTGATGTCGATAAGTCTCTTGTGAGTTCTAATTTCGAACTGTTCACGAGAATCCTTATCGGTAAACGGAGAACGAAGAATAGTGAAGATCTGCTTTTCGGTAGGAAGCGGAATAGGTCCGACTACCTGAGCGCCAGTCTTCTTGGCGGCTTCGACGATCTTAGCGACAGCCTGATCAAGGACTTTGTGATCATAGCCCTTGAGACGAACACGAATTGTTTTGTTTTCTGCCATTATGTGTTTCCCTTCTTGCCTACGATCTAGTGTAGGCATCCGTTCGGTATGAATTACCCGAATCACTGACTAGACAACCTTTGTCGGTGTTTCGGCAACTTCACACGTCAATACGGGCTGAAATGGCATTCAGCGTTTTCTAGTTTACTATGTGGGTCTTCTATAGTCAACAATTTTTTGATATTTTTTCGCTATAGGAAATTTACTATATATATAAGGATATATATAAGCGATTAACATTACAACCCCTAAGGGCGTTTCTTAGACTATATTTTGCTATCCTTATACTTCAAAAGCTCTTCAATATATTTCTCGCCGATTTTAATACCCATCTCTAAGGCATTGTTTGAAAAATCGGTCTGCCTGATATCATTATCTAGTTTAAGGTTAAGCCATTTGCCGTTATTTTCAAAGAAAGTGGCTCTATTTGAGTCATTAGATAAGACCTTCTTATTAAAGCCGTTAAGTGGCTCAAAAGCCGTTCTTTTGTAGGAAGGTTTGACATCAAAAACAATATCGAAGAAATCTTCTTTAGATAAACCTTCTTTTTCGCTTCTCAGAAAATCCAATAATTCAAAAGGGACATTAGAACTATAACAGCTATCCTCTAATCTAAAAATTGCCCTTTTCCTGATAATCTGATTGCTTTGCTGAATTATCTGCTTTCTAATTACTACATCATTGACAAAGTACTTTTTTATTCCATAGGCAGCAGTAGAAGCCATCACCACATTATCGATTCTTCCTTTTCGTAAGGTGATTCTCAATCCATAGGAAGGCAAAGTGGCAGGGACATATACTGGCTTAGGAAGATCTTCAAGATTACGAAAGCCTTTCTTCTCGCACATAGAAAGAACCAGTTGACCAATCTTTGCGTTGCTTAATTTGAATAATCCCACCCTAAAGAAGTCTTTTCTTTTATGAGACTTATAAAAATCAATCACTTCATCAATGCTATATCCAGCTGAAAGAAGAATGGCGTTAACAGCTCGCATACTTGAGCCTGAAAAGTAAGAAGGCATAATACCAATTCTATCAAGTGCCTTAACCGCGCCAAGTTGAGCAAAAGCCTTTCCGCCGCCTCCGCCTAAAGCAAAGCCATATTGTTTCCCAGTGTTCATAACAATAGAAAGTATAACACATGTTTAAAAAGGATCTAATCAATAAAATCAACCGTTTTTATCTATTTTGTACTAAAATTAAGGCATGAAAATAAATTTATCTAATCAAGACCTTGTGGAAGTCCAGGCCCTCAGCGATCAGAAAAGTCTCAATATGGAAGCCGCTGACCTTTACAATGATTTCTTAAACAATCACTATGACAGCATTGATGAAAGAGTCATCAATGATCAGTTTATTGAGAGAGAACAAAGCGATAGTGAAGCCTTTTATTCTGCTTTCCTGAAAATTCTTGATCTTGACCCTAACGATCAAGAATTGAAGAAGCTTGAAAAAAACAACCAGTTCAACATCGTAAAGGAATTGGATCCTAAATCTTTTTTAGAAAATCCTTATATCAAACATATCCATGTTCCGGATTTTCCCTTAGGCAAATGGGAATATGAAATGAATAGATACAATCCTTATGAGTCTTTTGTTTTTGATGAGACTCAAGTGGATGATAAAAACAATTACTCAGAAAAGACTCAGCTAGGCTTCTTTCCAAAAGAAGTCAGCTACCTTAATCTATTAGAAAACAATGAAGTCTGGATGAGTATCACCCCTCATGAAATCAATACCATGGCTAAACCTATCAGTAATGCTAAAGGCAAGGTTCTAATGTTTGGATTAGGCCTTGGCTATTTTTCCTACATGGTTGCTAATAAGCCCGATGTAAAATCAGTAACAATCATTGAGAAAAGCGAAAGTGCCATTAAGCTATTTGAGAAAGCTATTCTTCCTCAGTTTGAACATAAAGAGAAGATTAGAATCATCAAAGATGATGCTTTCGGCTATGCCAAGAACAAAATGGCTAATGAGCAGTATGATTATTCATTTTTCGATATCTATCATTCACCCGAGGAAGGCTTAGAAGACTATCTAAAAATGAAGAAGCTTGAAATTTTAAATAATAAAACCACTTACGACTACTGGATAGAAGAAAGTATTCTCTGCCTATTTAGAAGATACGTTCTCACTCTCATAGAAGAGCAGCTTGATGGTCTTACCGAGAAAGATTATGTCGTTGTCCAGAACAACGATGACAAAATGATGCAACGCCTCTTCAACTGTTTAAATGATTATTCGTTAAATTCCTTTGCCGATGTCAAAGATTTACTTAGTGATTCTAGCTTAAAGAAATTAGCGTTGAAAGCATAAAAAAGGCTGACCGGTTGGTCAGGCTTCTTTTTTTGCTTCTTGTTCTTTAGCAGCTTCTTTAATTCTTTTATCTTCTTCCTTGGCTTTTTTGTCTTTGCCGTTGATTGTGTTGATGATTTTGAAGACCAGAATGACACCAGCAAAAGCCAAAGTAGCGAAGTTAGCCGCAATAATTGAAATATCCTTAACCAAAAGGCCATAGGTAGCCCAGCAAATAACGCCCACGACAAAAACAATATACATGGCTAAGGAAATATCCTTCGTGCTTTTAGTCTTAATAACATTGATCAACTGTGGCAAAAAGGAAATAGTTGTTAAGACAGCAGCCACATATCCAAGATAATTCATTTAAATTTCTCCATTTTCATTAGGCGAAATAGCATTAATTGTTAGCGCTTTTAATTATATATTAAATTCAAACAAATGTTACTTTTATTTGTAAAAATTAAAATCTATTGGTTTTCATTATGATAAAAAGAAAAATGTTATTTGCTGCCAAAAAATACTTTAAAACAATTAGGTCAGTTTGAATGGTTGTAATTTAAACTAAAATAACCTACAAAATCCAATTTTATAAATTCTTGCCTTCTGTTTAAAAAGAGGACAATTGTTTTAATAAATCATAATATTTATTTATTAAATAATTGTATCAAATCTGTATAGGCTGTATTAAAAAGCACCTGTTTAAGGACATTTATTGTCAATGGTGCGTCTGAAGGGATTCGAACCCTTGGCCCCAAGCTTCGGAGGCTTGTGCTCTATCCGGACTGAGCTACAGACGCATGACTACTAGGATACAACTTTTTCTTTTTAGTAAGAAACAAAAAAGACAGCTAAGGAGAAAATTCATCCTTAGCTGTCGATTAAGGGCTACTTAATTTCTTCTAAGCCTCTTAAGGTTAAATATTTAACAAGCTTTTCCTTATTTTTTCCATAGCAGATTAGATGATGGTTTCCACAGGGGTTCTTGAAGAAATAAGAGACGTCATCGTCTAATCGTACCTTAATCTGAGTGCGGCAAAGATTTGGCTTATAGGAATTCTCTAACAATTGACCTTCTGAGCAATAGAAATGATCAAGATGAGAATTAATCTTTAAGACCGTGACATCGCCTAACTGCATATTGGCATGGATAGCAACACCAATTCCTGATTCAAAATGAGAATCAAAGTTATATTCACCAGCCATATCTAAAGGCAAGGTGCAATGAGCAAATAGAACAGTGTTATCAGCTTTATCAATGTAAGCGGGGTTAGCTTGGAAAGCTGGCTGATTCAAAGCTTTTCTAATTACATAGGAAGTCAACATAGCTGGAATATCTCCTTCACAGGAGCCAATTAATCCTTCCGCATTGATTAAGCTTAAAGCCAAGCAGGAAGTAGTCTTAATGGTGTTTAGTAAATCAAAGCAGCGAATAGTTAAGCCATTAAGCTGATGATCTTTCATCATCTTCTCTAATGAAAGATAAACACTATAGGCTTTTTTGAGTTCTTCAGGATTGTATTCAACCTTGAAATATTTAGGTTTGAAAATGAAATCCATTCCGTTAACATCATCAATGAGTTCTTTGATTGGAAGATCAATTAGATCGACATCAAAGACTCTCCTAGCTTTAAGGTAATCAACATCGGAAGCAATCAGCCAGTCAGAAGGTTTACCAATAACGCCAAGCCTGGCAGCAGCTTTTTTACTTTTTTCAGCAATAATCTCTTTTAAGCGATTGGCAATTAGACTAACGGAACCATGAAGAATCTCACCATCTTTTCCTAATTCATTGATGTAAGAGAGAATCTCTAAGGAAGAAGCTAAAGAATTATTGTTTCCGTAAGTTAAAAGATAATAAGGTCCTTTAAGCTTACTAAACATTTCCTTAAAGATTCTTTCAGAGCCGCCCGACTGAACTAAAATTAAGCTTAAGTCGCCTTGATAAAGATTATCGATACCAACTACCTCAAATTGATAACCGGTTTCTTTGGCTAAGGAATCTAGGAATAACTTAGAAGTATCGGAAATTGTCTCGGCATTATGGAGATTAGATTTAATAAGACACACATTAACCTGAACCATGAATAAATACCGCCTTTGTTGATACTATTTTAAGACATATTCTTATTAAATCAAAGTACATACTTATTTTCGCTTTTCTAAAGAAATAGATATTTTTCTAATCTGGAAGATTTTATAGAGAATCTATTTTTGAATTGTATATTAGAAATCAAAAGATTAAATAGACGCAAAACGTAAAAAGAAATTTGCTTCTTGTATACAAGTTTGTTCTTCATTTTTCGCCTCCGTTTTTCATCTTCTCAATATGAAAGTTTATTCTGTCAGTACAAAAAAGCGCCTTAAAACAATAGGCTTATTGCTTTTTGATCAGGAATAAAAAAGTTTGTTCCAAAAACGGTTGTGTTGATTAATTATAGGTTTTGTTTAGATGTTTCATCTTTTTGATTTATTCTCATTCTTTTTAGTGTAGAATAAATCAATTTCAAGGAGCCACCATGATTACCAAAGAAGAACACCAAAAGAAAATTAAAGAACTTGATTCTACGCAAAAGACTGAGAAAGATTCTTTAAGAAAAGATTACAAAAGCAAAAGAAAAGCTTTCCATGAGGAGAAGCATTCCTTAAAAAAGCAATATCATAAAGATAAGCATGAGATCAAAGAAGAAAGAAAGTCTTTTGAGAAATCCCTTAATGATGCCTATGAAAAAGAAAAACACTTAAGCAAAGATCTTACTCATCCAAAAGAAGCCATCCCTAAAGAAAAGAAACCTCTTCCTACGGAAGAAGAAAATGAGAAAATGAGAAAGGCTATTAACCTTCCTCGTTATACTCACGGGGAAGAGATCTTTAATTCCGTCACCCATATGGTCGGTGGCGGCTTTGGTATCGTTTTCTTAGTAGTAGGTGTCGTCTGCGCTGCCATTTTTTGTCCTCCGGAAACCAAAGCTATTTCTATTACCTCGATGGCTATCTTTGGTTTTTGCTGTGTCTTTTTATATACGATGTCAGCTATCTATCATGCTTTGCATGTGACTAAAGCAAAGAAGGTCTTTCAAATTATTGATCACTGCACTGTCTATGTTTTAATAGCTGGATCATATTTGCCGGTCTGTTTAATGGAATTGACTCAGATTGCTCCTTATAACTACGCCCTTCTTGGCTGTATTGTTGCTTTAGCGGCTTTAGGTATTTCTTTAAATGGAACTATGATGAGTAAATGGCCAGTCAAAGTCGTATCAAATATTCTTTATATTGCCTTAGGATGGACGGTTGTCTTCTTCTATCCGTATTTAGTTCAAAGTTTAACCCTGGCTGGAACCTGGTTATTCATTGGCGGTGGTATTTCTTATACAGTCGGTGCAATTCTCTATGGTATCGGAAAGAACGTCAAATATTTTCATTCCATCTTCCATCTTTTTGTCAATGCTGCTACCTTGCTTCAGTTCTTATCTGTTCTTTTATACGGAATCATCTTCCCAGCTATTGGAGTAATTTAGATTTTCATTATTTTGTTCTCTAACCACAAATATTCAATATTGTAACCGATTTAATGAGGTTAACTTTTTTACTATGGTAGACTAATTGAAAAGCGAGGATTCATTGTGCCTAAAGATTCGAGTTACTATGAACTGCTTTCAAAGTCTTATCCTACCATTCAGGATGCGGCAATTGAAATCATTAATCTAAAAGCTATTCTGCACTTGCCTAAGGGCACTGAGCATTACTTTTCTGATATTCATGGCGAATATGATGCTTTTTCTCATATGATTAGATCAGCTAGCGGTACCATTAGGCAAAAAATCAATGAAGTCCTACCTGAAAAAAGTAAGGAAGAAAAAGACTTGCTAGCTACTCTTATTTATTATCCTAAAGAAAAGCTTGATCTTCTTTCAAAACAGAAGAGGCTCAACAAAGACTTCTATACTCAGGCTATTTTTGATTTAGTCGAAGTAGCTAAGTTTATTACTTCTAAATACACCATTTCTAAAGTCCGAAAAGCGACCTCTCCTAAGTTTGTTTACATTATTGAAGAACTTCTTCAGTCTCATTCCTATACTTTCAACAAGGAAGACTATTACCATTCAATTATTAAATCAATTATTGATACTGGTATGGCAGAGAGTCTAATTATCGAATTATCTTCCATTATTAGGAATCTCACTGTCGATCAGCTTCATATCCTAGGTGATATCTATGATCGAGGTATTGGTGCTTATCGCTGCATGGAACTGATTATGAGTATCAAGAACGTAGATATAACTTGGGGCAACCATGATATTGTCTATATGGGTGCAGCTGCTGGAAGTGCTATCTGTGTTGCTAATGTCATCAGGACTTCTTGCCGCTACAATCATCTTTGTACTTTAGAAGATGGCTATGGAATATCTTTAAGACCTTTAGTTACTTTTGCTATGAAAACCTATATGAACGATCCCTGTACCAGCTTTATTCCATCGGATGAGGAAGCCAACCAGATTGAAGACTACGATACCGCCATAATCGCTAAAATGCATAAAGCTATTTCCATTATTCTTTTCAAGTTAGAAGGACAGCTTATTGATAGGCATCCAGAATATGAAGGAAACTACTTGAAGAAGCTCGACAAAATTGATTTTAAGACAGGTACTTACCATGCTAAAGGCAAGGATTATAAACTTGTAGACCATAACTTCCCTACTATCAATCCTAAAGACCCCTATAGCCTTACTAAGTATGAGCAGGAGCTCATTGATAAATTAACTTCCCGATTCCGACATTGCGATAAGCTTCAGCAGCATGTAGATTTTCTCTTTACTCATGGGGCCATGTATCGAGTCTACAATGATAACCTTTTATACCATGGCTGTATACCTATGAACAAAGACGGTTCTTTTATGGTCTTTAAAGACGCCAAAGGTAATTCCTATTCTGGAAAAAGTTATCTTGATTACTTAGATAAGACAGTTAGGCAGGTCTATTATTCAAAAGAATCGTTATCGACTGATAAAGATATCTTCTATTATCTTTGGTGTTTCAGCGGTTCTCCTCTTTTCGGTAAAAAAGATATTATTACTTTTGAAACACTTTTCTTGTCTAAGAAAGATAGAAAAGACTTTAAAGAAACCAAGAATTCCTATTATTCTTTAATCACACAGAAGGAATTCTGCTTAAAAATCCTCAATGAATTCAATATTCACAGTGACAAATCCATTATTATCAATGGTCATATACCAGTCAAAGTTAAGGCGGGAGAATCACCGATTAAAGCTGGTGGCAAATATATAGTTATTGATGGTGGCTTATCAGAAGTTTATCACCGGGTAACAGACATTGCCGGTTATACTTTAGTTTATAACTCCCATGGTCTAAAACTAGTTGCCCATAATGTCTTTACTTCTAAAGAGGATGCCATTAAGAACAATACTGATATTTCTCATGAGGTTAAAAGCATTGCTCTTTATCCTAAAAGAATGACAGTGAGAGAAAGCTATGTTGGTAAAAAACTCTCTTTAAAGATAGCTGACCTAGAAGAGTTATTAAGTCTTTATAAAGACGGGACTATCAAAGTCAACGGCTAATAAGCTTTAAAAAAAATAAAAGGCACCTTTTTGGTGCCAAAATATCAGATTAATGGCGCTCCCAAACGGATTTGAACCGTTGGCCTACCGCTTAGGAGGCGGTCGCTCTATCCAGGCTGAGCTACGGGAGCAGCTATAAAATTATAGCATTATTCTAAAGTGATTCTAGTTTCTTTGGAAAAAAGTAATCCTCAGTACAAACATTCTATGAAAGGTACTGGATATTTAAATATGAAAAAATGCTTGTTGGGGATTGTTCCCGTAATGTTAGTTTCTTTAATTTGTCAAACCAATTCTCTTTCTGCTTCGACTAAATACAATGGTCAGAATCTTGAAATCATGAATGACTACCACACGGTCTGTGAATTAGGAGATATCAGCAATAACATCAAAGCCAATAACTTTCTTCCCTATGGATTCTTTGGAAATTATCCTGAGGAAGGAATAGCGGAAATCGGTAATAGAGCAGGTGATCCTAATGGAAAGAAGCTGCCTTCTTTATCAGGAATGGATAAAGGACGTTATATGATTGGCTTTAATTTTGAAAAGTCCTTTAAAGAATTTGATGATGCTAATGAATTAGGTCTTGTCGGATATGAGCTTTCTTTAACAACACCCGAAGGAGAAAAGGTTGAACGCAATACAAGTAAATATCACCATATAAAGGATGTCTTTCCTATATTAGTTTCGGATGGGGGAGCAGGAAGTCTTGAAAACGGAGAAATCTTCAACTCGGTAATCAGTGTTTTTCTCCCTACTAATTCCATCGTGGTGACTTTCCAGGTGAAAGACAATTATAAACTGAATTATTTTAGACTTCTTTATTCCGATGTCCCAGAAAAACTGACTAACGCTTTCTTGGCAAAAACCGACAGATCAATTTATGACATAACCAACGCATTGCCTTTTGGCAGTGATTGCACAGCAAAAGACTACACTCGTGACGTTGGGGAAAATCCAATTTATAATTTAAAAAGCCAATATGGAAGCGTCTTTTCAAAGGATTTCTTATTAAATCAGTTCATTTATCGAGATGAGTATGACAAAAGTGAAGCACATGCCAGTGAATTCATCGATGCTGATAATTATTTTTCCTTAGGAAAAAGTGCGCCAATCAATTCCACCTTCGTATTAAAAATCAAAGGAGCAGACAAAACCGGGAATGCCTCATATGTCACTTTAAACATTGAGATAGTTGATACTAAAGGTCCAAAGATTATCTGCTTAAGTAATGATGACACTCTCTCTGTCCCTTATTCAGAAGAATTAAATACCACTAGTTTTATTAACCAGCATTTTGTCATTACTGACAACACCAAGGAAATTAAAACCTTAACGCTTCTCGGTGGTGAAGGAAAGGAAATTAATCAGAAAGTCATGGGTCCAAGAGCGGCAGTTATCACCGCAATTGACCAGTTTGACAACATCTCAACCTATGACTTCAATCTAGATCTTCGGGATCTTAAGGGACCTGAGATCATTGTCTCTCAAAGTGAGTTAAGCCTAGCACCTGATAGCAAAATGTCTAAGCAGTCAATTCTAAACCTCTTCAGTGCCGTAGATGAAATCGATGGGACAACTGAAGTGGTGGTTACAACCGATACCTACAGTGATAACTACAACAAAGTAGGCAATTATGATTTTGTAGTAACTAGCACCGATAAGAGCAACAACGCTTCAACTAAGGCTATAAAAATCTATGTTTCAGATAACTCTGGACCAGTTTGGTTTGCTAAAGATGCTTTCCTGACTGTAACCCAAGGAAAAGTCCCGACTCTTTCAGAAGTCGCTGAATCTTTAATCAGACAGGGTGTTGTACCTAATAAGACCTACGTTGATGTCTATGAGACAGAAGGAGAAAAGCTGAATGATTCCTTAGTGCTAGGTATACATAATATCCGTTTGGCCTTAGAAGACGAAGATAATGAAGTAGTAGAAGTAGCTCTAACAGTTAAAGTCGTTGAGGAAAAAGATATGAACACCGAAGAAGTCATTACGCTCTCCTGGTGGCAGAAGTTTATTACCTGGCTTAAGCAAATTTGGGAAAACATCGTTAGCTTCTTAAAAGGTAAGAAATAACTAGTTGAAAGCCACGCCCGGTTAAGCTATCATTATTACTTGCCGGGGCCGTGGCGGAACTGGTAGACGCGCTAGATTCAGGTTCTAGTGAGTTTCTCATAGGGGTTCGATTCCCCTCGGCCCCACCATATAAAATAAGCTCATTTCGATGGGCTTTTTTCTTTTTTTGAAGAATATATTCATTGTTTGCTATAAAATATTATTGATAAGCAAATGATTAAGCAAAATCTAAAGCTGTTTTTTAAAAATATCGCTTATGTTTTTGTACCAATGGGTATCATCTATCTTTTCCTGATTTTGATTCTTTTCACTTTTGCCCAGTTCTTTTTAAATAAGACTGCTTCTACTATCAATTCTATTGGTACCTTGATTGATCAAACTATTTCCTTTAACCAAACTGAGTTAACCGATTACATGAAGAACGCTTTCGGACAGATTAATTTTGAAAATGATTTTGGAACGGTTCTGAAAGAAATATTCGATACTGAATGGATAACTAAGACAATAAATGGTTTCCTTAAAATCATCACTGATTCATCAACGGAATTCACTGATGAAGTCAATAAGCAAATTAATGACTACGCTCTTGCTCTCCAAAACCGCTTAATCTATTCTTTGGTCTGTTTTGCTTTATCCGCTTATTTAGCCGTTTTTGTAACCAGGTTCATTTTAAGAAAAACAAATTACAAAAGAAGTATCTTTAAAGCTATCCTAGCCAGTATCATTAATGCCACTTTGATAGCTTTTATCCTTTCTATAACTACTTATTTAGTGGCTCTTTGGAAATTTTCTTTGATCTTCTCATCTCTTATTCATGTCATTGTAATATCCTATACTTCCCTACTTTTGTCTTGGTTAGTGCTAGGATATAAGAAGATTTCTTTCAAGGAAGTAGTAAATTTCAAAAACACCTTTTATCAGATTCTCTCAGAAATAATCATGATGGCAATAGCAATCGTCTTTGTAGGGCTTGTAAACGTTATCTTTAATTCCTTATTAGCTTTCTTGGTTGCTCTGCCAATATTGATTTATATTGCCTCACTTATTGGCATCATCTCTGACTCATATGTCTATTCCTTAGTCATTAAAAATTTTAAAAGAATTAGGACTCTAAAGACTACTGAACAGTTATCTGAAGAAATGGAAGAGTTTCATCCAATAGATGATTTGAAGAAAAATTAAAATAAAGGAGAAATTTTATGAGAAAAGTCGTTATTGTTACTGGTGCTAGTTCTGGATTAGGAAAAGAAACCGCTATCATTTTATCAAAAGATTACGATCTAGCTATCTGTGGCAGAAAAGAAGAAAAACTAGAGGAAACAATAAAACTCTTGGATCCATCATGTCATTATTTTGCTAAAGCTTTTGATATGCAAGATAATGATGAAATTAAAGCTTTCTGTTTAGATGTAAAAAAGCATTTTGACCATATCAACGCTTTAATCAATAATGCTGGGGCTAATCTCAAGAAAGAGTTAGTTAAGGATATTACACCAGATTTATTACAGCAAATGATGCAGCTTAACTGCTATGCTCCATTATCCTTAATTCAAAGTTTTTACCCTGAATTGCTTAAAGAAAAAGATAGCCATATTGTTAACGTTTTGTCTAGTTGCTGCCTTTATTCCAATGAAACTGTTGGCTCTTATACTTGTTCTAAGGATGCCTTTAATGGTCTTGCTAAAATCTTAGTAAAAGAAGCTAAAAAAGATGGCATCCATGTTTCCAATATTTATCCTGGCGGTATTGATACTGAATTCAGAGCTGAGGCTAGGCCAAATTACTTAAGACCAAAGACTGTGGCTAAAGCCATTGAATTTTGTTTAGAAAATGATGATGGATCAGTTCAAGATTTAGTTTTACGCCCCCATTATGAGAGTAATTTCTAATTGATTTTTTCTTTCTTTTGCTTTATCGTTACGTTTTTTTATTATATGATATTAGCATTGGAAATTATTTAATTATGCAAAAGAAAAGTAGTATCTATTTGTATGTAGGATTAGGTTTATGCTTAGTCTCAGTTCTTTATACGGTCATGGTCATGTCCATTGATCGAGAAAATATCGGGCCTGAGCTATCAGCAATCGGATTCAGCACATTAAATGAAGCTATTTTTACTGCCATTGGTGTCCATATGTCTCTTTATACTCTTACTGAAATATTAGGATTTATTCCTTTAGGTGTAGCCTTAGCTTATCTAGTATTTGGAATTGTAGAGTGGGTAAGAAAAAAGAGTCTTAAAAAAGTTGACTTTTCTTTAATTCTTTTAGGAATCTTTTATGTCGTTTTAGCTTTCCTTTATTTTGCTCTTGATAAGATAAGAGTAAATTATCGTCCTGTTCTTATCAATGGGGCCCTTGAATCTTCTTATCCTTCAACTCATACCATGTTAACTACTTTCATAATGATCAGTTCCATGATGGTTTTAAGAAGGTTCACTTTTAATAAGGCAGTTATCATTAGTACTGATATTATTTCTGTATTATTAACAGTTGTAATCGTAACTTGCCGTTTCTTATCTGGTGTACATTGGTTCACTGATATTCTTGGTGGTCTTTTAATTGCTTCTTCGCTTCTTTTAACCTTCAAAGCTTTCCTTCTTATCAACAATGATCTTGGCTCGAAAGCTGTTGTTACGGTTAAATAATTTAAATATATGGAAATAGCCTCTATTTGTGTTACAATTTTGTAGTGCCTTTTTTAAGGCCTATAGGAGTAGTTCTCTCGATGATTTCTTTTGTTATCAGGAAGTTATTGGTGATGATAGCCAATATGTCGAAGAAGGCAAGTAAGATATACTGCATTACGCTTACTTTCTTTTTCATTATGGCTGTTTGTCTCCTGCTTTCTGGTTTAATCCTTATCAATCCTGACAAAGAATATCCTTCTTTTGCTATTGGATTAACTATTGCTGGAGCGGTCTTTCTCTTTGCAGTAGTTTTCACCATCATGTTAACTACAATAGCTAGTAACTATGTTAAAAGAAGACCTGAATTATCTAATAAGGATTCCTTAACCAAAAAGGATGATTCAAAAAAGAATTAGTTTCTATTAATTATTCTTATTAGCCAATTAACTAATTAGAATGCTTCCTATGCGGACGTGGTGGAACTGGTAGACACGTGGGACTTAGGA
>ENA-UOOH01000172-UOOH01000172.1-fermentation-metagenome-genome-assembly--contig:-NODE-172-length-76868-cov-14.487730_pt1 | contig 76868 bp, 62 predicted proteins | sample MGYA00245778_ERZ724025 | MGnify/ENA primary metagenome ERZ724025 (study PRJEB28704, sample SAMN03018313) | fermentation metagenome | biome: anthropogenic terrestrial biome; feature: soil; material... | reverse complement strand
ATCCGTAACTTCATATACAACAATAATCTATCGGATAACATATCCTAATAATAAAAAAGTGCGGCATAACATATACCACACAACAAAAAAGAGATTAAGGAGATTAAAGATTTTAAGGAGTTTAAGGTCATTATTGTCTATTAAATCTATTAAGTCAATCAAACAAATAAACGAATAAACAACTCAACAAGCTAAAATAAAGAAACGCAAAATATATTATTTCAATACTTTGCGTTCTTGTTTTGTGACCTCGGCAGGATTATAGGAATGTCGTATAGCTTATTAAGAAAGCAGTTAAATGGGGGTTAAAATGGGGTTTATATTTTGCTCCTTATTCGGTTTAATCGGTTTTTATGGGGTTTTTTGGTGCGGATTTGGTGCGGTGGGCATAAAGTCCAGCTTTAAATTCAAAGCCTCTGCTATCTTATGCAGTGTATCTGTTCCGATATTGAATTTCCCTAATTCTATTCTGGAAAGGTTATTTGCCCCTATCCCTATGAGTTCAGATAGCTCATTTTGGCTCATTCCTCTCTTCTCCCTCTCTTCTCTTATACGTTGCCCTATTCTTAGGCGTTCTTGCTGTGCGTCCATCTTAGTTGCTCTTTGATATGTTATTATTCGTTATGTCTTTTACTATGTTTATGTCTTCCCAGTCGAGATATTGTTTGTACCAAGCTATTGCAGGCTCTACTATTTCTGAAAGGACGAGTTCTGCTTCTTCCACTAATGGTGAATAGTGAACAGCACACGTAATCAGTTCCTCAATCCCATATCTATTGATGTAGCTAAATTGCGTGTTAATTACATTATCCTTAAGTAGGACTTCATCGTGGAAAAACTCCAATACTGAGGCACTACGAACATGTAATATAACTGTTCTTTTTTCTAAAGTGTCGCCCTTTGGACTACTTCCGTCCAAAAATGCAAAGGACGGAAGTGTTAATTTAATAGCTTTCATATTACTTAATATTTATAAAAGAAGGGCAAATATGGATGAATGAGTTCTTTCCATTAGTTACCTCAATAGTTGTGCTGTCATGAATTGTTATGTGAGCATAGCCTTTTTTTGAAGCAACTATCCCAAATAACCTTAATTGATCAGGTGTTAATTCACAACTATAACTACAACTCTTTCTTGAACAACTCCAATTTGCTGTAAGTCTTAATTCTAATTCCACTCTTAACCCCTTAATTTCAATGCCCATATATTCAGGATTTTCTTTTTTTATTTTTTCCCAAACAGATAGCACTTCTTCAGAATTACTTCCAGCATGTCCAGAATGGTTTGATGATTTTGGCAGACAACTATAGTCTACGTTAGAATTAAGGATTTGATTTTGTTTTCCGCTTCTTAGATTATTTATCTGAGTTTTCATTTTGTTTTCGTCGTTTATTTTCTGTGACCCCAGATTTTGTTTTAATTATTATGTTGCAAAGATACGTATGATTTGACGTTAGAACCAAATATTTAACTTTATTTAACTTTGTCTAATTTATAAGCTATTGAAATAATGTGCGTTGCGTATTTCAATATGATACATAAAAAAAGAGTGCCATTTATGACACTCTAAAAAACAACTATTGAGAATGTTGTTTGAGTATTCAATGTTCTTTATTTAATCTCAATGTATTTTTGATAATTAAATTTAGTCTTTGGGTTCTTACTTATAATAGTCTGCTGAATAGCCTTAGTTCCCCACTTAAAAAACCACCATTGCTTAGGTACTCTCGAAACGAATTGTATCAAACTATCAGTGTTGCTATAATTAAGGGATAAGCTATCATTTCTTATACATCCTTTCATAGCCATAAATTCATCATTATAATCAAAGCATTTAAGTGTATCATATATAATTATACTGTCTTTTAATCTTACTATAATCGTATCTGATGTATTAGTTCCAAGTTCAGTGATAGAATTTATCCGCCCTTCTTTTATTCCTGCATCCTTAGCCTCTTTTATTAGTCTTTGGTAATATTCCTTAGCTGAGGATAAATTAAGCGTCAGAGCGTTTATTTTAGTCGCATTTAGACTATCTTTTACTTTAAATAAGGTATTGGACTTAATTAATACGTCTTGATTATTTTCTAACCTTGCTTTTTCTTGTTTAAGATTTGAGCAAGATTTAATTGAAACTCCTAATGCTATTGATAATATTAGGATTATTGCTACTATTATTATGTACTTTTTCATATCTATTTGTTTTAAGTTGTTTCAAAAATAAATGGTTGTTTAACAAATGGAGAAAAATGTTCTGCTACTTCTAATGCTTGTCTTATTTTATTTTCTGTTGGTATTTTTTTATCTCTAAGAAGATACATACAACCTAATGCAAAATCAGAACCACATCCAACACTATTAAATTCATCGTAAGTTTCGCCTACTTGAAAGTCATTATCAATAATAAATAATCTATCTTCATATCCAACAAGAAATTGACCTCCTGTTTCTTCTCCAGTTTGTTCTTTTTGTAAAAATCCTCCTTTGCTAAAACATTCTCTTACTGCATCAATAAAATCGGTACACATATATTCATATATATCTTTTTTATTTATTTCAGGTAATACAAGAGAAAACCTTAATAGTTGTATCATTCTAAAAGAAGAAGTACATCCAATTACAAAACTTCCTTTTTTAAAAACTTTTGTGTCTTTCCTTGAAGAGATAAAATAATTTGTTGAAGATAAAGAATCTCCTCCTATAATTACTTTGTTTGATTTTCTATCAATCATTCCTACAATACAAGTCATATCTATTTATTTTTTTCTTTTAAAGCTTTCCTTGCCCTTAACCAAATAGCATATCTATCCGCAAAGCCATTGTACCCACCATTAATCTTCTTGGTAATCTTTCTGAATTGAATACTATCTCTAATCAACTCTACTCTATCAAGGCTATCTTGATTAATGTATGAAGTAATTTGATTGTCAATTATAGGCAAAGTATCAATATAAATACTATCTCCTTTCGTTGCTTCTGTTGTTAGCGTTTCTGTTTGTGTATTATATCTCTTCTTATTATTACAAGAATGAATAACAAAAGACATAGATAGAATAAAACTAACTATGAATACAACTACTACCAATAAGTTGTAATTATCTTTTTTCATTACACTAAATCATTTAGTTTATTCTTATTCCAAAACCAACAAGCTGACTGAACAGCATATTTAGGTGTTGATAATAATTCTGGATGTTTTATAAAATCCTCGCCCAAATCTTTGCTTAGTTGAGTATAATTGAACCTTCCTGTTATTTGAATTAACCCACGCCCCTTAAACCTTACTCCGTCTCCAGCTTGCGTGTTCCCTAAATCTTTCCTCCCTTCATAAGCACTACCACTTGCTAATTCCTCTACATATCTCAACTGACCACTCTCGTGCCCTATTTGAGCAATAAAAGCAGCTACTTCCTTATCACTATCAATACCATACTTAGGCATAAAGTAATTAAGCCACTCAATATACTTCTGTCTATTAGCTTCAGTAGATTGAGGCATTACTTGCTTTAGAAAATCATTTGTTATCTTCATTATTCTTCCCTCCATATTTCTTATTATCTTCTTCCTCTTGTTCTTTTTTTAATTCATCAATATCAATGTCAATATTAAAGTGTCTTTTCGTTTTATCCATAAGAACCTTTTGCAGTAATCTTGCCCACCAAGCGTTATTGCAAGAACTTTCATTTTCAAGTACAGAAATAAGCTCGATAAAGCAGAATAAAGCAGCCACATACTTAGTTACATCAAAAGCTAAGTCCTTGATAATGTTTTTCTCAATAAACCATATTATCAATATTACTCCATAGACTTTCCCTATTGTGTATATGACTTTTAAAGCTTTTTTGCTTTCTAATTTGCCTGATGCATAATTAGGGAACTTCTTCTTTATCCTTCTATTTAAGTTATATGCAGATAGACAATCAAGAGTTATTACAGCTACAATGCCGTAAAAAAAGTTAAGGGTAGGCTCAATGAATGACACGAATGCCATTGCTGTAGCGATTAAGTACTTAAATAAAGTTGTTTGCGTAATCATAAGTTTTTAAATTTAACTAATATATTCTATTTCCTACTAACCAATAAGGATTGAAATTCCATATCTCATACTCAATCAAATAAATACTACTAACAGTAGCAGGGTTTGTATATACATTACTACTTCCAAAATTGACAGGTTTAGTATTACTACTATCTATAATATCAACATGTACTGGGGAGCCAGTAATTGGGTTAAAATGTATGTTTATATTAATTTTTACCACTTGAGTTGAATTTAAAGTAGCTAAATCAATAACTATCATATCCCTTTTGAAATCAAAAGTATTACTATCTATGTGGATAATTTGATAAGAATCATTTATAAGGTATTCATAACGCTTTACTTCTTCAGGTTCTGTTGGAATTTCGTCAGTACAAGTTAGTAATCTTTTCCATGGGTTTAGTGTATCTCCATTCACTGGGTCAATATACCATGAACTGATATACATTTTATTAGTATTATGGTCATGATAAGTCCAAGTGCCTCCACTATCATTCACAACGTAAGTATAAGTTCCTGATAAGTTTATGGAGTCTATATCAGTACCGCAAATTGGATTTGGAGTATTCAAGTAAGATTGACCTGGAATTAGTGCCCATATTCCAGGAGCCATACCTAGTCGTTGTAAATCAATACCATTTATTGGGTCTTCAAGATTACCCAGGTGTGTGGAAATATAAATAACCCTTTCACCAGCTGCCCATCCACCACCAACTATTGTTCCAACTCCATCACAAATATTAATAGGGCTGTTATTAGCACTATCTAATACTGTAGTGTAATTTACTTTAATTTCCCTATAAGAGCTTCCACCACCTCCACCTCCTGCTGCAATGGTTACTTTTTTCCCCGATACATCTGGTGTCAATGTTATGTTTGTTCCAGCTTGGAATGTTATAGTATCTCCAGATGAAGTGGCAGGAATATTAGTACTATTAATTCTAATCCTTGAATAGGCTAATTTAGCATACACAGTATCAAAATAATCTTCTAACGCTTCCTTAATTCTTCTCCAAGACCACTTCTTTAAAATATTACCTGCTGCACTATCCATTAATCCTACCATGTCATCATCTACTGGAATAGCTTTTGCCATAGCAGAATTGATTAAATTGCCTATCCTTTGAGTTGTTTCATCTCCAGTATTAGTTCCAGATAAATTATTACCATGAGTATGTGAATTAGTTACAGCTCCATCATAAGAAGTTTTTAAAGCAGTTGTAAATGCATCAAGAACAGTTTTATTATCATGAGTGTGTAATTCAGTATGTCCATGATCTCCACTTGCAACGTCATTACTTCCTGTCCCAAAATCTTTATTGAACGCTGTATTTTTACTAAAGGCAGGTTCATAATAACTGGGCAATTGATCTCCCAATTTGTCAGAATCAGCAGCTGTTGCTGTTAAACCTAAATAAGTATCGTTGTGGTTATGATTTGATGCACTATAATCGTGAGTATGATTAACATCAGCAAAATCAGAAGCATGTTTTCCATCTAACAAATCTGCGTCTAAACCTCCTACAAACCCAAGCATTATCCCTCCAACTTCTGTGTCAGTAGCTTCAGGCATATCTCCCAAATCTTCATACCCAAGATTAACAACTCCTGTTTGTCCATTTACAGACTTCACTGCATCTGTATTATCAATCTTCCCCCAAGTATTTCCGTCAGATATTACCCAGTCCCCTGTTTGCACGTCAATAGTTCCATTTAGCATAAAACTTTCACTTGCAATAAAATACACTCCCACGTGTGATGAGGCAGTAAGATTAGATAACAATCTTGTAGTATCTATTGTATTAAACTTATCCTTATATAAAGAACTAAGGGTACATACCTGAGAAGAATTAATAGAGCCTCCATATAAGACTTGACCTAAGAGATAATCGGGAAGGTTGCTGGCTTTGATTTTGCCGTTTTCTAACGCAGCAAAGTCGGAGGCATGTTTTCCATCCAAAAAATCAGCATTTAATCCACTGCCTTGTCCATCAACTGTTTTAATCAAGTCGAGAAGTCCTTGAGCATTTCTTAATTGCCACCCTTTAAAGCCATTATTATAACATCCTATCGCCCATTGTAATGGGTATAAACTGGTGTTAGCACCACTATAAGCGATGTATATATAATGACCACTGTGCACGTGCTGTATCTCTCCAGTGCAAATGGATGTTACCTCAAATGTTGGTCTACCTGTAGCACTTTCTGCTATAAAATTACAACTCTCACCAACAGCTAAACTTAAAGTAGTAGGATTAAAGGTTGTGAAATCTGTAATAGTAACAGAATTAGCTAATTTATTTGATTTTTCTGCAAATAAATTAGTATTTAGATTACCATTATTAATAGGTATTGCTCCGCTAACATTACCTGCATGATAACCATCTAATTTGTCAGAATCAGCAGCTGTTGCTGTTAAACCTAAATAAGTAGCGTCGTGGTCATGGTCATCCTTTGACGCCCTCACATCTTCATAGGTTAATTCAACATCCCCGTTCTTCCCATTAACAGACTTCACTGCATCTGTATTATCAATCTTCCCCCAAGTATTTCCGTCAGATATTACCCAGTCCCCTGTTTGCACGTCAATAGTTCCATTTAGCATAAAACTTTCACTTGCAATAAAATACACTCCCACGTGTGATGAGGCAGTAAGATTAGATAACAATCTTGTAGTATCTATTGTATTAAACTTATCCTTATATAAAGAACTAAGGGTACATACCTGAGAAGAATTAATAGAGCCTCCATATAAGACTTGACCTAAGAGATAATCGGGAAGGTTGCTGGCTTTGATTTTGCCGTTTTCTAACGCAGCAAAGTCAGTAATAAGTTTAGTACCTCCCCCATCAGTTAAGAGTTTAGTATCAGTGCCACTACCTACTTTATAACCATTAGCTTTAACATTACCATCTACTTGAAGTTTTTCAGATAGAGTAGTTGTGCCAATACCTACATTAGTTCCATCATCATAAATATTACTCTTAACTAACTGTTTATTAGCATTATCAATCTTAGGTAAATAATTATGAGTAGTTGCTTGAGTAGTCGGGAATAAATCTTTAAGTTTAAGCCATAAGAAATTAATATGTGCAAATAAATTTTGCCATAATGTAGTTGATGTTTTAGTCTTAGTGCCTGTTTCATTTGGTTCAGTTATTGTGTCGTAGTTTATAGATTCGTTAGATTGAATACCATTTCTAAATAAAACGTCTCCGTTTATATTATACCCTAAGTATTGGTCAAAAATAGAGAAATAAGAAGGAACCTTTGATAAAAACCCTAAGTTATAAAGGAGCCAAGTACCCGAATATGTAGAAGGATATATAGTTAATCTTAATGCATGTATATAAGCATTATTAGTCCCATGATAAAAGACTTTAGATTCAGGTATTTTAACAATAGAAAATCTGCTGGAGGTAGAGACAAGACTACTATTGAATAATTCGACCCAAGTTTGTTCTACACTAAGAAACTGTTCAACTTGAATAAACGTGTTCATTAAATTAGTTCCTCTAAAGTACACATTAGAAATTTGACCGTAATTGAATGGTGTTAGAGGTGTAAATGTTAAACGTACTTTTTTGTGTGTCGAATTGTTATTAATAATTGAACTATTATGACCTGATATAAATAATTGTTTTAGACTGTCGTCCCTAATCCAAGTTTCAGTAACTTCATCAAATTTTTCAACAAAACAATTATTTTTAGAAGCTTCAGAAAACTTAGAGAACAAATCAGAATTAATCGCACCTAAATATGTTGAATAATGTTCCGATAAATCACCATCGTACACAGTTACAAAATCACCTGCTTTTAAAGGTCTATAATAATCAGTTGAACCATACCCACCTAAGGTATCACTATCACACTTCCAATCACTTCCATCCCAAATATAACTTCTACCTTCGTAGGTAACTTGCCTACCCACAAAATTATTAGTAGGCAATGAGCTTACTACTTCAAAGCCTACATTCTTAATTTGATTGCCTTTTAAGTCTAAATTGCCTTCTACTGGGATATTATCTGCCATATCTTATCCTATTATAGTTATTATTGCGTTATCTCCTGCTATGAAGTTCGTTTGAGATGTCCATGAGATAGATTTTGTCGTAGGATCAATTTTTGTATATATTATCATATTAGCACCTGCAAGAGTTGCAGTTACTACTTTTGGGTTAGTTACTCCATGAGTAGCTAATGTAATAGTTCCACTCGCACCAGTTATTGGAGATGATACATAAATCTTTTGTAACCCTATATTTGTTTTCCAAGTTAATAACGCTTTTATATTTTTAGCGTAAGTTTGAAGAATAGATAGTAATGATAACTCTCCTGTACCTACTTGAGTTTCACTAGCAGTAGTTGTACCAACTGTTTGTTTATTATTAGCTTTATTAGTAAATAAATAAGCAATGTTATTAGCTAACTTTTGTAAAATATTAATAATAGTCTTTGACCCAGCTGTAATCTGTGTTCCATCGGTATTATCAGGAGCAGTCATTGTTTGACTATTATCAGCTTTATTATCAAACAAATACTTAACGTTATTCATTAAGGTTTGTAATATACTAACAATAGTAACTGAACCAGCTCCTTGTTGTGTATTAGATGCTGTTGGTGCTGTTACAGTTTGTTTATTATCAGCTTTATTAGAAAATAAATGAGCAACGTTATCTATTAATTTTTTTAAAACAGTAGAAAGATTAGCTGTTCCTGCAGCATTTTGAGTAGCAGATGCTGAAGGAGCTGCTATTGTTCGTGATTCATCAGCTTTATTTGTAAATAAATATTTGATATTCTTAGCGAATGTCTTTAATATAGTCAATAAACTTGTTGCAGTTGTAACTACTTCTGTTGAACTTGCAGTAATTGTTCCAAGAGTAATATCACTTAATTTAGTTAAAGCAATAGTGCCATCTTTCAATACTGCTGAAATAGCATTGTCAGTTATAGATACAGTTATTTCTGACCCATCAACTCCCGTATAAATATCTATTAAGTCGGTCAAAGGAATATCAGTAGTGTTGCCATTAACTAAAGTGAAAGTCAAAGTCTTAGTAGTAGAATTATAATCAATGCCTTGTATTACACTCTCTAAAACTAAATCTATATTTCCAAGTTCAACACCTGCTAAGTTTTTAAATGTTATTTTTTGAGTTGTAGAATCAAAATCTATTGACGATACAAATTGATTTTTAATCCTATATTCTAATTTACCTAAAGCTACATTTAAAGTATCAGTAGGAGCTAAATAAGAGCCTACTGTGCCTATAATATAATTTGTTAAGGCAGTAACATCAGATGTAGCGTGAGTATGTACAGAATTAGCCTTTCCATCTAAAGCAGTTTGTAATCCCGTGATAGCACTAATTGGGACAGTGCCTAAATCTATCTCAATTTGATTACTTGCATTCTTTGCAATAGTAATCTTATCACTACCTGCTTTTATACTTCTAAATTGATAGGCAGTCTTATCAGGTTTAAGTCCATTTAAGGTGCTTACTAATCCTACTGCATCAGCATCTAAAGCTTCCGACTTAAATCCACTCATTGACACCCAGTCCTCGCCATTATAGAATTTATAATCATTACTTGCTGATACATACTTAATCACTGCAATTAATGCAGCTCCTGAGTCAATACCAGCTCTAAGGTTTATTATTTGAGAACCACTTTTTAGTGATACGTGTTCTGCTATTTCAAAATTTGGCATAACTTTATTTTTATTTAATTAATAATCTATTATAACTACACCTGTCAAGTCTCCTTGCCAAGTGATTTCACATTCTTGGTCTGAAATATGATTTACTCCTACTTGTGTAATAACTCCATCCTCTTGTCTTATTCCTATATTAGGGTAATACCCCAACCTATGAGAAATGAATTTACTTCTTTCTCCTACTACAATTGGAATGGGAGGGAGATTAATAGTTGAAGGATTAGCCAAATCCACTTTAATCTCAGGTATAGCTTTGTCTTCAAATAAAGTTTCTGCTTCTTCATTAGTAACAGTCTTAATCTGCCCTGCTCTTGCCTTTACTTTCCTTATGCCTGCCATGATAATCCTATGTTAAATATATTGCTTTTAATCTCATTATATCCTCCGCAGTTGGGATAGGAGCTCCTGTAATCACAATAGTATCTCCTTCAAACGCAAAGCCTATATTAACAGGATAAAGCATCCCTCCTATATACAGCTCTGCTGTCTCTTCTATTAAAGTACCTCTATATTTGAATTGTGCGTTTGTACCGTTTTGGATTCCTTCCAAAGTTTTGTATGTTGGATAAACAAAACTTAAATCTTGTTTAATCTCGTTAATAAGCTCTGGTAAAGATACCTTGCCTTGACCAGGTTCGGTAACGCCTTCTTGCCCTTCGTTTCTCGCGTATAAAACGACATTAGTATACTCGTTTGCTATTATAGGTAATTCTTTGGTGTCCTTTGATACGGCATTATCCATAGCGGTGGTTAATTGTGTAGAACTAATGTATTCCCCAGCAGGCTGTATATCCAACTCCGCAAGAGTATTATCGGCTTCCTTAAGCTCAACTCCATTAATTTTGGGCTTTTTCCCTAAGTCACCAAAGTTAATAGTCCAATTCTGTTTTACAAAAGCTTTTATTTTAGCAAATGTTATCTTCTTTGGCTGGTTCGGACTTGTTGTATCCCCAACCATTACTAGTAAATCATCTTTAGCCTCTACATCAGGCATATCATCGTAAAACTTCATAGCTTTAATTTCCTAATATTATAAATTTTTTCTTACTCTTGACTCTCGTGGCTTGGCTTCCTATATAATTAAGATAAGCTACGCACTCATCCAATAACTTAATCCCCCTCTTCTCTGCTTCATTTGCCACTCTTACAACTGCTCTGTCATCCACACTATCGGAGAACTCTAACGTGCCTTTAGCCCTTGCCCCTGATGATGTTAAAAACACATTGGAATTGCGGACATAACGGGAATAAGCTAAATAAGATATAGCTTTCTTTAAGCCTGATAGATAAGCAGTATCTTCGTTGTAGTACCCTCCTTCTAATAGGAGTGAGTTATCATCACTCTCTACTTTATCGATTAAATCTTTGTATAATTTAGCCCCGATTGAAGGGATTACCCATTCTTTCTCTGCCTCTTCGATATAAGGGTCTATACGCTTAACATCGTCGACGTTACTACTTATATCCCTTATCTCTCTTATGTAATTGCTATCTATTATCATTACGCCTCATCCCATTTTAGCGGCTGCACAGCGAAATTAGTTACTTCGCCAGCTGCCCAATTAGTGAATATCTCGCTCATTGCCCCCTCTACATCTACCCTGTAAGGGTTAGTGATAGAGTTATAATACTTATAGCTTGACTGCATGAGCTCAGCCCCAAAGCCAGCCCCTATGTCCTCAGCTCTAAGGATAGGGGGTTGTTTGAAGGCTCTGCCTATCTTATCTTTAACAGCTTTTTCTGCTTTGTCATAGTCTTTATCGTAGTTCGTAGACTCAAACTTCAAAAACTCAGGCATGTCATCCTTACTCTCTACCTCCATATAAGCTATTTTACACGCCTCTTCGTCGCCCTGGAAGCCTATAAGTTGTTCTTGAATTGCTGAGGTATCGTCCTCTTCTCGCCCCTCTGAGTCATCTGTATTAGTGTTATCGGGGCTTTTGCCTTTAACGCCAACAACGACCCCACCACTCATGAACCTATTGCGAATATTCCTGTAAGTTATATTACTTAACCCTTCATCAGAGCTCATGTCGGTAAGGGCTGGGGCAAACAGAGGGATAGGGTAAGTTTTATCACCATCTCCTGAGAAGTAGAATATCTGACCTTTGTATTTATCCCAACCCCCAGCATTTTCTGCCTGTTGTCCTATAATGTCGACGTCAGGATTATATAAATCTATGAAATCAATGTCTTCTTTTTTGAATTTCTTCAGCTTGCCAAACTCTCTCGCCCAGTCGCTGTGTAATGCTACTTGCGAGAAATTGCCGTCGTTATCCATAAGAGCAAATCTTATATGCTCGAACGGTACGTGGTTAAACCCTACCTTTTGTCCTAAAGCGTTATAGTTGATATGTACGGCGAAACCATTATATAAGGCGTAATCTTTGACAATAGCCCTATGTAAAGCATCTAATGTAATCCCTTTGCTGTTAACCTCCTTAGCATAGATGCTATTATCCAACCCCATACCTGTTAGGAAGTCAGCATAAACACCAACACAAGATAAGCCTGTAACTGAGGAGCCTACGATATTCCTAACTACCTGGTAAAAGTCGTTGTTCTCTCCGATAGTTTGAATGCCTAAGCTCTTGTTATTGGCTATCTCTATTACACTTTGGTATTTTAAGGTCGAATATTTCATGGCTAATTTTAATTAGTCGGGTGGCAAGGTCTCGCTCCTTATGGGCTCTAAAGCCTACCCCCGATAGAAGGAAAGAGGTTTTACCCTCTTTCCCTTTCTTTGTGTTTTTCAACGAGTTCTTCCCAGTTATCGGGTTTCTTTTGGAACCTCTCGATTAATCTCGGATCTTGCGACAAATGAAATAGAACCAATTCATTAGTAAGGTTATGATTGCTCATTGCCTTTCCTGCGTCAAATCCTACATTGTCCTCAATCAAAGCCCCAGCGTAGAGCTCAAATTCGCTCCTAACGACTTCTCCTTTAAACTTCATAATCTCAACATAAGCGTCAACTACGCAGTCCTTACATCCTGACTTAAGTTCTTTCTTGAGAATCTCCTTATACAAGTACTCTAACTCGGCTTTATCCTCAGGGTTCTTCGTGAAGTGCCCTTTAGTTGCAGAAGGGTTAGCAAAATTCTTATCAGCGAATTTCTCTTGGAAAGCTATAAGCCTTTGCTCAGTAGTTACTACCTGGTCAACGGAAGGATTTTCCCCTTCCTTGCTTTCCTCAGGAACTATTGGCAGAATATTACTATCCTTGTCTGTTCCTGCTATTATAGGGTTTATCCCGTTTAATTCTTTTTTTCCCATTTCTTACTTAATTTTTAGGGCGTAACTGCTTGCAACAACCCTTCTATCATGGTGTCAGTAGTAGCTGCACTAGTTTTAAAAATAGTTCTTGGTAATGAGCTCTCTTTTTCATTAGCTGGAGAAGCCAACTTAATATTATAAACTACTCCATCTGCGAATGCGGTAGTATTGTTGCTTTCCGTAAGCTCCATACCAGCGTCATATCCGTACATTTCATACTTCACCGAGCCGTCAGCTCCTTGCTCCTTGTTTTCAACAATTGCAACCACTTTAGCCTTAGACAAAACTTCCAAGGCGTTTTTAGCCTCTTGAGTTTTAGCCAGGATTTTAGCGTTGATAATATGCTCCCAAATAGGCAAGTACGCTTCTTTAACGAGGTTGTGTTCAGCTACAAGAGTAGTGTCTTTGAACTCGAAGGCTTGAGCGTATTTGCCCTCCTTCAATTGCAGAGCTTCCACCACTCCGTCAAGCTCGGTAGTGGCGGTTCTGTCAATATCTGCATAGTTCATAAGTAATATCCTCCCGTTTAGTCCTGATACAGCTCTCTTACAAGCATCAGCAATAAGTCCTTTTGTTAATTCTGCACAATTCATTATTATTTCTCCTTTCTTTGATTAAATAGCTATTTGTATTAACTCAGGATTAGCCAATTTAGCATCCATCATTCCAGCTGCTAATGAGTACACGTTTCTGTCTTTTTTGTCATACCAAACATCAATTTCAGCGAAATTACCCATCTCATCAACTCCTACAGCTAAAACTGAAGGGTTGGTGTAAATAGCTCTGTGAGGGTTAACCCACTTAGTGCCATTATTGTAATAAGCCTTTATGATTTGGTCGAACTTAGGCACTGGAATTAAAGGAATGCCATCGTAAGATAGGGTCTTCATACCATTTACTAAGTTAACATACATGCTTTCTAAGCCTGTTCCTTGAAGAGAAGCCTTATAAGCGTTATAGAATGTTTGTGTGCAGATAATTATGTTGCCTCCCATTTGAGCTAATAATGGATTAGCCTGAGTGGTCAATTTCTCAAGATAGTCTTGAACTTTGGTTTTATCCATCGCCTGAGCGACATAGCTCGCTCCGGCATTCTCCGTAATAGCTACTCTCTGCTCAGCGTTAGCTGTGTAAGCAGTAGTTATCTGCTTGAAGAAGCCATCAAGAACGTTGAAGAAGCCTTTATCCGTTCCGTCTTTTAGCTGTCCACCGTTAGTAACAGTATCTGCGTCGACGTCTCCGAAGAAAGCAAAACGAAGCATCATGTCCTTAATACCCTCAATCAAGAAGTCAACAATGATAGACATGTAATCGCTTGACGTGAAGTCCGCTCTTTGAATACCTGTTTTTAACGAGTATATTGCGATAGTGCTCTCAAGGTCTTTGTAGCACTGCTTCAAAAATACTTCCCATGGAGCCGGCTCCCAGGTAATCTTTCGTGTGCCCAAATTCCATGTCTGAGTCTCTGGGTCGCAACCTTGACCGGCTTTACCCACTAACCCTCCTGGGCCAACAAACCCGACGTCTTTTTTAAACTTGATTCCTTCATGGATAGTGCAGAATAGGGCTAATTCAGGGGATTCTATAATCCCTTCATAAACTAACTCTTTTACTGATTTCAATTCCTCCTTAGTGAAGGCAAATTTTGCTAAATCTATTAATGATGCCATTGCTTAGTTCTCCTTTCTTGCTATAACACCTTTGTTTCTGAAAGCTTCTCTGCGTTGACGCACTTCATCCTTCATCTCCTCAGATGTTTGGTTATTACTATTATTTTTTTTGCTCGGCACCACTACTCTATTAGAGCGGTTTTTCGGTACGTAAGAGCTCTCAATTTGGCTCTTAAGCTCTGTGATGAGGTTTACTGATTGAGTCAAGTTTTCTTTTAACTCAGCGTTTTCCGCCTCTAACTCGGCGTTTCTTGCCTCTAATTCAGCATTGTTTTCAGCCCCCTCAGGTTCTGTAATGCTTTCGATTTTACCGTCTTTCACTACAACGACAGTATCTACTGGATACTCGCTCGTAGCTTCAGTCAAAGTAAAAGTACCGTCAGGAGAGGCGTTGTCGCCTACCGCTAACGTGTCATCTTCTTTTTCAGTTGAGAAAAGAATTGTATCATTCTCTCCTTTGAAATCAAAATTAACCTTAACGCCGTTAAGGATTTTTTCAACTCCACCAAGGAAAGAGTTAATCTTATCTTTCAACTCTTTTTTTAAATTTCCCATGTTTTGATTGGTTTTTGTTATTAATCTATTTGTGTTGTATGAATTAATCTTGTTGATAAATCCCCATTCTAATAGCTCAGAGGTTGTGCGTTCTTTCTCCTCCTTCATGATAGCTTCTAATTTCTCTCTATCATAACCTGTACGGTCAGCGTATATGTCGAGGATAGCTTTTTGGTCTTTCTCTACATCGTCAGCTATAGCCCTTAAATCGTCAGCAGTTGCATAGTCGCATAGCCCTACTCTTACCTGGTGAATGATTGAGCGAGAATTAGGATTAGCAGTTCTGTTTTCTTTTGGGGCGGCAAGCAACATTATAATTGCCATAGAATGGCAAGAACCTTCTATGTTAGTGTATAGCGTTTTGCCCGACGTTCTTAGATAGTCATAAATAGCTAAGCCTTCGGATACTGAACCCCCACGGCAATGAATGTTGAACTTAAAGTCTTTCTCCTCCTTATTTTCCTCGAAAATTCTTTTGACTAAGTCCAACGAAAAAGCCTCTGAGAAGCCTAACCACTCCATCCAAATGCTTTCATCCTTATTAGCAATATCGCTTTTAATGTCTATTTCTATCATACCCGCAAAAATAAGATAGAGTTAACATATAATGTTAGTAAAGATTTTTACCAATAAAAAAGCCCCTGTAAAAACAGAGGCTAAAATTCATCATTCTACCAATTCCCTCTGCTCTCCATTTTTGCGTATTTTTTATCTTCCTTGCGTATGTCCTCCACCGTAACAAATATCTTTTGAGAGCTTATAGTTTTCTCAACAATCATCTCAATATCCTTTGCCGATAACTCTCCCCCTGCTGAATGCCTCATAGCATACCCACCATCAGAACCTAACGCTATTCCACCTCCTGCCTGGTTAATAGCAGAGAGTAGGGGAGTAAACATCATCGTAGAACGCTTGTTAATAATAGCCTCTCCGCCCTCCGCTTCAATAAGCATTCCTCCTTGGGCGTGAGACTTGCCCTGCAACAACATACCCCTGCTTGCTTTTGGTATTGGGGTAGAGGCTACCGCCGCTAATTGCACAGCACCTAAAACCGCAGCTGCGGCGGTCAGGGCTACGGTACTTATTCCGAAGTCCATTTTAGGCACTTCCGCCCAAATTTTCATAATCGCCGTAGCAGTATTAATTCCAATTTCAAACACCTTTAAAGCTTTCTCCCTAATAGCCTGCTTGCGTGCTATCTCCGCTTTTTTCTTGTCCAGCTCCAAATCCGATTGCTTAATCTTAGCGTCATATTCCTGCTTAGAGATTATTCCGCTATCAAGCTGTGCCTGGTAGCTGTCTTTCTTCTGTTGGTTCTTTTCCTCATAGTCTTGGAGCTCTTGTTCTTCCAACGCCTTAGTGAAATTATTAAGCTCTGATGCTATCTCGCTAATCTTACCAGCCCACATCTCAAAATTACCTATCCTCTCCCTTTGATACTGCTTAGATATTTCCGCAAGTTCGGCCTCAAGTTCTTTCTCCTTGTCGATATTCCCTCGGTAGAGCTCTAATTCAGCTTCAATAGAGGCTTTCTTCAATTCGTAGCGTTGTTGAGCTGTTAGGTTCTCATTCAATAATTCTGTGTTAAGGGCAATATTATTAAGCTTAGCCGTTGAAGCCCTAAGCTGAGCCTCGTCTTCAAAAACGCTTAAACCCGCCTCTTTTTTAAGCCTTATCCTCTCTTGTAGTTGTTCAATCTCAATCGTAGTCTTCTGCCTCTCGTTATCGGAGTATTTTTGTAAATCCCCCTCATATTGCTCATTAACCGCTCTCTCTATGTCCTCAATCTGCTTAACTATGCTCTCCCCGTTAAGCTTTTGTATATCTTCTTCAAGCTTTAATTTAGACTTAAAAATAAAATTGTCCCTCTCAATAGCATAAGCCTCTGTCTTCTTATATTCCTCATCATATTTAGCCTCCATAATAGCTATCCAATCGTCCTGTTCTTTTTTAGCAGCTTTCCTGAGGGCTTTCTCTTCGTCAACGATATTCTTATCCAGCATCTCGATTTTAGCCTTGTAAGCCTCTTCTATGCTTCTTTTTTGAGTAGCTCTAAAAATCTCTTCATTCTGAGCTAATGCAATTAAACCCTCATTATATTGCTTCTGAGTAATCTTACCGTATTGCTTTTGAACCTCTAACTTTTTCTTTTCGGTGTCTTGCTTAAGTTTGAATGCTTTTGCTTCGTAATCCTTATCATTTACAAAGCTGCTTTCTTTACTTAATTTGTCGAGTTCAATCTCTTTTTCACTAAAAGCCTTATCAACTTCTATACTCGCTAATAAAGAGTTGTAGCGGTCATCCCTGCTCTTCTTTGCGTCCTCTTTAGCCTTCTTAGCCCTGTCTCCTCTACTCTTTACGTCTTCTATGGTCATAGCCATATTATGCTGCTTAAGGTCTTCGTACGCCTCTTCGTACGCCTGCTTAGCATTATCCCTTTGTTCTTGAGTAGCTTTCTTATTATTAAGCACTCGAGTCCAATTAGCATAAGCTAACGCCTCGGACGTCTTAACCGCTTCCGTCCTCAATTTCCTTAGCTCCTCTTTTGATGCCCCACTCGCCTCGGCTATGGCTACGTTGAAGTCGGCGTCCTCTTTTATCCTCTTTATCTCTGAATTGGTCTTCTCCATTTCCCTGTTCAGCTTCTCCTGTTCGGACTTACTATCGTCGAAGGCTTTAGTTAAAGCGTATACCCCTATAACAAGAGTTGCTATTGCTGAGGCTAGTAATACTACTGGATTAGCTAATAGTGCTTTATTCCACAGCAATTGAGCAACGGCGAGGGCTTTAGTCCCTATAGTTGCTTTTCCTCTGATTATATTAAGAGCTGCTTCAGCTCCAGCTGTAGCCTTTGCTTGGGTTAAACCTACCTTATCTAATATTATTCTGGCTTTCTGATATACTATGCTGTCTTTTTGTAGAGTATTTTGAATGGCTGTAAGAGATATGATAGCGGTTACTGCTACTTGCATTTTTTGGAGGACCCTCTCAAATTCTTCGCTATCTTCTGCCGATAATCCCATTATGGCGGAGTAAGCTCCGAAAGTTCCAATAACTCCTTGCAAAGATTGGTTTAAGGCGTCTAGGTTACTAGTATCACTCGCCGCACCTTTCGCTTCGTTCTGCACGTCGCCCATAGCATCTTTAAATGTTGCGAGTTGAGAGGCTAATGTTCTATATTCCTCAGTAGCTTCTTTGCCTTCCAGCTTCATTATAGTGAGCTCCTCTGTCATGTCCATTATAGTAGTTCTAAGCCCTTTACCGGCTAGCTCGTAGTTCCCGACTTGTCGGTGGAAATTCCCCACAGCAGTCTCTGCTTCTGTTAATTCCTCTGTAAGTTGCTTTATCTCTTGGGCTTTCTCTTGCCCATATACATCTTGTCTTGCTGCTTTGGACAAGCTATTATATTCGGCAGTAGCTAAAGATAATTTAGCCTTTAAAGCGTCAAGGCTATCACCCTGAGCTTTCTCTGCTATGATATTATTTTGTATCTCTTTTTCATACGAGCGAATAAGAGTAGATTGGTGCTTTATTTGTTGACTTACCTCAGCTAACTTAAATTCTTTCTCCTGGTAAGCCTTTAATTCCTTGTCATTGGTTGGCTTACTATTTTTCTGCTCTTCCCTTAAGGCTTTCTGTTCCCCCTTTAATTGAGCGACACGGATTTTTAATTTTGCTAAGTTCTCGAGGGCTTCTGTAGCTTTAATCTCTACGTCTACTAATACTTTTTTTTCCGCCATAATATTTGGTTTTATAATCTTATTAAATCTACTTTTGTCAGCCTGTCATAGGCGACAAAATTATTTATCTTGCTTACATAGAAGTATGCCCCGAATTGCTTTAGATATATAGGGGTAAAGAAGTCTAATTCCTCTATGTCTCTTTCGGTTAATAGCATTTCCACGCTCAAACATTTAGCCCTTACCAGCATCTTATTAACCAGCTTATCATAATAATTATCCACTAAGCTTTGGGCAGGGATGTGGTTCATTATGGAATAAGGATTATAGTCCACTTGACTAAATCTAACTAAGTGTGGTTTGCCCTTAACAAATTTCTTTTTATCTGCTATTTCCTCATCATATTCGTATAATGGTATATAAGCTAAGTCGTATGTTCCTGGCTTCACGTCAATCCCACTTTCCCATTTAATGGTAAATAAGTCTTTCTCCTTACCCAAGTTATCATTATCTACATAGAAATTACCCTTGTCTTCTAAGTCGTCTTTTTTCTCAAATCTGATAAAATTGTTTTGCCCGTAACCGTCAATTATAAAACTCATTTCTTGGTTTTCTCTACTTAACTTGTCTGACCAATCTTTAGCTATTGTTTTGTTCTCGTATAGCTTGTCCATGGTGTAGGCTTTGATTATCTTATTGTTATTATCTACTTGAATAGTTAAGCCATAAGATTGACAAAACTCCTTAAACAAATCCAAATAGGTCGTAAAGCCTGTGTTATTCCCGAAGTATAATTTACCTCCTATTGGTACCTCATCAGCTTCAATCTCGGTAATGGTAAAAGAGCCCGACATATCCACTCTGCAGCTAGCACCTAAGGTAGTGTTTTTTACGAGTCTGGTGATTAAGAATATTTCCTCACCCACTTCAACGTCTATCTCCACATTTTCATCTATATTATAAACCGTCTCTGTTGGTGGTTTTAGTATATTAAAAGCTTCCGAGCCACCTTTATATATTACACATTGAAGAGAGAATAATCCACCAGGGTCGTAATACTTACTCCCGGACACATACACTCTAACTTTTATTTTGCCGTTAATGTTTGAAGTGAATTTAAGCCTATACGGAATTGCTCCTACTTCTGTATTCCCTACTTGCGTAAGAGTGCCCAAGCCGTTATTATTGATGGCATGAGGAAAGTGTCTACTTGTGAAGTCGCTTATGAAATCTATGCCAGCCTCTCCTGTACGCCTAAATGAAGCGTTGCTTGTGAATACCTCTAAACTGTCGTTAGAAGGTAAAAGGGAGGGAGCCGAGAAAAAATCCCGTTGTATAGTGGTAAGGGGTAAGTTGGTGTCTAACGTGTATCCGCAAAGCTCTACTAGTCTTTTAGCGGTTTCGTGCAAGTTAAAGAAGTAATGGCTAAAGCTCTTATAAGCCTCAAATTGCTTGCCTAGTACTGCCCCCCCTCTTCTTACCCATTGAGGGAGTGCCCCGGAACCCACAATGGTATAGCCTAAGTCCGCATCCTCTATTAGTCTGTTTTGCATAGTATAAAACAAATCCGCATTCCCACTAATAATCTGCCCCTCTATATACTCGCCCACTTGGTCAATAACAAATAGCGAACCCTTGCCTGCGAGAGTAAAACCATTTGAAAATAGTCTGCATTCTAACAGCACATAAGGGGTAGGGGGGCTAGCCTCAAAAATATCGACCCTCTCCAACACCTCAGCATTTAAAGCCGTTTTGGGGAGTCTAATCTTTTGCGAATAATCCGCCTGCCTATCTTTCAACTCCGCAATATCATTAACCTGGTAGGTCATTGCAGGCTCTTCATTAGGCGTAAGGTCTAAATTATGCCATACGCCCCCTTTATCTTTAACCTTTAATTCGTACATAACCTCGTCTCCTTATTAAGGCAATAAATAATTTTTTTTATGCTCTCCTCACTTTTGTTAAACTTAATGGAGCATTGGGTGAAGGCATCCATTTTGCCCTCTCCTTTTCCGATTAGCTCGTGATAGTAGGTATATATCTCTAATCTCTCCTTAGCTCCATAGGTTATAATCTCCTTGTCAAGCAAGTAATCTATAACTCTGTTGTTGTAGTGGATTATATCTATGAGTGTTTTGTCCATATTAGAATTGCATCTGTCTTGCTGGCAGCAAGAAGTTAAGGGCTAACCCATGAACGAATGAGCGTGAGTCATTGCTTAACTCCACGTCATCAATCTGAACTTCTATCCATTTGCCTAGCTCCTCGTTGTAGTATTCTACTCTTGGGGAGTAGATTATATCTTTAAGTGCCTCATATTCGTTGCTGTTGAGGTTGCCCGCTCCTGCTGTAATAGTCTGTTTGCCTTTAAGGCTTAATGTTTTAGTAAAACTGCTAACCTCTGACGTATCAGTATAAGGGATGAACTCTTTTCTCTCTGCTATTGAATTGCTCTCGTATTGTCGGTACGAAAACATCCAGTAATCTCTGCCCCCTAATGTATTAACCCAACGAACATAAAAAGGCTGTTGAGGTATGCAAGCAGTATCTATATATTTCCTCTTAATAGTTAGCCCGGCAGTACCTATAATAATGACAATAGGGTTACCGAGATTGTCGGTAATAACCTCATCGGCATTAGTAGTTAGGTATTCGTCAACTCCGGTGTTATTACTAATAGCAATGTAATTACTTTCCTTAATATTAGTATTGTAAACTTTACCACTAATGTTTACTGCTCTTTGGCTCTCGCCCTCAAAATTAAAATAATTAGCTTCATCAAAGCCTAACACACTTATCACTCTCTCATATCCTGGATAGAACCTCAACCTATCAAACTTAGTGAGGAAACTTCCTTGTTTAGATACAAGGCTTGAACTTTCTCCGGCTTGAACTACCGAATTAACCGCTGTAAAATACATCTCTTGCCCTTCAAGCTTCACGTTGTAGTTAACGGATAGGTAATAGTCCTCCCAGTAAGTACCCCTGCCAACCATTTCTACATCCTTGAAGGCTTTAGTTAATATAGGGCTAATGTCGAATAGGGCTATGCCATTGAAAGCCTCTTTGGTTAGCTCGATTACGTCAGAACCTAATCTAACTGTCATCTCAACCTGGTCAAGAGCTGTTTGAACTTCGAATATTACCGGATTAAATGCGGTGTGTACCTTGTCGGGTTGTCTTGCTATCATAATACTTCAAATACTTTATTTTTTACTTCTGCTTCAAGGAGAGAGCCTAACTCAATGCTCAATATGTCTTCGAACCTCAATGTTGCTGTTGTGAATATATCTTCTTCTCTCTTCTGTCTGTACATTAGAGTTCCTTGCTCTCTTATCTTCTTAGCCACGAAATACACAAATCTTGCTCTGTCTTTATCTGAATTAAAGGTAATACCTTTAACCGCTGCCCATTTAGCGATTATAGCCATAAAGTTCTTAGGTATTTTCCCAGCACGTCTCCCTCGCTCAAGAACTCCGGAATAATTATAGCCTAAGAGTTGCCCTCTGAAGGGGGAAATCATCTTAACCTTGAACCCTGCTTTAGTTCTGCCTGATGCAACCTGTCCAGCACTAATATGTCTATTAATGATGTTCAGTTTTAATTCCTCTAGTAATCTCTCTAATCCTACATCCATATAGCTACTTATATTTTCTTTCTAATACCTTACTGTATCTTTGATTGTAGTAATATTCTTCTAAATCAGTGTACAGGATGCCGAACACCTTGCTGTACTTCCACTCTAGAACCTCATCAGGATCTTTCCCGTAATTCTTGGCTAGAGCCTTAACCGTTGCGAACTCCCCAACTTTTTGCGAATATTCCTTGACCCCCGCTCTTATCTCTTCCTCTGAGGGCTCATAAGCTAACAATTCCTTCTCCTGTTCTGCCCAGTGGGCAACCCCTTCTACTATATCGTTAAAATAGTTTACCATAGCCTTAATGTGCACTATATCTCCAGCATCGTACTTGTAATTGCTGTGGATAGCCTTAATAACAGAAGCCATAAAGGCTAAATCGTATTCCTTAGCCTCTGCCAATTGCTTCCTGACAGCAATGTAAGAGCCGTAAGTTATATCACCGCTCTTAACATCAACCCTGTTCTTAAGCACTTGCCTTATCGTCATAGCCTAACAATTGTTTTCTATAAGTTCACACTCGAAATCTAGCATAACACTAACCTCGTTAGCATCGAACCTGCTAAGAGGATAGTAATACTTAAAGAGCTTGTTGCTTGAGAAATGGTGACTATCTATAAAAGCCTTTATGAAGGGCTTAACAATCTCTGCTTTGATAGCCTCTCTTATCTGCTCTCTACCTATTGCGTTGAGTTCTTGCTCAGGTATCACAGAGAAATATATATTAAGCCTTAACTTATCCTTCTCGAAGAAGCCCTGCATATCAATCTCCCCTTCCTTGAACTCCTCAATATAGGCGTATTTTGTGCCTCTAGCAAAGCCGTCAGCACGTATGTTGAACATATTGCCCTCATCGTATTCTACAACATAGTCAGCGTTCGCCTGTTCTATTATGCTTTTTATCTTCTCTAACATCTCCGTTATTATTTATATACCATTTTTTTAATCCCCTTAGATACTCTAGGCTTAGGGGCAACCGAATGGTGCATGCCCATAATCAGCATGTCCAAATAGTCGGGTGAGCGTCCTAATAGTTGCTTCATCAAATCCTTAGAGATTATATTCTTCTTACCAGTATCGTTATCAACATCAACAGCTTTTAGTACCCCTAATTCCTCCTTTATTTTCTCTTCCTGCTCCTTAGTGCATATAACCCTCATCAGTCTGTTGTTTACAACTTCAGCGAGCTTATAAGCACACTCGGCTTTAAGGTTGGCGTACTGCTTGTCGAAAGCAGAACCTCCATTATGGAACTCAACTATCCCTCTTATGTAGCTCTCCAGGTAAGCCCCTAAGCCGTCACTATCCGCTACCACCTGGCTATGACTTACTTTACGCCTAAGGGCTAACCCTTTGAGTTCTTTTTCTATAACATCAGCAGGAGAGTAGGGCATGTCTATTTCAACAGTTACTACTAAGCCTTTCCAGCCTCCTGCTATAAATCTGTCTCTACCTTTCATCGCTAAGTCGGCACTTATCCTATCCGGACCAATAGCCTGGACGTATTCATTCGTGAATAAATCACAAATAGCGTCGTAGTCAATCAAGGCATTTGGGTCATCGTCATACTCCCAGTTCCCGAATAGTAATCTCTCTTTTTGGTTGGTAGTTAAAGACCTCTCTAAGTTTAAGAGGTAAGCCTCTGAAAGGCATTTGTTATCGGTAGGCAAAGCTTGGATGAACTTCTTATAGCCCTCTATTGTGCCCTCTTTGCTTTTCTTGTAGTATTCTGAATAGAGGTAATTCTTGGAGGGGTTACAAGTTTGCAGTAGTTTAGGGGCCAGGTTATACAGCTCGTTATTCCAGCGTCCAATTGAAGCTTGGAGGTTATTCTTAGCATCTAAGGAGAACTCCCCAGCTTCTTCAATCCATCCCCGTGTCATTTGCATAGAACCAAAACGATAATAATCAGGGTCAGAAGGAAGATATTTAGCGTCTAGCAAGTAAACCCTGCTCTTGTTGTAAAGTTCAAAGTAGTTATCTTGCCCGTTATAGCTGTAATACTTGGACGTTAAGTCCCAATGTTGGAATACTTCATGTATGCTAGGTATTGTGTATTTTCTTAAGTCGTTGAGGTTCTTTCTCGCTATAAAGTAAAAAGTGTTAGGGTAGGTTAGAGCGTCTCCGAATATCAAAGAGCATCCTAGATAACTCTTGCCGGAGCCCTTGGAGCCGCCATAGAGGATGTCAGTAGTAACCTCATCACTCCAATATTGGCAGACTTCTTTCTGCTTCTCATTGCCCCTTGTGTCAAATATTAGCATCCTGGTATCCATAGCCTCACTCTACTTTCATTCCTACAATCAGCTTAACCGAGTCCTCGTCCAATTTCATCTCCTGCTTAACTGGGGCGTCGAAACCTAACATTTTGCATATTCGTTCAATCGTCCAGCTCTTGCCGTGCAATTTAAGCTCTATCCCATGTTTTGTTTCTTTTATGCTCTCTATCGCTTTAAGCTGTTTTTCTGTCAGTTTAACAAAGTCTTTAAACTTTAATTTTTTGCCATCAAATTCAACGTAATCCGCTATATTAGCCTCCAGGATGTTTTTTAGCTCATCCAATACCTGCCTCTTAGTTATCTCCGAAGTTAATGCTGTCCTCTTCATTCGCCTCTCTATCTCGGCATTAATCTTAGGGTGCTTTAGGGTCTCTATGGCTGTACGCCGCACAGTGTTAGGCTTCATCTTACTGCAGTCATACGCATAGCGATATGCTACAGTAGCGTTGGAAGTTTCAAGGTACTTCACGACAAAATTTTCCTGCTTGGCTGTTAATTCTAACTTTTTCACGGGGGCAAATATACAACATATTTACCTAAAAACCAAATTTAACCTGTTTATTTTCAGGTACTTGTAATTCTCGGATTGGCATAGAAGCCAATTAGTAATTTACATATTTTTCTTTAAGTGCTTGCAATAATTGTTCTTGCGTGTCGCCTTTATTTTGCAAAGCTTGATAAACATTTTCGTCATAAGTTCCAGGCGTAATTAGATGGTGAATTATGACATTTTTGTTTTGCCCTTGCCTGTGGAGTCGAGCATTAGCCTGTTGGTAGAGTTCCAAAGACCAGTTCAAACCAAACCAAACAATGATGTTGCCTCCTGCCTGGAGGTTCAAGCCATGCCCCGCACTTGCTGGATGGGCTAAAAGAACTTGTATTTTACCAGCGTTCCATTCTTTGACTTCGCTTTCGGTTCTAAGCTTTTTAGGCGAATATTTTTTAAGCTTTTTAGTTATTCTTTCATAATCATGCTGAAAGGAATAGAAGACTAATACCGGTTGCCCGTTAGCGGTGTCAATAATCTCTTCTAAAGCATCTAACTTCTCATTGTGGATTTCGTAATAGTCGTGGTTTTCGTCATAAATTGCTCCGTTGGAGAACTGCAATAACTTACCTATTACGGCTGCTTTGTTTACCGCAGTAATAACTTTCTCCCCCTCGAACAAAGACATTACTTGCTTTCGTTCAAATTCCTTATATTGCTCCATAATTGATTGGGGCAAAGGTGTAGAGACTATTCTGCCAATTCTCTCCGGAAGTTCTAAATAGTCCTCAGCTTTCATGCTTATGCAGATATCCTCAATCTTCTTGTATATTTCATTCTCTCCATTCTCTTTAAGCTTGTAGTCGAAAACGATTTGTCCGTTAGTTCTTCCAGGGTTGAAGTAATTCCTTCGATAAGAGGTTATATTCTTTCCTAACCTCTCACCTCTATCGAGTAGATATATTTGAGCCCAAAGGTCAATCAAGCCGTTAGGTGCTGGAGTTCCCGTAAGACCAACCACTCTTTGGATTAGTGGTCTAACCATTCTTAGCGCCTTGAACCTTTGAGCCTTTGGCGATTTAAAGCTTGAAAGCTCGTCAATGACTACCATGTCGAAAGGGAAGAAGGCACCCCCATAATGGGAAACTAGCCATACAACATTCTCACGATTGATTACGTATATGTCAGCCTGTTTGTCTAATGCTTCTTTACGTTGCTTTTCAGTACCTAATACTTTCGATACTCTAAGATGTTGTAAGTGGTCCCACTTCTCACATTCACTCGTCCATGTAGTCTCAGCCACTCTCTTAGGGGCTATTACTAAGACCTTACTAATGCTGAGGTCTCCGTATATGAGTTCGTTGATAGCTGTAAGAGTTGATACCGTTTTTCCAAGACCCATGTCTAAGAATAACCCACAGTAAGGGTCATTAACTATCTTGTTAGTCGCTGTGTTCTGATAAGCGTGTGGTTTGTATCTCATCCTCTTACCTCCTCAATAAAGCTGTCAAGTTCTGTTTTAGTATCTATCAATCTAGCGTTGAACCCCAATTCCCGCAATTTCTCGGCTTGAGCCTCCTGTATATCTTTTAACTTCTTACCTGTTGATTTCACCTCTACAAACCAAATCCTGCCCTTAGGCATTAGTACCAATCTGTCGGGCATTCCTGTGAAGTAAGGAGAGGTGAATTTAATAGCCAATCCGCCTGCTTTCCTAACCTCATCCCTTAGTTTTTTTTCCAAATATTTTTCGCTGCTTTGTATCATGTTTAATTTTCTGTTAAAATTCGTAAAGGTTACAAGTTACAAGATTTCCTATAAAGATATATATATAATTAGGCGTATTATATTACATTAATATCACTATTATATCCCCTAATTTAATTTTTAAAGTTTAAGGCTATTTTTTTGTAACTTTGTAACTTTCTCCTTTATCGTTCTGGTTTTCTTACTTTTATGCGGTTACATTTTGCCCTTTTTTCTGTAACCTTTTTGTAACCTTTGTAACTTTGGGGTTACATTTCTTTTTTCGCTTTTTACCCTTTTTCGTGCTTTTTAGCGCTTTTTAGCGCTTATTTTTTAAAGTTTGTAACCTTTTTTAGCCTTTTGTAACCTTTTTTAGCCGTTTGTAACCTTAATAGCGGCTTCGAGAATGCGGTAAAAGCCTCTTTTCGTAACCCCTTTTACCTTAATTACCTTTTCCTCGAAGTCATCCCTCTTCCTCATAATCTCTCTTATCCTGCGGGAATTTTGCCCGTCTAGTCGGTCTTCTAGTCCTCCCAAAGCTTCTACCCAAATGTCCTCTACTGTTAGTTTGTCGCGTAGCACTTTGCCCTTACTCTGCAGCTCGTCCGGATGGGCAAAGAAACTGTATCTAGCTCTTACGTCTATATCCTTCCAATTAGTTGGCCAAAGAGTATCTGCGTAGCTGTTAATTGTGTTTTCCCAAGGGTCAGCTTCTCTGTGTTGTTCCTGTAGCTCTCTAGCTAGCTTCTCTATCTCATCTCCTAACCACAGCTCCTCCCCCTTCTTATAATAGTGTAATGCCTCTGACCACACTTGCCCTCTGAGCTCTTCAGTAAATCCAGAGAACACTTTCTCTTTAATGAATTCAGGTCTTACACTTATAGGTAGGAATCGTCTGTTACCTGTATTACCTCTAAGAAAATCCACATTATTAGTAGTTGCAAAGAATACACATTGCCTTGGAGCTTCAATAACATTCTTACCATAAGCTGGACGGAACCTGTCTGTCCTGGTAGTGATATAACTCTTTATCCTTTCAAGGTCTGCCTTGTACATACCCGCAAGTTCCGATATCTCCATAATCCAAACACCTATTACCTGCTCTTTGCCCTCTTTACCCGACGGGGACTCGAAGTTATCGGAAAACCACTCGCCGCCAAGCTTATTGAAAATGGTAGACTTTCCGGTGCCTTCTTTACCTACTAGAGTAAGCACGTAATCATACTTTATGCCTGGTTGAAACACTCTAGCGACGCAAGCAGTTAAAGCCATACGAAAAGCTTTACGCGTGTAGTCGTTATCCTCAACTCCTAAGAAGTGAGGCAGTATATCCTTTATCCTCTCCGTGCCATCCCACTCAGGTAAAGAGTTTAGGTATTCCTTCACTGGATGATATTGACACTTATCGAATATAATCATTAAAGCTGCTGTTATTAGCCCCTTGTTAGAGAAGCCGTATTCTCTATCCATGTAAAACCATATATTAGCCTCGTCTGAATCCCTCCATATAGAGAAGTCTCCTTTATTTCTCCAAGGTAGCTGTTTTACAACCTCAACAGCTAACCTCAAGCAGTTAAGTTTGAAAGCACCTTTTAGGTATTTATCGTTAAGCATGATCATCTCACAATTTTTAGCTGATACAATGATATTACCCTTTCTATCTACATCAAGCTCTGCCATCCAGTCGCTATTCTCCCCCTCTTCTATCTCGACCTCAGTATAACTACTGAAATCAGACTTAGCACTCTCAGACCTTTCTCTTGAGAGAGTTAACTTAACCTCTCCATCAGCAGTAGCGAAGTCCAGCATAGCTAAAGTACTTGGGAGTTTATTAATCGGAGTACCTTCCTTTGCTCCTTCATCCTTTAATATGAACTTATGAATGCGTACAAGGTCGAAAGCATTACACAGCTTACCGCTCGTTGGGTCAGTGCCATGGTGCGAGTAAGCGAACTTGTCATCATAAACGACCATACCCGCACTCGTAGAACCTTTAAGATAAGTGTATCTGTTAGGAATGTCGCAAGCCTCGTACTCATCGCTTAAGAACTTCTCTATAGCCACGTGAATGTCGTACGTGCGGCAGAACGCACCAACAACACCCTCTTTCTCGGTGGGGTCTTCTTGCTTCTTAATCTGTTGGCGTACTATCTTATCAACCTTTGAGGATACCTTCCAGGAAGAACTATCAGTCCAATCATGGTAAGACTCTAGTATCTCATCAGCGTCAATCCAAGAGCCGTCGCAGTAGTCGAAGAAATACGGAGCATCCTTAGAAGTGCTTTGCCAATACATAAGTCTTGCAGCTTCATAAGTAGTTTCGTCGAATAGCTCAATGCCGAACTGGTCCGCAACGTGTCGAGCGATAGGCTCATACTCCTGTCTACTAACAGGACGGCTGAGAGGTAATACAATTCTTAATCTCGGCTTCTCGGGAGTGTGTTTGTGGGTAGAATACGCACAGCAAGCATAGCCGTATAAGAGCTTCCAATCTTCCCAAGCTTGCATATTGCCAAAGTCCATATCTAAAGTTATAAGGCTACGATGTAACACCGTGTCAGTCTTACGCCTACCATTGTTGAGGTAGCCCCCAACATAGCCTCCAACATCTTTTTTGTTATCCTGGTACTCTTTCTTAGCGGATATGTATTCTTTGTATGTTTCGTCAGTATGGTAAGGGGTAGATACCTTCTTTACGAACTCTGACCATAGGATAGTCTTGTTCTTCCAAGTAACTTCCTTTCTACTTCGTCCTGTGGCAAGGTCAATCTCGCCGTCATTGGTTAGTTTAATTTCGTTCATATAATTAATTGGATAGTTCTTCTATTAGGTTATTTATAATGATAGCCGCCTTCTTGTAATCGTTGTGAGCGACAAAGAGAATAACATCGTAAGAGTCAGCGTGTAGGCTATTAGAATGGACATAATCCCTAATGTGATTGCCGAGAGATACACACTTAGTAGAGCTTATATTGACAGGTTTCTCAAATCCTCCGTAAATAATACCGAGCTCACAGAAATGTTTAGCCTTCTGAAGGTCTTGTAATCTCTTACCCTCTTTATCTCTTGATATATACTTAACTATTGAGCTTTGTATGAAATCAAGCTTCAATCTAGCTTCAATCTAGCTATAAGTTCTATAGGTTGGGTAGCCACGTTCTTATAATGGCTACCTCCTATTTGGGTGTTTAGTGCTGTTTCTTGCATAGTTATTTATTTATTTGATTTGATTCTTGTATGGCTCTTTGTTCTCTTATTTCTGATAGTTTACGCGTTTTAAGAGTATTAAATTGTTTTCTGTATTCAGTTTGTTTTATCTCTAATTCTCTTAGTTTTCTCTCTTTATCGTTAATAAGCTTAGTTCTTTGTATTTCAAATTTATCAATCATAATCTGAATATCAAGGTTATTTTTCCTTATTTTATTATTAACAACATCTTCCTTGTCAAATTCTTCTTTACTATGATGTAAATTTTTCTCATCAATAAATTGTATTCTCTTAGATTGCAACTCTTTCTCTGTTTTCAATCTTTTCTCTTTTAACTCTAACAATGAATCATTAAACTCATTAATAATACTATTGGTAGTATTTTTATAATTAAGAGCGAGTTCATAATTATATTCATTAATAACATCCTCTACTTCATATTGAGTAGATGAACTATTAATTCTTTCTGCTAATCCTTCCAATATATCTACTGATTGAGGATTGTTTTCTTTGTTTTGCTTTGTTGCTCTTTCAACTCTTGCAATGCTTCCTAATTTTTCCATTGTGTTTTATGTTTGTTTGTTTGTTTATTAATCCTTCTTATAATACTCGGCGATAAAAGCATCTCCTCTAAGAGGTAAGTCTTCACACCATTCAGGAGAAACCTTCATAATATCCAATACCTCTTCCATAGCTAGCTCGCTCTTGCTTGCCTCAACTTCGACTATAACTTCATCATGCACGTGCATTACGATGTTATATCCAGCCTTATTAATTCTTAGCATAGTGTCTGCCAAGCAATCTCTTGCAATAGCTTGAATAACATTCTCTGTTAATTTCCCTCCGTAAGTTTCAACTGTTTCCCATTTACGGGTAGTTTGATTTAGCCCCTCGTAAGTTATAGTATTTCTGCCTCTGTAAGTGCTAACAGCAGGGTTATAGTATTGAAGGCTACGACCGGAAGGCAGTATAATAGATAAGCTTTTATCTTTTTTTGAGTAGGTAGCAAATAGCACTTCATTATAGGCATGCATAATACCAGGGCTAAGAATAGCCTTAGTAACCATGGTTTCAATTCTATTCCAAAGCAGAACGATATTAGGGCTCTTAGCTCTCCACCTATATACTATATCTTCAAGTTCGCTTTCAGCTATTCCCATTTTATCAGCACCGAAAGCCTTAAGAGCCCCAACACCTCCCTGGTAACCTAAAGCTAATTCAGCAATCTTACCCTTTGCCCTGTAGTCTGAACCTTTAGTTACACTCTCGATAGCAATGCCAAACATAGCTGAAGCAGAGGCTTCATATATTTTGCCGTGTGAGCGGAATACATCTAATCTCCATTGCTCGCCAGCAAGCCAAGCAATCACCCTTGCCTCGATTGCAGAGAAGTCCGCAATAACAAAAGTCTTGCCCTCAGGAGCTATAATTGCTGTACGTATTAATTGAGATAAGATAAAAGGCAGAGGTTCTGAATAGCATAGCTCCATAAGTTCGCTATCCTCTAACTTAGTAATATCTCTCGCATTAGTTAAGTCGTTCAAATGATTTTGGGGAAGGTTCTGCACCTGGATGAGGCGACCGGCCCAGCGACCAGTACGTGTGCCATAGAATTGGGTTAGCCCTTTAACTCTATTATCGCTGCATACGCTCTTCTGCATAGCCTTGTACTTAGCAGTTGAGGTTTTCGCTAATTCTTGTCTAAGTGTAAGAACTCGCAATACTTTCTCATTATTTATCTCTCCTTTAAGTTCACTAACAATCGACTCAGTAAGCGAGGAGGCTTTAATTCCTTGAGTAGCTAGCCAATTTTTAAGAGCTGTAGGAGAGTTAGGGTTAGCAAGCCCTGTAAGCTCTCTAGCCTCTTGCATAAGAGTCTCAGTATTGCATTCATCAAGTAGTACAGCAGAGTTCACTAAATCCCTGTCAAGCATAACCCCCATGGCGTTAATCTTATAGTCCAGGGCAAATAATTCTCTCTCGCCTTGAGGTATAGAGTAATAAGATAATTTATTACTTATTGCCCTCTCTACCTCAACATCCTGCTTGCAGTATTCTTTGAACAGTCCCCATTTATCCGCATCAAATAAAGTTCTTTGGTTCTTCTTCTTGGGTTTACAGAACGCTTCAATTAAGCTCTTTCCCGCCTTCATCTTTTGTTGCTCAACACCTAATACCTCAGCACATTGAGAAAGTGATAGAGGAAGACCACACATTGCCGCCTTAACCATGTCACACTCCCACTGCATTACGTCAAGGTTTAAACCAAAGAACTTGTTAAGGCAAGTAATCTCGAATACCGCATTCCAAGAAGTCTTAAGATAATAAGGAGAGGTAAGCAAATTAATGATAAAATCATTAAAGTCAGAACCGCTACGTTCAAAATCTATTATCTTAATGGGCTCGTTGTTAACAGCAAAAGCTAAGAGCAATATCTTGAAGTCTTCTGAGTCCACATATCTATGGACCCCCGCTGTTGTCAAGTCAACCGAGCTGTATGTTTCTATATCTATGGTTAGTTTATTCATTTTCGGTTTGAGCTTTTAATTGTTTATTGATTTGGCGGTTGATAGCTCCTTTAATCTGAATTAATTCGGCTATCTCTTTTGGTAGCCTCGCATGAAGACTATTTTCATTTCTCAATTGCTCAGCTCTACTTATAAGATACAGGTTATCAATGTCGCAATTTTGTCTATTGCCGTCTTTGAATTGAACATTATATCCTTTAGGAATATCGCCATTATACTTTTGCCAAACAACTCTGTGAAGTAATTCGTAGTTTGAATTTAGTTTTGACTCACCTGTTTTGACGTATACATACCCGTCCTTAGATACTCTCTTGTGTCCTATGCTATTAATATTATGGGGCTTGTTACCCTTTTTAAACATTGTGGCTTTACATTTATTATACTTGTCTGCGGTCATTTTAACCCCTTTATTAACTGGGACTGCCCCTTTTCGGAATTTACCACAATTAGTGGAGTTCTTCCAAGCCTCACTTTTATACACGCCACGTTTAGCGGCAAAAGCCATAATAGTAGACTCTTTAATATTGTAAAGAACTGACAGCTCCTTATTGGAGCAATTTGGGAACTTATCTAACAACTCTTTTTGTTTTTCAGAGCTAAGCATTCTTGGGGTTATATAACTATTCATAAGAATGCTCTTTAGATTTTATGGATGCTAAACTCTCGTCAAGTTCAGCATCAGCATCTTTAATGCTTGAACCTACTTGTTTAACTTGCTCAAAATTCATACTATCCTTTACCTGCTTAGGCAAAGCATTAAGATACGACACCTCTGTTTTTGCGGTGTCAATAATAGTAGCAAGAAGATTGTTAGCAGCTTTAGCCACATCCAGCTCTATTTTACCTTCCCTTAAATCTTTAAGCAAGCTCATAGCGTTTGCCCTTACGTCCTTCAACGTAACATCTGGGGTTCTTTCTTTATATTCTGTACTCATGGTTAGTTTATTCATAATCTTATCGTTTATTGATTAATTTTCTTGGCTTGGTTATTTTTTTTATTTTGTTATCATTAAATAAATTATTGATGCTATTGTCAAGGCAATACAAATCATCGTTGTTGCCATTTCAAATTCGGTGTCTTTTTGTTTTTTAGTCTTCATAATATTAATTTTTGGTCTTTGGTTTCATAGGCTTTTTGATTACATCTTTACTTATTCCCCATTTTAGGAATTTTGATAAGAACAATTCCCGTTTTTTTTTTAGAACCCTCCCCCGAATTGAACGGAGCACTGGCAAACCTGCAAGGGTTAAGGACATAACTAACCAAAAATGTCCTCGTCTTCTACATATTGCATCACATCTAATTCAGCGAAGTCGCTCTCTGCAGTAGTTCTACCACCCAAAGGCTCTCCATCTGTAAGTTTCATCAGGTGGTTAAGACCGCAAGCTATGCCCTTATTACCGTTTACATTGAACGGATAGAAGGTAATAGAAGCAACCCCGAAACAGCCACTATAAACCTCATCCTGGTCAAGGATAGGGTTGCGGTTGATATCTACAACCCCTGGTCGAGTTTTACAACTCGCATTAACGAAGTAGCTATTTGCATAAGCCTCATCGTCGGGTCTCTCTGCATCCCCATCTCTAAGAGGGAGTTTTAGATTAACCGGCTTCTTACCTTGGAACTTACCTATTACTCCGTTACTAATAGCCGAGTTGATAGCGGCGTTGATTTTTTGGATAGTAATTTTATCCGTTTTAGGAATAATCAAAGAAGCAGAATATTTAGCCTCGTTTGACCCTTCTATTGCAGAAGGTTCCCATACATGTAGATAAGAGAAGCGAACTTTACCGGTTACTACTTTGGTCTCTTTCATTTGATTTTTTGTTGTTGTCATCGTTTTTTACGTTTTAAGTTATTGACTTTATTAATTAATTGACGTTATGTCCGTGTTTTCAAAATCGCTTGCTGCATTATCAGCTTGGCACCATTCAGAGCGTTTATCGCTCTCAACCACAAGCGTAGGTTTGCCAGCAGGTTTAATTATTAAATCCCCTACTATCTCATTGAAAGGCTTCTTGCCTAGGTCTTTCTCTAATGCGGTAATAGTTTTGATTTTCTTTTCGTAGATAAGAGCCTGGTCTATGCCAGCATTAATAAGAGTATCAGCCACCTTGTCCGGGTCTGAATAAGTTCTATTACTTCTACCTTCTACAAGCTTGAAGCCTTCCCATTTCTTGCCGTTAAGAGCTTCTGTAAATGCGTACTCTTCGATAGAAGCCAACCACTTCTTAATACTGTCAGACCTGGTAAGAATATTAGCTATTTCCTCGTCGCTTAATAGCTCAGCAGACAGCATTTCGGGCTCAGTGTATTCAAGATTATATTCCGCCAAAGCCTTACATAGATGTTTAGCTCGGCAAAATCTACAATGGTCGCCTGCTTTATAAGAACCCTTACCTTCGTAAGCTAATTTTGCTGCAGGAACTAGGACGTTAACCGCCCAAGTAAGAAGGTCTACAACTGAGATTTCGTAAGAACTGTAATTCTTAATTCTCGGTTGATAGATAGTCATAATGATACTCTTGATGTCGTACAACATCTCGAAAGAGTTGTAAGCTCCAAGAGCATAGAGCATCATTTGCGTATTTTCGTGCGCTGAAACCTCAACGCCTTGACCATACTTTAAGTCTATAATACGCATTACATCGTCAGCTACTATTACAGCGTCACCAGTTCCAAATCCCTCTTCTACCCACTTAGAGAAATCCAAGCGTTGTTCAAGTAATAGGGAAGCATCAGGAGTAATTGCTTTAGCCTCATTCAAGAGCTCTAAAACAAAGTCTCTGTAATCTTCGCAGTGTTGTTGCATGTCGGTATTATAAAGAGTGTTTTTCTTTATCTCTTTAATAGCTTTACTATCGTTGGAAATTAAAGCCTCACCGAGTGAATGGGCTAACGTGCCCTCTTCAGCGTATACACTAGTAGGGTTTTCAAATTGTTCCTCTAATCTAGCTGAAGGAGGGCAGTTAAGCCATTTATGGGAGCTCGAAGCCCCAAGTATTGCGTGTGCTGCCATAACTATAAAGCCAATATTGTATTACGAAATGCCTTTCTCTTATCCTCAGGTAAAGTGGCTATCTGCGTAACGTTAGCCACGCCGTAAGACTTAATAGTAGCACTAATAAGGTCTTTAATAGTTTCACTTTGTTTTGCTTTAGTTATTACTAAAGCTCTGAGGCTTTCGGCTGATAACTCATCGTTATCGCTTTCCTCTACTTCGGGAACGGGAACGGGAGCAGGTTCTGCTGCTTTCACTTCTTCAACAACAGCTTTTGCCTTAGTCTTAGGTGTGGCAACAGCTTTAGGCTTTTCTGACACTTGTTCTTCTACCTGGATGAAAGGAGCGTCAGGGTCTCCAGTAGCAAGGTCCTTAAGACCTTCTACTAACATACTCGCAAGTTGGATGAACTCAGGAGTAGGACTCAACTTGATGTTGAGGTTTAAATTTAATTGTCTCATTTTTGAACGTTTTTTGTTTTAATTTTTAATTTTTAATGCATGAATAGATTAATCCTGATTGAATAGTGCGGCTTATCACGTTAAGGTAAGCCTCGAGCTTGGAGTCTTCGTGCGTTAAGCCTATGCCTCCGAACTGCTCTACATAGTTGAACTCGTTGACTACTTCTCCTCTTACAATTAGCTTAAGGATGTCAGTAGCATCGTCGATGACGCATTTTACGTCTGGGCAATCGTCGAATTTGAACTCACGTAAGCCCTCATTGTGGTGGGTTATCATCTCCCACCTGTTTTCGTTTAAATCATTTTGTGCCATTTTATAATCGTTTATTCGTTTGTTGTGTCTTCTTTACCCCAAATGTGCTTTCTCTTAACCCCGTACTTAGTGAATATAGCAATTATACCCTCTAATTGAGCGACCTTGATAGTGTCGGAAAAAGCTCCCGATTTCCACAAGCCCCAAGAATTTCTATTATTAATTCCTATAGCCTCCATTAGTTCGCTCTTAACTTTAGCTTGAACCCTCTTGCCATAGGTATTTTGGATTTTTTGCCAGCCTCTGCTGAACTCATACTTTCTTTCCATATTTTAATCTATTTTAGGAGCCTCGAGTAAGGCTATAATTTCTGATTTCTTGTAAACTTTCTTGCCTCCCTTAGCGAAGCGGTAAGCCCTTATAACCCCTCTTTTCTCGTAATCGAAGATAGTAGTGTTGCTTAAAGAAAATTGTTCAGACAGTTGTTCTGTTGAGAGGTAAACCTCATCTATATTCGCCCTTAAGGTCTTATCTCTTATCTCTAAAAGGCTTTCAGCCCACCTCTTAAGGTCGTCATATCTAACCATAATCAGCTGACTTGAGGTGTTGCCCACTATGAAATCTTCTAATGTTGGTGTTTGTTTAGCCATTGTTTTTTCGTTTTATTCGTTATTTACTAATTAAAGAATCCCTCTTTTCTTGAGTGGATTTCATTTCTCTTTCGATTGCTATTAGTTCTTGGTATAAATGAGAGCTATTTTGCCCTCTCATATCCATTGCTGCTCTTGCCTTTTTTGTGCAATCGTATTTATTCGCTAATTCTACTAATCTTTGATTCAGTCTTTGAATTTGTTCCTGTGTGCTCATCGTTTTTTCGTTTTTTGTTTTTAAATTTTGCAAATCGTAACATTATCACTACATTTGCCGTTTAAAGTGTAATTTTGCCATTGGCTTAGATGTCAATATCAGAATTACACGGCAAAGATACAGAAATATAATCGGTAAATGCAAATGAATACCGAATTATTTTAAGTAGATGTTTATAATAATCTGAAAAACAGAAAGAAAAAAATAAATAAAATAACCAATAAATGTAAATGCACCGAAATATTATCGGTAAATACGGATAAAAATGAAAGAAAGATTAATCCTGTTTTTGAAGCATCTTGGAATAGGGCAACTGCGTTTTGAAAATAACGTAGGTTTATCGAGGGGCTTCGTTAATGCTGTCGGAGATGCCATACGAGAAAGTTCTCTTGGTAAAATAAGCTCGGTATACCCAGAGCTAAATATTAATTGGCTTAAAACCGGGGAGGGGCAAATGCTCAAATGTCAAGAACCTCAACCAACAAAAACCGAAACCGTGTATTACGCACCTCAACTGCCTGTGTCTGCTATGGCAGGGACTCTAACGGGTTTTACCGGCTCTATAAGAGAGTGGGATTTAGAAAATGTCGTTGTGCCTATTAAAGGTGTGGATTTAGTAATACCATTATCGGGGGATAGCATGAAGCCTGACTATCCGGAGGGGTGTTTGCTACTAACCAAGAGGATTAATGAGAAAGCGTTCATCGAGTGGGGGAAAGTGTTTGTGTTGGACACATGTAATGGAGTGGTGATTAAACAAATCTACCCAAGTGAAGAAGAGAACAAAGTTAAATGCGTGTCTATCAATACCATATACCCCCCTTTTGAGGTGAACAAAGAGGACATAATAGGTTGGTATATTGTGTTAATGATAATGGCAAGAAAATAATTGTATATTTGCAAAAAATTAAAACGAAAAATTAAAACGAAATGAAAAAATTAATATTAATAATAGGGTTATTAGCTGTATGCTTGGCAGGTTACTCACAAGGTAGGAATATAACTATTCATAATAAGAAAGTAAAAGAGCCTGTTATTATCTGTGGAGATACTCTCAAAGTAGGTGACGCTATAAAAGTATTGAAAGGAAAAGGCAACGGTGGAGAATTTCTTTGGGTACAACTGATTAATAATTTCGGAGAACCTATTAAATTGGCAAATAGTAGGAGCGCTTTAAGAAAAGATGTTATAAAATACTTCCGTTATGATGAGGACGCAGAGAGTTATGCAGTATTTACTGAATATTTTTGCATAAGGTACTGCTTGGCTAAAGAAGAGGAAGAAGTTAAATTACTCAAAGAAGAATGAAACCAACATTATCAGAAACCATATTGCAAATAACAGCAATGCTTATACTAGCTGCAGGAGTAGCAGCGACAGGAGTAATGATCTATCAGGCTTTCACGGCTACGGATATTGAAGGGTATAGACAAGAAGTAAGCCTTGCTTATATAGGTTTGTCCCTCATCCCAGCATTAAGCGGACTATTCTTATGGGCTTTGGCAAACGTAATATTAGAGATTTCAGATAGGTCGAAATAGCTAATCTAACATATTAACTAATTCTTTCTTTACATCCTCCTCAATAGCTCTATAACGTTTAAAAGCCTTCGAGCCTTCAACATGCCCGCTCATCGAAGCGATGAGGTCAGGGTCTTTAACCTTGTTGTATAAATTCCCGATAAAGGTCTTCCTTGCTGTGTGGGAAGATACAACTTGATACAATGGCTTTTGTTCGGGTAATCGAGTAACAGGGTTAAGAACTATAACAATCCTGTCTAATTTAGCAATAGTAAAAGCTTGCTTGATAGCCTTATTGTATTTCGTCGCTGAAATAAAAGGCAACAGCTTCTCTCCTGGGTAACCTCTATACTTATATAGTATATCTTGTGCAGTGTCGTTAAGTGGCACTCTGATAGTAATAGGAAGATTGTCTTTAGTCTTCCCTGCGATGTATTCAATCGCCCCGTTAATAACGCTATTCTTGGTTAAAGCCATTAAGTCGCTAACTCTACATCCGATTAAGCATTGGAACACAAATATATCTCTTTGGATTTCTAAAGCCTTATTAAAGGAAAAATCGTAATTATACAGCTTATTTCTCTCCTCTATGCTTATATAAATAGGAGTGCCGTATATTTCTTCCTTAATAGAGAACTCCTCGAAAGGGTTATCGGTGATGATTTTCTTAAGTTGGAGCCAATGTGTGAAAGCCCTTAGTATTCGCATTTGCCCTGATGCGTAATTTTGACTCCTAGGATTAAATACCCTCCCTTCATATAAATTGGGCAAGTTCTCCGCTATCTCCCCTTCGTCTAGTATATAAGTTTCAACCTCTAGTAGCAGGTCTGAATTGAGGGCTTTAGTAGTTAACTCGAAACGAGGGCGTGAAATTCTCTTATACGCCTGGTAACGACTTAATATATTCTTTAAAGCCTTATAGTGCCTGTACCTTCCAGGTGACACCTTAACCTCATCCATCCACTTATCCATAAGGTCAAAAAAGCTATCATTTTTCTTTGCTGAGTTCTTATCGGCATACCTAAGCCTATTAATCTCTTCGGATAGGTTCTCGCTTGACAGTTCAATATTTCTGTCAAGCATAGCAAGAATTGAGCTTCTTATCCAGGATTTCCAGTTTTCGATAGAATTAGTAATAGAAGTCCTATCCTCATAGCTCATCACCGCTTTAGCCTTGAGGTGCCCTCTCTTATTATCCCACAGATTGACATCTACAGATACATCAGTAGTAACATATAACCTCTTCCCCTCGATATTGAGGCGAAATTTAACTTTAGCCGTTTTCGATTTTTCAGAGTATAATCTGATAAAAGGTTTTAAATCCATGAGGCAAAAATAAGAATTAATTATGCACGAAGCACACCTATTTTATGCTAAAAATTAGAGATGAGGTGCGGTATTGGTGCGTTTACCTAAAAAAAGAAACGCAAAATATATTATTTCAATACTTTGCGTTCTTGTTTTGTGACCTCGGCAGGATTCAAACCTGCAACCTTCTGAGCCGTAATCAGATGCACTATTCAATTATGCTACGAGGCCTTTTGAGGGTGCAAAAGTACAAAGTTTTATCAAACGGACAAAATAATCAGCTTATTTTTTTATTTTTGCACTTTGTTTCGAGGTTTTGTTTTCTCAGAGCCTTAGGACAAAATTTAATTCAATTTATTAATAATTAAAAACAAAAAACATGAACAAGACTTATTTAAAGAGAAAGAATGCCTTTCGATTTAAACGTTTTGCTAACAAGTCTTACAGTGCATATAACAGTATGCATAAGGTTGTTAGTATTGGTGTTTTGAGCTTTGCTACTCTGATTTGTGCAGCACAAAAAGAGGCTGTAGCTCAAGGGAAAGACACCATTAAGATTAATCAGATTGCTGATAAAAACTTGGATGAAGTGGTCATTTGGGCTTCTGCTGATGAACCTGTCAATCAAGTTGCAAAGATTATTACTACAATTACTCGAGAAGAGATTGGGCGGCTTAAGCCACAAAGTATTCAAGACCTTCTCTCCTACGCTGCCTCAGTAGATATTCAAACAAGGGGATCTCATGGCGTTCAAGCCGATGTTTCTATTAGAGGTGGTTCTTTTGACCAGAGTGCAATTTTGCTGAATGGTATCAATATTTCAAATCCCCAGACAGGTCATTACAGTTTTGATATTCCAATAAACATTTCTGACATTGAAAGAATAGAAATTCTTCACTCTCCTTCTGCCATTGTTTATGGTGCTTCTGCTTTTTCGGGAGGGATTAACATTATCACTAAGAAAAACATAGACAATGAACTTTCTGCCAAAGTTGAAGGGGGTTCTTATGGATTGTTTGCAGGTGAGATTGGTGGAGCTTATAAAATTAAAAATGTGGATAATAGGCTTTCTTTTGGTTATAAACAATCAGATGGTTATATTAATAATAGTGATTACAAGATATTTAATTTGCTCTATGGCTCAAGGGTAAATTTAAAGGAAAATAAAATAGATATTCAATTGGGCTACAATAAGAAAAACTATGGTGCTAACACTTTCTATTCTGCTGCTTATCCAAACCAATTTGATAATACTTCATCGGTTTTGGCTTCAGTTAAGGGAGAATTTGGCTCCAAGCTTAAGTTTTTACCTTCTATTTATTGGAATAGGCATTATGACAGGTTTGAACTGATTAAGAACAGTGGTAAAAGCAATAATCACAGAAGCGACGTGTTGGGGAGTAATCTCAATATGCAATATCATTCGAAATTAGGATTAACTAATTTTGGTTTGGAACTTAGAAATGAAAGCATTTTAAGCAATGTTTTAGGTCTTATGATGTCTTCCCCTATTGGTGATTATACAAAAAAGGATAATCGTTTAAACCTAAGTTATATGCTTCAACATAATATTAAATACAAAGGTTTTACAATGGCTATGGGTGTTTTGGGTTTTGAAAATACTGCTTTTAAGCAAGCTTTTAAACTTTACCCAAGCCTTAGTGTTGATTATAAAATAAATAATAATATAAATGTATTCTCATCCTATTCTCAAAGTTCACGATTGCCAACCTTTACAGACCTTTACTATACAACAAAAACTCATATTGGAAACACTGATTTAAAACAGGAAGAATCGGAAAGCGTGGAGTTAGGTTCAAAGTATAGAAATAGATATTTTCTATCTTATGTTTCAGGGTTTTGGCTTGGTGGCAAGAATATGATTGACTGGGTTAAGAAAAATCCTGATGATAAATGGGAGTCAAAAAACATAACTCAAATAAGTAAGTTTGGACTTGAAGTTGGGGTTAAATTCTTTTTGAATGAGATGATTGATGTTTTGCAATATCCTACTACCCTTAAGATAGATTATTCAAGGATGAATCAAGAAGTTATTAAGAATGAATATATATCCAATTATGCTCTTAACTACTTAAGGGATAAGCTAACGGCTCAACTCTACTTGCCTTTATATAGAGATAAATTGAGTGCAACAATTTCTTTTCGCTATCAAAAAAGAATGGGACAGTATTTGAAATATGAAGATTTAAAACCTACACAAAAGGAAGACTATCCAGCTTTTACAACAACAGATATTAGCTTAAACTACAACTTAAAGAACTTGAATATTTATTGTAATATGAATAATATCTTCAATACTACGTATTTTGATTTTGGAAATGTTCCTCAACCTGGCTTTTGGCTGATTGGAGGAGTAAGTATTAATTTATAGAGTTTTATATACTGTTTTATGAATTAAACTAACTGCCTTTTGGATATTTTCATTGGTAAAGTAAAGAATATTATTTGTTATAAGGTTCATTGGGAGTGCGTTTTGAGTTGGCGAATAGGCAGGTTGAAGATAGTTAAAGTCTAAAAGGGAGAAGTTTAGTTTTTTATAGAAGTTGATTCTTTTTAGAGCCTCTGATGTTGTTGGGGGCTCTACTTCTATAATAAAAGGTTTGGAGTATTTATTTAATATTTCACTCAATACCTTAGAGCCATATCCTTTTTGCCTTAGAGATAAATCAATTGCAAAATGCTCAATATAAACAAATTCCTCAAATTCCCATAGGCTTATAATCCCAATAGGATTTTTATCCTCAAAAGAAAAATAAACAACATAAAAATCAAATCCTTCCTTGCCTATCATTTCAATTACTAAATCAAAATCCCTTCTCTCATCCAAAGGAAAAGAGGAGTTATATATCTCTTTAGCAAAGGAAATATGCTTAGAATTCTTTAAAGACTCAAAGTTCATTATTACTTTTATATCTTATCTTGAGAATCTTTATAAATATTGTAAAGGAGGTCTCTTGCTCTGAATAATTTAGCTTTTACTGTTCCTAATGGGAGGTTTAGTTCTTGTGCTATTTCTTCATAAGAAAGTTCATCAAAATAACGTAATTCAATTAGAGTGCGGTAATGTGGCTTTAACTTGCTTACTATCTCACGCATCATCTTGATTTTTTGCTTCTCAATAACCTTTTCTTCTGGGTCTAAGGTTTCTGATGCAATGTCAATTCCTATTTGTTCTCCATCAATATTAGTATAAACCTTATCTATGGATACTAATTTAGCTCTTTTCTTACGAATAAAGTCTATACAATTATTTGTTGCTATTCTGAATAACCAAGTTGAGAATGCATATTCAGGAGTATATTGACTAAGTGATTTAAAGGCTTTACCAAATGCTTCAATTGTCAAATCGTCAGCATCGGTTGATGAATTAGTCATCTTTAAAAGCATATAATATATAGGCTCACGATAGGTATTCATCAAGTCAGCATAAGCCTTTTGACTACCATGGTCTCTTGCTTGGCAAACAAGTTGGTAATCCCTTAGAGCTTTTTCAGTAAGGTTGGTTGATGAAACTTCCATTTATATCTTTTTTGTAAATAACGTGAAAAACCTAATTGTAGTATTTATTAGTAAAAATAAGACTTCTAAGAATGGGGAAATGAAAGCTACTTGTTTTGTACCTAAGGTTTTCGATGATTTATAATATATAATAATCTGTATTGTATATTTTAGTACCAATGCCATGACAATATATTGCCATGGGAATTGAAATAATATGCTTAGAATTAGTAAAACATAGATTAAGAATGTTGTGAATGGAATTATTGTAGATATGAGTCTGTCTTTTAGTTTGAAATGAGATAGTGATTTGAAATGTCTTTTCTTTTGTATTATCCACTCCTCAGTTTTTTCTTTTGGAGAAGATAAATTAATAGATTCTTTATTAAGGATTACTGTTGTATTTTTGGAATTTGCATTTTTGTTGATAAAAAGGTCATCCTCCCCAACCGAAACATTATATTGAGAAATAAAGCCTCCTGAATCAAAAAAAAACTCTTTCTTATATGCCAGATTGCGTCCCTGTCCCATATATGGATTATTCAATATTGCATTTCCAAGAAAGTTCATTGCTAAAGTTTGATTCTCATATTGCATTAGAGTACTTAGGAAGGTTGGCTTTTGAACAAAATTTGTAAATCCGAGTACTATTTCCTTATTAGCTTGAAATCCCTTTACCATAGAACTTATCCAATTGTAATTTTGTGGTTTAGTATCCGATTCAGTAAAGAGAATAATTTCATTTTTTGCCGACTTAATTCCTAATGAGAGAGGATATTTTTTCCCTAAGAACCCATTTACATTTTTGAAAAGATTTACAACATTGAGGTTTGGATATATTTCTTGTAAAACTCTTAAGACATATTCTGTTTCATCTTTGGAGGCATCATTGACAACAACAACCTCAAAATTAGGATATTCCTGCTCTAATATAATTGGAAGAGTTTTTTCTAAATTATATGCATCGTCCTTAACGCACATAACCACTGAAACAGAAGGGAAGAAATTTGTATTATCATTTGTTTTGGATTTGTTTTCTTTAAAAAAAGCCACTCTTCCATAAACAATAAGATAATAAAATATTTGAAAGATAACGATTATCCCTAATATGATAGCAAAGTAAAAACCAATTGTGTCAAAATTATAATCTAAAAAATCCATACCATAATTAAATATAAAAACAAACAAAAGTATCAAAAATTCACAATTTAATATTAATTTTGTCAAAATATTTCTAAACATTTTTTGTTGATAACTATTGATGAAATTTACTATTGACGCTATTTCAAAGGATTGTAACGCAAGAGCAGGGACAATAAAAACTTTTCACGGGGATATACTTACTCCAATTTTTATGCCAGTGGGTACAGTTGGGAGCGTGAAGGCTGTTCATGTTAGAGAATTAAAAGAAGATATTAAAGCTCAAATCATTTTGGGTAATACTTATCATCTATATCTTCGCCCTGGTGTGGATATCATTCATGAGGCTGGGGGTATTCAACGCTTTAACTCTTGGAACAAACCAATGCTTACAGACAGTGGAGGCTATCAAGTTTATTCTTTGGGGCATAACAGAAAAATCACTGAAGATGGTGTAGTTTTCCGTTCTCATATTGATGGGAGTAAACATATTTTCACTCCTGAAAAGGTTATTGATATTCAACGGAAGATTGGTGCTGATATTATTATGGCTTTTGATGAATGTACTCCTTATCCTTGCGACTACGATTATGCTAAGAAATCTCTTTTATTAACTGACCTTTGGTTGGATAGGTGCTTAAAAAGATTTAATGAAACCGAGTGTCCTTATGGCTACTCACAATCTCTCTTCCCAATTGTTCAAGGCTCCGTTTATAAAGACCTTAGAAGGGAAAGTTGCGAAAGAGTAATGTCTTATGATTGTGAAGCTAATGCAATTGGAGGACTTTCTGTAGGGGAACCAATTGAGGACATGTATGAATTGACAGATTATTGCTGCTCAATTTTACCTAAGGAAAAACCTCGATACTTGATGGGAGTTGGAACTCCTGCCAATTTGCTTGAGTGTATTGCTTTGGGAATAGATATGTTTGATTGTGTTATGCCTTCAAGAAATGGTAGAAATGGTATGCTATTCACTTCAGAAGGAATAATGAATATGAAGAATGAAAAATGGAAAAATGACTTCTCCCCAATTGACCCAATGGGAGTTAGTTACGTTGATTCCATCTATTCTAAGGCTTATCTTAGACATTTGTTTGTTGCAAAAGAAATTTTGGCTCTTCAAATTGCCAGCATTCATAATCTTAGTTTCTATCTATGGTTAGTGGGTCAAGCAAGAGAACACATTATTGCAGGCGATTTTCATCTTTGGAAGAAAGAAATGGTTAAAAAGGTCTCAAATAGATTATAATAATTATGTTGAAGAAACTTGATTGGTATATTATCAAACAACTTTTAGCCACATTCTTTTTGGCTATTGCTCTGATTATTATGATTGTGATTGTGTTTGATATTTCTGAAAAACTGGATGATTTTTTGGAAAGAGAGGCTCCAATGAAGGCAATTATCTTTACTTATTACGTTAATTTCATTCCTTATTTTGTAAATCTTTTTGGTCATCTTTTTTTCTTTATTGCAGTGATTTATCTTTCTTCAAGAATGGCAGCAAGAACTGAAATAATTGCAATATTGAGTTCAGGTATTAGCTTCAAAAGATTTTTAAGACCATTTCTCATTTCATCCGTACTGATTGGAGTTATCAATATATACATGACAAATATCCTTATACCTCAAGTAAATAAGCCTCGTATTGAGTTTGAAAAAGTCTATTGGAGAAATCCATATAAAAATCAACTCGAAAACATTCATTTTCAAACCAATGCAAATAACTTAGTCTATGTTCAGAGCTTCAATAACTTTAAAGCAATAGGCTATAAGTTTACTTTGGAAACTTTTGATGAGAAAAATGTCTTGGTTAAGAAAATTTCTGCTGATAACATTCAATACGACTCCGTTAAAAAGGTTTGGAACTTATCCAACTATTCGATTAGGGAATATAATAAGCTGAATGAGAAACTAATAACTGGCGATAAAATTGATATGGATTTGAAGATAGAACCATCTGAGTTTAATATTAACACAGCTAAGGTGGAAACAATGACTTTTTCAGAGCTGAATGATTTTATTGACAAAGAAATAAAACGAGGGTCTAAGGAGATAAACAACTATCTAATTGAGAAATACCAAAGACTGATTAATCCACTTGCCTATATTGTTTTAACTCTAATTGGAGTTTCTTTATCCTCACGAAAGACTCGAGGAGGTACTGGAATGCACTTGGCTGTTGGTATAACTTTAGCTTTTGCATTTATTATGATGATGAAAGTTACTTCTGTTTTCTCAATTAAAGGCAATCTTCCTCCAATAGTTTCTGTTTTTATACCGATAATAATTTTTACTATTATTGGTTTATATTTATTGAAAAAAGCACCTAAATAGTTCTAAAAATGATTGTAAATAAGTTAATAAACAAAATAATTAAGACAAGGATACCTCAAATTGAGTATTTTATGCAAAATCCTATTGAGGTGCAAGAAAATGTTTTACATTCCCTTATTCAGTCATCCAAAAATACTACTTGGGGAAGGTTTTATGATTATCAATCAATAAAGAATTGGGAAACTTTCAAAGAGAGGGTTCCATTAAATGATTATAACTCATTATTACCATTCTTTGATAGGATAAGAAAAGGCGAAGAAAATTTGCTTTGGAGTGGAGATATTAAGTGGTTTTCTAAGTCTTCTGGAACAACCTCCAATAAGAGTAAGTATATACCTGTCAGCGAAGAGAGTTTGCAGGAGTGTCATTATAAAGGAGGGAAGGATATGTTGGCTCTTTATATTAATAATCATTCTCACAGCAATATTTTTTCAGGTGCATCATTAGCTTTGGGAGGCTCTGAGCAGGATAATGAGTATGAGAATGATATTTTCATTGGTGATGTTTCTGCAATTTTAATTGACAACCTCCCCTATTGGGCTGAATTTTTCAGGACACCAAAGAAAGAAATTGCACTTATGCCGGAATGGGAATCGAAATTAAAGAAAATGATTGAAGATGTTTCTCAAAGCAATGTAGTTTCTCTTTCGGGTGTTCCTTCTTGGATGCTTGTTTTACTTAAAGGAGTTATTCAACATACTGGAAAAAGATTGGAAGAAGTTTGGCCTAATCTTGAGGTGTATTTTCATGGTGGAGTTAGCTTTGCACCTTATATGTCTCAATTTAAAGATATTTTACCTTCAGAGATTAATTATATGGAAACTTATAATGCTTCTGAGGGTTTCTTTGGTCTTCAAGATAGCACAGTTATGGACTCTCTCCTACTACTTCTTGACTATGGAATCTACTACGAGTTTATTCCCTTTGAAGATATTGAGAAGGAAAATCCAAGAATTATTAATCTTTCAATGGTTGAGAAGAACAAAAACTATGCTATGGTTATTTCTACCAATGGGGGTTTGTGGAGATATATGATTGGAGACACAATTATGTTTACTCAAACAAAGCCATATCGCTTTAAAATAACAGGAAGAACCAAAAACTACATAAACCTATGCGGAGAGGAGCTAATTGCAGATAATTCGAATAGGGCTTTGGATATTGCTTGTAAGGCTACAAATGCTATTATGAATGAATATTCGGCTGGTCCATACATTGAGGAAGATACAAGGTATCATGAATGGGTTATTGAGTTTGAAAAAGAACCAAACGATTATGAAAAATTTGAAGAGATTTTGGATGCCTCACTCCAAGAGCTAAACTCTGATTATGAAGCTAAAAGATATAAAAACATAATTCTTCAAAAACCAAAAATTAATTATCTTCCAAAGGGTTCATTCTACGTTTGGCTAAAGGGAAGAGGTAAGCTGGGTGGTCAACATAAGGTTCCAAGACTATCAAATACAAGAGAATATATTGACGAATTACTAAAACTAAAAAATTAATTTTATGACAATAGATGAAATACAAAACAAAATAATTGAAGAGTTTTCAATCTTTGAGGATTGGATGGATAAGTATAATTATTTAATTGAGTTAGGAAGGGATTGCCCAATTATAGATGATAAGGATAAAGTTGAGGCAAATCTTATTAAGGGATGCCAATCGAGAGTATGGGTTAATGCCGAACTTATTGACGGTAAAATGGATATAAAGGCAGATTCTGATGCTGTTATCACTAAAGGGATTATTACTCTACTTTTAAGAATTTTCAATAATCAAACTCCAAAAGATGTTTATGAGTCTGAGGTGTTTTTTATTGAACAAATAGGTCTTTCAACCCATCTTTCACCAACAAGAAGCAATGGACTTTTAGCAATGGTAAAACAGATAAAGCTCTATGCACTTGCTTTTATGAGCATTAGTAAATAAATAATCTATACTTTATCTCAACTTATTATTCTTAATGTTGTTTAAGCTACGAAAAACCAAAAATTTAAAATACTCTTCTGTAAATTCGGAGGTATGGAAAAAACTTAAAAGAAACAAAATGGCTATGCTAAGTTTGTTTATTATTGGGTTTTTCGTACTTATTGCAATATTAGGATATACCATTACTCCCGACCAGACTCCATTTGCAAATCAGCAATATTTGGAGATTGCAGCAAAAAAACCAGGTTTTAAGATAGATTTTCTTAGGATATATGACTCTGAAGCAACTCAAAAGAAGTACTTTTTCAAACACTTGGCTTTCGGAACAAAAAATCCATACAGCTCCACCCCCATTTACAGGCATTGGGAGAAAGGTGATACTCTTTTCTACGAAGTCTATACAGGAGAAACTATTAATGATGGAGAGGTTTTGAGACTTAACAAGAAAACAACTAACTATAAAATCAAGAAAGCAACTTATTATTTGGGTACTGACCGATATGGGAGAGATATGCTTTCTCAACTAATGATTGGTTCAAGAGTTAGTCTTTCGGTTGGAATTATTTCAATTATTATTTCACTATTGATTGGTGTTAGTTTGGGTTCTATTGCTGCCTACTACGGTAAATGGGTTGATAATTTGATTATGTGGCTTATTAATGTCGTTTGGTCAATACCAACAATTTTACTCGTTATTGCAATCACTTTTGCTCTTGGCAAGGGATTTTGGCAGGTTTTTGTGGCTGTTGGACTCACCATGTGGGTTGATGTTGCAAGGGTTGTCAGAGGACAGATTCTTTCAATTAAGGAAAAAGAATTTGTTGAAGCAGGAAGAGCTTTGGGTTTTAGAGATTCAAGAATTATTATTAAACATATACTCCCCAATGTAGTTGGAGCGACAACTGTTATTACTGCATCCAATTTTGCAACAGCCATTCTGCAAGAGGCTGGACTTAGTTTCTTGGGCTTAGGGGTTCAACCACCAATGCCTTCATGGGGGACAATGATAAGAGAAAACTATGGCTACATTATTCTTGATGCACCCTATATGGCAATTATTCCAGGTCTTGCAATTATGATTTTAGTTTTAGCCTTCATTCTTCTTGGCTCTGGCTTAAGAGAAGCTATGGATGTTAAAACCTAATTTCTCTTACAAACAAAAATTTTTATAACTCCTTATTTGAGAAAATTAAAACAAAGAGTTAGTAAATTAAAACGAAGAAAGAATTTATTAAAACAAAGAAAGAATTTATTAAAACTTGATTTCAGTAAATTAAAACGAAGAGTTAATTTATTAAACCTTGATAAAAAATTAGATTGAAATATTATCGATTTGCGTTTCCTAATTTTAGGAGAAACATCATTTGATTGTATATTGTTACCATCCCTTTTTCGTCAACTGCAGGAAAATAGGTTTTTGAGAAATCAGCGTAATAGGTTTCATCGTCCCCCAATTTGCCTCTTTCATTTATGCAATCAATTCCATCAATACAGTTTATAAAAACCCTATATCCTCTTGCCGAAACATCCTTACTGACAGTAATCTGAGTCAAATCAATTGTCAAAAAAGTTTCTGAATTACTTTTCTTATCAGTCCAAACATAGGTCAAAATTCCATTTGAATTGACAGAAAAGTTTTTATAAATACTGCCCTTGATTTCTGATTCAATAATTTGACAACTTTCCTCTGGAGATTGAGCAAAAAGATTGGTGTTTAATGCTGTAATTATGATAAATACAATCAAAAAAATTATTTTTTTCATCTCTTTTATTCTTTTAATAATTTGTTAGTTATGGCTGTTTTAACTTTGCAAATTTAATATTTTTTTCTCAACTTGCTTACTTTTTCCTATTTTTAGTTGTTATAATGTTTGGAAGGTATTCCATAAATAATGTATATTTGTAGGTTGCAAGAATATGGATTTTTGCATCAAGATTGCATTAATTATGTGATAATCTTATAAATAAAGGAAAAATATTAATTATATAAACGATAATTCTTATGAAAAAAGTAGGTTTACTTTGTTTAAGTTTTTTATTTTGGGGAATAGCGGCTCTATCACAACCAACACTAATAACGTATGAAGGTTTTGAGAATGGAGTTCCAGCTGGTTGGAACACAAATGATGGCGCTAACGTTACTTCAAATAATGTATTAAAAAACAGTGGAAGTAAGAGTATAAGACTAAAGAATTCAAGTACAGGAGCTGTTTGGTTAGAGACACCAAATTTTACAAGAAATGCAGGTTGCAATGTCAGGATTGAATTTGACCATATTCCAATGCTCAAAAATCCTGAAGGTCAAGGGGTATTTCAATATTCATTGGACAATGGTCAAACATGGTTACCTCTAACCTTTACAGGTAGTATTAGTTCGCCAACAGGTTATGATAATACATATGGAAGTGGTGTTCCAGGTTGGCCAGGTAGTTTTTATAAAACAAACTATTGGAGTGGAAATACTAATATTCTTGAAGCAAATTTGGATAGCACCTATTGGAAACATGAGGTATTCTACCTTAACTCAGTAATTGGTAACTCCACAACATTCAAATTGAGGTTCAGAGTTAATCAAGCAAGTGCAGCCAACGCTTTTTCTGGATGGTATATTGATGACTTTAGGATTTATCAAGCTTCAACTCCTGGGAATATAGTTAGAATTCCACAAATACAAGCTGGAAATATAATTGCTCCAAAGGTATATACTTACCCTAACTGTACTGATGTTAAGATTGATGCAATCATTGGTTTCCTTCAGTCAGCGGCTCCAACAGTTGCTGATTCAATTTATGTTGAATATAAATTTGGAACCAATCCAACAATTAGCAGATCAACTCTTAGAGATACTAATGGACACTATGTTGGAACTATACCATTTAATGGATTTGACTCTACAACCTATTGGCGAATAGTTGTAAACGATGTGAAGTATAATAGGACTACTTATCCATATTCTTATAATAGATGGAATTCCTTCAAAAGCATAAGAAGTGTTGATACTGCAATGACTCTTCAAACTACAGGTCTTTCTAATCAGGAAATAATGATGAAGACTAATACTGCAAGAAACATGTATCAATTCAGATATAAAGCCTCTGAAATGAGAGCAAAAGGATTTAGAGCAGGAAAGTTATTTGGGTTAGGCTACAAGGTAACTCAAGCATCTTCAACTTTTTATATGTCAGACTTTAGCGTATATATAGCAAACATATCTCCTACTACATCACTTTCAGGAAGTAATCCATATTCTGGAAATTTGCAACAAGTATATGGTCCTTCACTGCTTGCTGCACCAAGTTTAGGTGAACATAGCTTAGATTTTAACGATTACTTTATTTGGGATGGAGAGAGTGATATATTGATAAAAATATGTTGGGATAATGGAACTAATAATACTACTGGTGGAACAACAAAAATCGAAAGCATTGTTGCTCCTACAGGTTACTTAACAGGGCAGATGTATAGTATTATCGGGTTTACGAGTGCATGTACATCTCCTTTCAATACTGCTGATGGGCAAATTGGCTTTAGACCTAATTTCAAATTTATTTTCAAAAAAGATTGTACTTTGAAGTTTGATGCAGGAGTTAATGACATAATAGTTAATCCTTCAAGCATGATTGTTAATGCGAACGTAAATATCCCAATTACAATTAAGATAAACAATTATGGGTCTGACACACTAAGAAATGTTATTACTTATGCACAAATCGATGATAATACTCCTCAAAATACTGGCACATGGAGTGGTACTTTGCTTCCAAAGCAACCTAATCAACTTTTTAATTCAACATCTTATGTATTGCCACAAGGCTTAACATTTACTCCTGGTTATCGTCATCTTAAAATATGGACTGACTCAATCATTAATCAAATTGACTGGGAGCCAATAAATGATACTGCATATTTCGGTATTGTTTCATGTGATGGTCCATTAAATGGAATTTATGCAATTGGGAATGTTACAGGGGTTACTCCTGACAGAACATTTAAGAATATTAAGGAAGCATTTGCAATGCTAAGAGGTTGTGGAATATCTGGTCCAGTTACATTTAGAATACTAAATCTTCCAAATGGAGTATATTATACTGACACTATTGTATTCCCAACCAATATTAGTGGAGCCTCAGAAACCAATTACATTAAGTTTGTTAGTGCATCCCCAACATTGAATGTTAACTTCAAACCTGCTATCACTACACATAAAAGCTATGATTTATCTGGGGCAAAATATTATAAATTTGAAAGAATCAATTTCTATTCTACAGATTACTTCCCTATTGTTAATGACACAATTATTCGTGGTGCAGCAAATATTATTGAGATGAATAGCATGAGTTCAAATATTGAATTTATTAACTGTGGTTTCATCCAAAATACAATCTCAAGTGGTACTGATATTGTGATTCCGAATTATTTCTTAAACCTTCAATCTGCAAAATTTATTACAATCGATAATTGTAAATTCAATGGTAATGCAAACTATAATCATATTTACTCTTCAGGAAATTCACCAACAGACCTAACTAACGGCATAATAATTAAAAACTCAGAATTTTTAGATTTTAGAAATGAAGCTATTTCTATAAGTTATGCTCAGAATATGCAGATTGATAAGAATGAGTTTAATAATAATTTAACGACTTTCTCATATTCTAACTATAACATAATGGTTTTTTCTTCCAAGAACTTCTCTGTCTCAAAAAACGCATTTAATATTAATAATGTAAGTGCTATTGGGATAAATGCTTCGCTTGCTTCTTCAACTCCTTCAGTTGTATCCAATAATAAAATCAGTCTTCATAATGCTAATACTTCACCATCTACAGCAAATATTTTTGGTATTAATGTTATGTCTGGTAATGACCTAAAGATTGTATATAATAATATTCATGCAAGAGATATTAACTCAGACGGATTATTAGCTTACGGTATGGCAATCGGTAATGGTTCAACATCACAACCTCTTTTAAATATTAATGTAAAAAATAATATTGTTGTTAGTGACGGCTATGGAGTTGGTGTATATGCCAGAACAACAACTCAATCTAATGTTAGTTTTAGCAATAATATTTACTATAAGTTAAATACTATGGTGTCTCCTCCAAGTTCAATTTTATGGAGATACAATACAATCAATTGCTCTACTCTTGAGCAATGGAACTCAGCAATTGGAGGAAGTGGAGATGTTGCAAGTACTATATACGGTCCACTCTTCCCTTCTTTTGATAATCTATCTACAACAAATACCTATGTTTGCTATAAGGGTGCTCCAATTCCTGAAGTTCTAGATGATTTTAATTATAGGGAAAGAAATCTTACTCAGCCTTGTGTGGGAGCAGACGAATTTAGTCCTCCACCAAGTAATATCTATACAATAAAAGCATGGATAGAAAAGGGCGAAGAGCTTATTCACATTGATGGTAACAATATATACTCAGCATGTGGATTAGGAAACGAGTATATTTATGTTCAATTCAAAAATATCAGTAGTAATACAATAATAGCAGACAATCTTAAATTTTGGTATAAGATTGACAACTTAGCTATTCCTAATACACAAAAGGATACGATTCATTATCCTATTTTGCCAGATTCACTTTATACATATAGATTTAGAAATCCATATAATTTTAGTGTAACAAATACTGATAGAGAATTTAAAGTTACAGTTTTCTCGGTTTTGGCAGCAGACACAATTAGAGCAAATGATACTGCAATGTTTTATGTTAATTCAAGAGCTCAATTAACCGCATTACCTCCTCAAACACAATCTATCAACTATGGAGACTCCTTACTTCTTTCTATCACGTCCAATGATTCAATATACTGGTTTTTAAGAGATACAGACGAAATACCAGTTTTAAAATCACACTTCTATCAAACTAATAGATTATATAATGACACAATCTTCTATTTCTCAAGAAAAGAAGAAATTCCAATGCTAAAGATTTCCGAAATACAAATATCTCGAATATTAAATGCAATAGGACAAACAGTTAATATACCAGCATGGATTAATTCTTACAACGCAATTGAATTATCCAACTATGGTAATGGAGCTATTAATCTGAATGGTTATCAGTTATGTTATGTTACTGGAAATAACGTTGCCCTTAGTGCTAATATGTCAAAAACTGTAACTTTTAGCGATTATATCATACAACCTAATACCTCTGTTGTTATACAGTTTAGTAATGGTATTTCTCAAGACTCTACTCAATACATTAATGTGGGTGGAGGAACAAGTTATAATGCTAATACAAAAACTGGATTCCTTATCAAAAATCCTGCAGGAGATGTTATAGATGCTTTGGCTTATAATGGAGCTTACTTTAATGCGAGCACTATTGTTCCAACTTCAGTTTGGTCTGGAGAAGGGAAAATGGTTCCTGCTAATACTGCAGGGCTAATTAGAACAAATAGAAATGCAACAGATTCGACTGGATGGACTCCTTCCGTAAGTGAAACTCCATTAACAATTTCAACAATTGATAGTTCTCAAATTTGGAAAAGAGATAATGGATGCTTTGGATTTAAAACTCCTTACAATATACAAGTTAGTGGTATTCCATCAATTGACCCTGGAGTTGCCTCTATTAAATTAGTTGGAGTAAATAGAACATCTGTATGTACACTAACTGATGAACAAGTTGAGGTTAGAATTACAAATACCGGTGTAACTCCATGTTATTCTACACCTTTATTATTAAATGTATACGAAGATACAACATTAGTTACTACAATTTATGATACATGTAATATTACAGTTGTACCAAGTGATACTATTACTTATATCTTATCTCAAACAATAAATCTGGCTGCTAATACCTCTAACAGAATATTTGATATTGTTTGTCATTCAAATCTTAGTTCAGATGTTATTCATTTGAATGACACTGCAAGAATGCAAATCACTTCATTGAAGACACCATATTCTCCAATTGCTTCAGTTGTAAATATTCCTTATGCAACTTCAACCACACTTACTGCTACAGGTGTCGATTCAACTGATGTTTTGATTTGGTATAACTCAAATTATACTAACCATGAGTTAGACAGGTTAACATATACTACTCCTATCTTATATGAAAATGATACTTTCTATGTAGGTTCAATGCTGTTAGAATATGATACTATCCAATTAGGAGATTCAAGTATTACTAATGCCTTAAGCGGATATCCATCTCCATTAAATGCTGCCATGAAGAATGTTAAGGAGCAATATCTATACAAAGCTTCTGAGCTTCTTGATTTAGGACTCTCTGAAGGGAACATAAATGGATTAATGTTTAATATTATGAGCATTTCAGGTGCTACAAAACTACTGAATTACTCAATCAAAATTGGAACAACAAACAATGATGCACTAACCACTTGGGTTACTGGATTAACAGAAGTTTACAATGATTCTGTGACTTTCACAAATTCAAGTACTGACCTTGGATGGAGAAGCTTCCAATTTGACGATCCATTCTATTATGATGGAACATCAAATTTAGTTGTTGAAATATGCTATACAAGGGACGGATCAACTGCAAGACAAGTTAGAACTTATTATTCTGTAACTCCATTTAATTCAGTATTATCATATAGGCATGGAACAACAAATGCTTGTTCGTGGACAGGTTCTCCAACACAAGCAAATTTAAAATTTAGACCTAATACAAAATTTGACATTGATAAATTTGGTTGTTCAAGCGTAAGGACTCCGGTTGCTGTAAACGTTGCTGCAGCACCTGATTGTGAAGCAGGATTAACTCAAATTACAAACCCATCTACATCAATCGTAATGTCTGGACTGACAATTCCAATTGATGTTAAATTGAAAAACTATGGCTCAGCTGTATTAACAACAACACCAATACATTGGTCTATAAATAATGTTGAACAAACGCCATTTACTTGGACAGGTAGTTTAGCTTCAAGAGACTCACTAACAGTTAATATTGGAAACTATGTTTTCATATCTGGTATAAATACAATTAAAGCATGGACAAATCTTGCATGTGATTCAATTTACTCTAACGATACTACTAGCTTTGAATTTTCAGCTTGTATTGGAAATGATAATACAACATCTCACTTTACAATTGGAACAGGTGGTAATTATACAACAATTAATGATGCAGTAAATGCATTAATCAGTTCAGGTATTTGTGGAAATGTTGTATTTGATATAATGCCAAAGACTGGTGGATACAACGAACAAATTACAATTCCAATAATTGCAGGAACCGAAAATGGAAATACAATCACTTTTAGAGGTGATGCACCAGATAGTAATTCTGTTATATTAACCTATGACGCCGATACTAATATTGATCAATATGTAATAAAATTAGATGGAGCCTCTAATGTAAGATTTGAAAACCTTACTATAAATAACTTCTCTAACACTTACTCTTCAGTTGTGGATATTACAAATAATTCTTCAGATATTAGTTTTAGCTCAGTAGTGATAAATTCATCTCCAACTACTAATCCAAATACTGAAGTAACTAAGCTTATAAATATCTCAGGACAAAATAGTAACCTTTTATTCAATAATTTAATGTTGAATGGAGGAGCAACATCCATAACCTCTGACCTTCCTGATTCATTATCAAGCAAATTAATTATTACAAACTCTTTCTTCAATAGCTTTGCATTTAGAGGGGTTGATGTAAGAGGATTCAATGAATTATATATTAATAGTAATAAGTTTAGAGAATATGCAAACGCTAATATTTCATTCGCAGTTGCTGTTTCAAACGTATCTAATATTTTAGAAATTACTAAGAACGACATTTATTTAGAAGGTGGAACTCTTGCAAGAACAGGTATTGATGTTAAGAGAGTTGATGCGTCTGTTCTTTCTCCAGCAATCATTGCCAATAATTCCATTTCATTAAGTGGAACTTATACTAATACGGCTATAGTTTATGTTGGATTAAACATAGATTCTGTTACAAATACAAACTTATATTATAACACCATTAAGGTTAGGGCAAGTAATAATAGTGCTAACTCAAAATGTTTGAATATAGGCATGAATTGTTCAAGAATAAAAGTTCTAAATAATAACCTTGACAACTCAGGCAGAGGATTTGCTTACTATGTAACCAATCCAGCAACTCAAGTAATGTCTTCAAACAATAATAACTACGTTTCAACTGGTAATAATCCAATCTATTGGTTAGGAAACAAACCAACAGTTGCGTTATTGCAAAATGCCAACTCTCAAGATAATATGTCAGTTTCTGCATATAATCCATTTGCTTCCGATTCACTGCTTAATATCATTTATCCGTCTGAAATTGTACGTGCAGCTGAACCACTTGATGGATTCATTGAAGATATTTTAGGTAACTTTAGACCTATGTCTCCTCGTCCAACAATTGGTGCTTACGAATTCCAGTTTTCAAATATTGACTTTGGACCAACTGCAATAATTGCTCCAGATTCTGTTACTTGCTTCCTTGAAAATGAACCAATGGCAGTTACAGCAAGAGTTAAGAATTTTGGGTTATATGGAGTAGATAGCGTTAGAATAACAGTATTACTTAAATTTAATGCAGACACAACAGATATAATTCAAAGCATTTCTGAAACTTTTGTTGAGAACATCTCATCATTAGTTTCAAGAGACTTTACCCTAACTGAGTTCTTGTATCCACCTTTACATTTTAAAAATATTAACAACAAACTACATTTATGTGTTTACACAACAGTGTATGGAGATACAATCCAAATTAATGATACTATTCACTCTAACGTTTGTATAATTCCTGCTTACAACATGCAAGCAGTAAATACAGTCCCAATAACAGAAAGATGTAAACTTTTCGAAACTCCTGTGAAAATTACAATTAAAAATGTTGGGGTAAAAAGTATTGGAGTAAATGATTCTTTATGGTTAAGTTATGAAGTTGATGGAAGACCAGATATTTATGCTAGAGAGCTTTTGTTGGTTTCTCCAGCAACACCTTATAATGATGGAGTAACTGATTGGGATGCAATTCATAATTCACAACAACTTGTTTATACATTTAACACTTTGGCTAATTTCTATCCGTTAGGACTTAATGATACAACATGGAGACTAAGAACTATTGTTTCATTGAATAAAGATAATGTTCAGGTTAATGATACTTCAGCATATATTCAAATAAATTCACGTGTCTCTCCTCCAGCTCCAATTACTCATGACACCATGATTCATTATGGAACATGGGCAGAACCATGGGCAACACAAATTAACAATTTACCAATAAAATGGTATGCTGACTCAACCGGTAGTCCATTCTACTCACCTTCTTCTTACGCTCAATCAGTTAAATACAAAACTTCTCAGCTCATTGTTGATTCAACTTTCTATTTAAGAGTAAATTTAAGTGGTGCCTTCCCTTGTGAAAGTCACTTCACACCTGTAAGAGTTTCTATTCTTGATAGATCTGAAATAGATGGAGCTGCAATTGGACTCTTTGGTCAAGGACCTGTTGAGCCACCTCAAGAAGGATGGGTGTATATGACAGCAGCTGATACAATCAAAGTAAAAGTGTCTAACTATGGAACAATGCCAATGCAAAACTTTGATATTACATATAGTATTCAAAAAACTTCTCCACCTAACTCTCCAATAATAAATGTAACTGAGCGTTGCACTCATGCAGTTGCTCCAGATGAACATTATGTTTACAAGTTCGATTCATTAGCTGACTTTAGTGCAATAACCAATTATAGAGTTCGTGCATGGGTTGATGTACCAAATGATTTAATTCCAATAAATGATACTTCATCAATTTGGTTAGTAAAAGCTAAAAATGGAAATACTATTTACCCTAACTCAGCTGCTACTAATGCTAATTCATTAGATATTACAAGGGTTCAAATGGGTAATATGGATAATGCTTCAAATAATTCCGGTATTTCTTATACAGACTTTACTAACAGTATTGCACCAGTAACATTATTTAAGGGAATTTACGACTCAATTTATATTCATGCAGCAAAACCTTCAAATCTTGAAACTGAAGGTGCAATTGGAGGTTGGGTTGCAGTATTTATTGACTGGGATAGAAATGGTATTTTTGAAACTAACGAAAGGGTTTTCAATGATACTATTGCTTCTAACTTTATTGCAAAAGGAAGAATAAACGTTCCTGCGAATACAATTACTGGTCATACAAGAATGAGGGTTATGTTATGGCAAGGAAGAGGAAGTACTCCTTTTGAAGCTAATGAACAACCAATAGTTGGTGAGGTAGAAGACTATAAAGTATTAATAAGAAGTACTACTCCTGTTAATGCGGAATTAGTTAAGTTTACTCAACCATTAGAATTCTTAAATCAACAAACCAACGACATTAGACTTGTTTTAAGAAATACAGGCACAACTACTCTTAATAGTGCTACTATTAATTGGACCATGAATGGAACTCCAGATGTATTGAATTGGAATGGATCATTGGCTCCTGCTGACAGAGTTGAAGTAACTCTAAGATCTAATGCATTAATTCCTACAGGACTAACTCAGTTTGTTGCATGGGTTGATGCAGAAAATGATACTTATCATCAAAATGATACAATTAGAAGAAATACATATATAATTAAAACCTATACTGTTCCTTATGCAACCTCATTTGATGATGAAGGCTACGATGATTTCTATGCTCCTAACAGTAATCCTTTATTACCAGATAATTGTTGGGAATTTGGAACTCCTGATCCTACAAACACAACAATCAATGGACCTTTCTCAACTCCTAATTGCTGGAAGACCAGACTTTCTGGAAAGTATCCTGCAGGAAATGAAAGTATTCTATACTCACCTATCTTCGATATTGGTCTAATTAAACCTGACACCTTAACCTTTATGATGCGTAGGGCAATGAACACAAATACATATGTATATGTAGATTTCACTAAACATGGTCTTACTGAGTGGACTCGTTTAGGAGTTCTTAATGACCCTGGAGCTAGAAACTGGTATAATAACGACTCTAATAGATTCCAAGGGAATTCTATCTGGACTGAACACTTATTCTCACTTCAAAGTATTTCTCGTTACTTAGGCAACTATGTACAATTCCGTTTCGTGTTCCGTTCAGGAACATCAGTAAATGATGGAGTAGCAATTGATAACTTTGAAATTAAGAGAGCATTAAGACCTCAAGATGCTGGTGTTGTTAAAATTGATCTTACTCCAAACCCTATACCAACTTACGGCTCTACTTTCTATCCTAAGGTTAGGGTTAGAAATTATGGATCTGAAGTACTACATAGATATACTGTTTGTTATACTGCACAAGGAATGTTCATTCCAAGATGTGAAAATGTTTTCGATACTGTTGGTATCAATCCTACAGAAACAGCAGAATATACTTTCTCTGGAGGTAGGGTTGTGTTTGACAGTTTAACAGACCCATTCAATATTTGTGCTTTCACAAGACTTAACCCTACTGACTTGTATTTTGATAATGACTCATTATGTGAAAGCAAAATCATTGGACCTCTTCAAAGGGATGCTAAATTAGTAGACATTATTGAACCAACAGAACAAATTGTAGCTAATAATGATATTAGTGTAGTTATTCAAGTTCAGAATTTAGGAATTGATACTATTGGATATCTACCTGTTGCTTATAAACTTCCAGGACATGATCCAGTTATTGAAGTAATTAACTTTAGCCCACCATTATATAATAATGAAGAGTACAGGTATACATTCAGAACACCATTCCACTCTTCTTATGGAACAACAAATCTGAAAGTATGGACTGCACTTGATGGAGACTATTATAGATTTAATGATACTATTTACAGAAGAGTTTTGGGAGCAGTTACTACTCAAGACTTGGAAGCAAGACATATTACAATTGATGATTATCCTTCTGACAACATTGGAGTACAATTAACCTTCTCTAATAATAGCTCTGTCGGGATTGACAGTATCATAGTTGGTTACTACTATAATGGTGATAGAGCAAATGCTCACGAAGAAGTTTTCCGCAACAATGCTTCATTAGTTTCTGGTCAATTAGGACACCACTATTTTGCACAAACACTCCCTCGAGCGAATGCACCTTACTATGGTATTTGTGGATATGTGAAAATTCCTAATGACAATAATAGAGACAATGACTCTACCTGTACTCTTTTTGTAGGAGTTAGGGATGCTAAAGCAGATACAATTCATATTGAAAACACATCAGACCCAATGTCTCTTGTTCAGTTAAGGGCAAGAAACATCGGAACACTTGGAGTACCGATGATGGTAAATGCAGGATATGTAATAAATGGTGATTGGTTAAATCCGGTTGTTGAATCATTCGACTGGACATTTGGTGAGCCTAATCAAAATCAAATTTACTATATGACATTTAATCAAAGGATTCCAAGAATTGATGATGGTAGTTATAATATCGTTGCTTGGGTTGACTATCAATATGATGCAAATCGTTCTAACGATACAACAATGATTTATAGGGTTGTTGATGTGATTGGATTGGACGATGAACCAGAGGTGAGCGAATTTTCACTTAGCCAAAACGTTCCTAACCCATTAAATAATTCAACTACTATTGAATTCACTCTTCCACGAGCTGGCAAGACAAGATTTATGGTAATTAATAATATGGGGCAGTTAATCATAAGCGAAAATAAATTCTACCCAGAAGGTAAGCATGAAATCCTACTTGATAATCTCGACCTTCCACAAGGAATTTACTATTACGCAATGGAATTCGAAGGAAAGAAAATAACTAAGAAGATGATAGTAACAAGGTAAAACAAACTGTCATTCACTCTAAACATAAAGAGACGAAGTCAAATGGCTTCGTCTCTTTTTTTAATTTGAAAATTAGTTAATGAAATTAGTATTGTTCTTTCTCATTAGGGAAGTCTCGGCTTTTTACGTCTGCTACGTATTGTTTTACAGAATTGGTTATCTCTTCTCCCAAATGATGATAGCGACGAAGAAAACGAGGAGAAAACTCTTGAGTCATTCCCAACATATCATGAATTACCAACACTTGACCATCAACTCCACCACCTGCACCAATACCAATTATAGGGATGCGAAGTTCTTTTGCCACCCTTTCAGCAAGCTCAGCTGGTATCTTTTCAAGAACAATTGCAAAACAACCTGCATCTTGCAATGCGTGTGCGTCTTCAATTAGTTTGTTTGCTTCTTGTTCCGATGTTGCACGTACGACATAGGTTCCAAACTTATTTATTGATTGTGGAGTTAATCCCAAATGTCCCATAACGGGTATTCCTGCCGATAGAATCCTATTTACTGACTCCAAAATCTCCTTTCCTCCTTCAATCTTCACAGCATTGGCTTCAGTTTCTTTCATTATCCTTACTGCCGAACAAAGAGCTTCCTTTGAATTACCCTGATATGTTCCAAAAGGCAAATCGACAACAACTAAAGCCCTATCTGAAGCTCTTACAACTGAGGCTGCATGATATATCATATTATCTAAGGTTATTGGAAGCGTTGTTTCGTAACCTGCCATAACATTAGCTGCCGAATCCCCAACAAGAATAATGTCTATGTTGGCGGCATCAACCAATCGTGCCATTGTATAGTCGTATGCGGTAAGCATTGATATTTTTTCTCCTTTTAGTTTCATGGATTGCAAAACATGAACCGTTACTTTTTTTACATCTGATTTATTTGCAGTTGACATAATTTTTCAATGTTTTAAATTATTTGGCAAAAATAGGAATAATATTCTCATTTGGTCCATAAAAGTGGAAAATTCGCAATTTCTTATTTTTTTATCGCAATATTAAAACGAAGAGTTAGTAAATTAAAACGAAGAGTTAATAAATTAAAACGAAGAGTTAGTAAATTAAAACTTGATTCTAATTTATTGAAACAAGGTTTTAGAATTTTAAAGTCTAATTTTTATCATTCAATACAAGATTTCCATTAAATTAGACGTTTACTTAATGATTACTTAATTCTTTTGCACATTTCTATCTGCGATAAAAAAATTATAAGTAATTTTGTTTTTTAATTTAATTGCTATGTACGAGTTTATTGAAGGAAAGTTTGAACAAAAGACACCCTCTACTTTGGTTGTAAATGCTATGGGGATTGGCTATTTGGTTGAAATCAGTCTAACTACTTATTCTGAAATCAAATCAATGGATAGTGGCAGAATATTGATTCATTTTGTTGTTAGGGATGATGCACATCAACTATTTGGATTTTTCTCAGCTAAGGAAAGAGAATTGTTTCGTTACTTGATTTCTGTTAATGGGGTTGGGGTCAATACTGCACGAATGATGCTTTCTTCAATGAATACAGGCGAGTTGCATAGTGCAATTGTGAAAGAAGATATTAATTCACTAAGGCAGGTTAAGGGAATTGGTGCTAAAACTGCTCAAAGACTTATTTTGGAGCTAAAGGATTCATTGTCAAAATTGGATATTGAAATTTCAAATACAAGTATAATAAACAATAAAAACAGAGAAGAGGCGTTATTAGCTTTACAAACATTGGGCTTTAGTAAGTTGATAGTTGAAAGAGCATTAGATAAGATCGTTCAGAGTAATCCCGATGCAAGTGTGGAACTACTTATTAAACAAGCATTAAAAGTATTATAGTAAGATTTCTTGATGAATATAAAAAATAGTAGCTTAAGACTATCTTGTCTTTTTGTTATTTTAATTTCAATATTTTTTACCTCTTTGGGTTATGCAAACGCATCTCCCTTACTTTTAATTAGTCCTGACAGCACACGCTATGGGAGCGATGGAACAAGCCCCTTACATCTTCAAAATCCTTCAAACATTACAACAGAAATACAATATGATGAGAAAAACAACGAGTATATTCTTATCAAACGTATTGGGGATTTAATCATTGAACGAAAGGTCTTATCGTTTGCCGACTACCAAAACTACGATATGGATCAGATGATAAACGATTATTGGAAAAATCGTTCAGCTTCATCAAAAATCACAACTTCAAATGAGGGTATTTTGGATAATCTAATACCTCAACTCAGAATAAATTCAGAACTTTTTGAAACAATATTTGGTGGACAGACCATTGACATTCGTCCTGTTGGTAGTGCGGAACTACGATTTGCAATTGTAAACAATAATCGTGAGGACTTATCAATTCAAGAAAATCAAAGAAGCACAACTCGTTTTGATTTTGAGGAGAACATACAGCTTAATGTTAATGCAAAAATTGGAGAAGCAATTTCCTTTGGATTAAATTATAATACAGGAGCAACTTTTTCATTTGAGAATGAATTAAAACTAAAGTATGAAGGCAAGGAAGATAATATTATTCAGTCCATTGAGGCAGGGAATATTTCCTTTCCACTTCCTACCACACTCATTCAAGGCTCACAAACACTTTTTGGTGCAAAAACAAAACTTAAGTTTGGTAAACTTTTCTTGGATGCTGTTTTCTCTGAACAAAAATCAGAATCAAGCAATATTACGGTGCAAGGAGGAGCTCAACTAAGAGATTTTAATATAAAAGCTGACGAATATGAGGCAAATAAACACTATTTCCTTGCTCAATACTTCTACGATAACTATAATACAGCCATGTCCTCTCTCCCACTAATTAATTCCAATATTAACATAATTAAGATTGAGGTTTGGAGAACAAACGTTGGTGCAGCAGTATATGAAAATAGAAATTTGGTTGCTTTTTCTGACCTTGGGGAAAGGAATCCTTATGGACAAAATCCTTTTATTGAAAATCCAGCAGGTATGGTTTATCCTGATGGGAACAAATCCAATAATTTGCTTTCGGTCGTTAATGTTAATAATATTAGGAGTATAAATAATATAAGCTCAATGCTTCAAGGTATGGGCTTTGTTGCAGGACAAAACTATGAGAAGATTGAAAGTGCAAGAAAGCTTAATCCTTCAGAATACTCATTAAACACACGTTTAGGATTTATTTCATTAAATCAACCTCTTAGCAATGATCAGGTTTTAGCTGTTGCATTTCGCTATCAAATAATTGGAGACACAACAATATATCAGGTTGGAGAATTTTCTGATGAAGGGATAAATGACCCAAATACTTTGGTTGTAAAACTTTTGAAGAGTTCCACTCTCAATGTTAGAAACCCAATGTGGAAATTGATGATGAAAAACATTTATTCTCTTCAAGCATTTCAAATTCAAAGAGAAGATTTCCGACTAAACATTCTCTATCAAGGAGATGAGCAAGGAATTCCAATGGGATATTTTAATGAGGGAGAGAAAAAAGGTGTGCCATTAATACAGCTTTTTGGCTTAGACAGGATGGACAATCAACAAAACCCATATCCAGATGGTGTTTTTGATTTTATGGACAATGCCATATTGAATGGTGGAACAATTGTATCGGATAGAGGAATAATTGTTTTTCCTTATGTTGAACCTTTCGGAAAAGATTTAAGGAACCTATTGGGTGATAATGATATTGCAAATAAGTATTGTTTTGACTCTTTATATACCTTAACAATTTCACAAGCTCAGCAGTATCCAGATAAGAATAAGTATTATTTGGAAGGAAGATATAAATCGGAATCAGGTTCAGAAATAGCTCTAAATGGGATGAATATTCCTCAAGGTTCGGTTAGAGTTATGGCTGGAGGTATGACCCTAATAGAAGGTGTGGATTATACTGTGGATTATGCAATGGGAAGAGTTAAAATTATTAATCAAGGATACCTTAGCTCCGGAACTCCAATAACTGTTTCCACAGAATCGCATCAGCTATTTAGCATGACAACTAAGAGAATGATGGGCTTAAGAGCAAGTTATGAATTAAGTAAGGATATAAATCTTGGGGCAACACTTTTGAATCTTCATGAGAAACCAATCACAACTAAAGTTAACTATGGCGAAGAACCTATGAGTAATACTCTTTGGGGATTTGATTTCAATTATAAAAAAGAGGTTAACTTTATCACAAAACTCGTTGACCTACTTCCTTTCTATTCCACAAAAGCACCTTCCAATCTTTCACTTACAGGAGAATTTGCTCATTTTATTCCAGGAAATCCAAATGTGATAGGTAATTCGGGAACAGCCTACATAGATGACTTCGAGGCAGCAAAAACTTCCATTGATTTAAGAGCAATTGGAGCATGGCATTTGGCAAGTGCTCCTCAAGACTTTTCTTCTGTTAATTCTCTTTTCCCAGAAACAAATCCAAATTTAGGATGGGAATATGGTTTCAATAGGGCAAAGGTTGCTTGGTATAGCGTTGATGATATTTTTTATGGTAATGATGCTCCTTCAAATATAAATAAAGAAGACCGCTCCCAACCTTATGCAAGACAGATTTTGGAAAGAGAGGTTCATCCTAACAAAGAAATAGCTTCAGGTCAACCAACAAATATTAGAGAATTTAATCTTGCCTTCTACCCTTCTGAAAGAGGACCATATAATTATGATACAACAAGTGTTTATTCTGCTGGTTTAAATCCTGATGGAAGTTTAAAAAATCCTGAAACTCGTTGGGGAGGGATAATGCGAAAGATTGACGCAACCGACTTTGAAGCTGCAAATATTGAGTATATTGAATTTTGGTTAATGGACCCTTTCATTGGTAATGAAAATGCAAGAGGAGGTAAGTTATATTTTAATATGGGAGATATTTCTGAGGATATACTTAGGGATGGAAGGAAGAGTTTTGAAAATGGATTGCCTTCTTCTTCAAATGTAGTTGATGTTGATACTACGATTTGGGGAAGAGTTCCTCGTCTTCAAGCAATTGTTAATGCATTCAATAATGACCCAACCTCAAGACAATTTCAGGATATTGGTTATGATGGTCTTTCTTCATCTGATGAAAAAACCTTCTTTGATAGGTTTCTGAATATTGCTCAAGGGCAGCTTAATGCTGATGCTTTTGCATCCTTAGAGAATGACCCTTCTGCAGATGACTTTAGATATTTCAGAAGTACATATTACGATAATAATAATGTTAAGATAACTGATAGATATAAGCAATTTAACAATTCTGAAGGGAATTCTGCTGTTACTGATAACGCTTCATTATATTCATCTCAACAAACCTCTCTTCCAAACGTTGAAGACATTAATCAAGACAACACTCTTAGTGAGGCTGAAAACTATTATGAATATGAAATTGCTTTAGACCCTAATAACTTAATTGTGGGACAAAACTATATAACAGATATTCAAAACGCTACAAACATTAATCTTCCAAACGGAAAGACAACTGAATGTAAGTGGTATCAGTTTAAAATCCCTATCCGTAATCCTCATAAGACGGTTGGTTCTATTCAAGGTTTTCAATCCATACGTTTTATTAGGATGTTCTTAAAAGATTTTGAGGAACCGGTGATTTTACGATTTGCAACCTTTGAGCTTGTGAGTGGTGATTGGAGAAAATACACAGATAATTTACTTTCTCCAGGAATGTATCCAACCGGAACACAAACTGAGAATACTACTTTTACTGTTGCATCGGTTAATATTGAGGAAAATGGTAAACGCTCGCCTATCCCTTATGTTTTGCCTCCAGGAATTGATAGAGAAAAAATGTATAGCTCAACAAGTTTCCAACAAATGAACGAACAATCTTTAAGTATGAAAGTAACTGAACTTTCTGATGGGGATGCAAGAGCTATCTACAAGACTTCTGATTTGGATATGCGTCAGTATAAGAAGATAAAGATGTTTGTTCATGCTGAGAAAATGTATGAAAGAGATGATTATAAGAGCGGAGAGGTTAGTCTTTTTGTTCGTCTTGGGTCCGACTTTACTAATAATTACTATGAATACGAACTTCCTTTGAACTTCACTCCATGGTACACAGGCTTAACTGATGATAAGGCAATTTGGCCAGAAAGTAATAATGTTGAAATTGACTTAGAGAAAATTGTTAAGGTTAAGGAAAGCAGGAATAAGAAAGTACGTTCTGGAGACAATAGTGTTTCGGGACTTTTACCATATTATGAAATAGTTGACGGAAGGAAAATTACTGTTTTGGGTTCTCCAAGCATTAGCAATGTTAAGGTTTTGATGATTGGTGTAAGGAATCCAAAGAAGAAAAACGTTAACGATAATGACGATATGATGCCTAAGAGCGTTGAAGTGTGGATTAATGAATTGCGTTTAACAGACTTCAATAAATCATCTGGTTGGGCTGCAACAGGATTTGCAAGAACCAACTTGGCAGACTTGGGAGATGTTTCTTTTTCAGGTTCCTATCGCTCTGCAGGCTTTGGCTCTCTCGAACAATCAATAACCGAAATTTCTCAAGACGATGTTGGTTCATTTGATGTTTCAACTAATATTGAGATAGGTAAATTCTTCCCTAAAACCTCCGGAGTAAGACTTCCTATGCATTTTGACTATTCGCAACAGGTTGCTAATCCTCGTTATAATCCATTGGACCCAGATGTGAAGCTGAAAGATGACCTCCTTTCCTATAGAACTGAAAAAGAGAAGGATTCAATCAGGAATATGGTTCAGGATTATACTTCTCGTACTAATCTTAACTTTATGAATATAAGAAAAGAGAAAATGCCTACTGCAGATGCAAAGCAATATGTTTTAGGAATTGAGAACTTTGATGCTTCCTATGCTTACTCCAATATTTATAGACGCGATGTTGATATTTCCTATAATTCAAAAACCCAACATAGAGGAGGAATAAATTATAACTACAATTTCAAGACTAAGCCTCTTCGCCCATTCCTTCAATCAAAATTATTCAAACCTAAAGCCTTTGCCATTATTAGAGATTTGACCTTCCACTATAAACCTAAGAGTATGACCTTTAGAACAGAGGCTGTTAGGGATTTTGAAGAAACTCTAATAAGACCAAAGAGTAAGGGGATAATAATAATGGAGCCATATTTCTTTAAGCAATTCTACTGGAATAGGGCATATAGTTTTGCTTATGACCTAACTCAAAACCTTAAAATCAACTATAATGCAACGATGAACGCAAGGATTGATGAGCCAAGTGGTAAGATTGATACTAAGTCTAAGAGGGATTCTGTTTGGGAATCTGTTTTTGAATTAGGAAAAGCTCAACAATATAGGCAGAAGACAGATATTACTTGGAATATTCCTATTAACAAACTCCCATATTTGGATTGGGTTAGGGTAACGAGTTCATATAATACAGAATATGTTTTTACAGGTTCAACTCAAGCATTAGAAAGATTAGGGAATACAATTGAGAATCCAACAAGATTTTCAATAAATACTAATTTAAGTTTTACAACTATCTACAATAAAATACCTTTCATTAAAAAGGTGCTAAATCCAAGTAGAACTTCTCCAAGACAAATGCCAACTTCCAGACCTCAGCCAAACGATAAGAAAAACCCTAATGATACTAAGAACCCTAATGACAAGAAAGATACAGTTGAATCAAAAGCCTCAAAAATCTTTAAGGTAGTTGGGGAATACTCCATTAGACTTCTAACAAGTGTTAAACAAGGAAATTTCAACTATTCTAAAAATAGCGGAACATATATTCCTGGATTTATGCCAGTTACAAAGTATTTTGGAATGGACCCTAACAAGGGTTGGGCACCAGGATTTGGATTTGTGTTTGGTTCTCAAGCAAACATTATGGAAAGAGCAATTGAGAAAGGGTGGTTGTCAAAAGATTCGTTAATGAATAATGCTTTCCAGCAAAAAAATACAACATCCCTCAATGGACAGATAAACATTGAACCTATTATGGACTTCAAAATTAATCTTAGATTCTCCATGAATGAATCGGAGACCTATGTTGCATACTATAAATTTGACCCAATTATTAATAGGGTTACTGGTCCACTATCTCCAACAATCACTGGAAATTACAGCACCTCAATCATAACTGTTTCAACAATGTTTTCTTCAATTAATGATGACAATTCCAGCTCAATTTTCAATCAATTCTTAAGTAATAGAGATATTATTGCTCAAAGATTGGCTCAAGACAATCCATACTATAGTGGAAATATGATTATGGATACTAATAATGGTAAATATTATCCTGATGGTTATGGTGCAACTTCTCAACAGGTGCTTATTCCTGCATTCTTAGCTGCTTATAGTGGAACCGATCCAAACACAAGAAGCTTAAATCCATTCGCAAGAATTCCTCTTCCAAACTGGAAAATTGAATATACTGGGTTGGGAAAGATTGCTTTATTTAAGAAATGGGTTAATTCAATAACACTTTCAAACGACTATAACTCAACATATAATATTGGTGCTTTCCGTTCTGATATTAGAGTACCTGCAAGGGATGCTCGTTATGACTATGGAAGAGAATGGATAAGAAATGAAATCAATAATAACTATATAGCTAAAGATGTAATTGATAATATTACAATAAACGAATCCTTCTCTCCTCTAATTAAGGTTGAGGTCAATCTCAAGAACTCACTTCAGGCTAATTTTGAAATTCGTAAGGATAGAAATTTATCATTGAGTTTCTCCAATAATCAATTGACTGAAATTAATCGCCTTTCTTATGTGATTGGTGGAGGCTATCGTTTTAAGGATGTGAAGCTAAATCTTCGTACGGGCAATAGTACAAGAGAGCTAAAGAGCGATATTGATATTAGGGCTAATTTTAATTGGAACAAGAACACAACAATTCTAAGGAAAATTGACCAAAATGTAAATCTAATGTCTTCAGGTTCTGATGTTATGTCTATTGATATTAGTGGTGAGTATGCACTTACTGAGAAAATCTTGTTTACTGTTTTCTTTGAAATGACGGTGAACACTCCTTATGTTTCAAATGCCTACCCTAACTCAATGACTCAAGGAGGTTTCAAACTTAGATTAATGTTATAAAATATAAGCTATATGTTCCATATTCAAAAAAATAACATTATCTTTGCTTTAAAATAATCATATTAACATTAAATTTGTCCTAAAATGAAAAAGTATAATTTTAGTATTACTGCATTAATAACAGTTATAACATTAAGTACAGTTTTTCTTTTTTCCTGTAAGGAGGATGATAATATTGAAAAACCTAAACCAATTCCAACTAATAATTATATTGCTGATTTTAATTCTTACTATGGAGATAGCATATCAAATGTACTTTCAGTTTTAGTAGAAAAAGGATGGAATATAGATAGTATTCAATCCAATGACTATTATATTTCAAGATCTAAAACTTCCTTAGATACCTGCATATTATACACTTCTGGTGGCATAATTAGAATAATCGATTATTATACAATTATTGATAAACATATTTCAGAAAATAGATTGCACTTCTTAAATTTAGAATCAAAATTAAATGCACTTAACCCTTTAGAGGAGTATTATTCACTTATTGTTGAAGGAGATAATGAATTTGCGCATAGAAATAGATATAATTTTTTTTATGAATTTAATTTAAGAATAAACTCTCTAAGATATGTACAAGTACAAAGAATTATTGAAGATAGGGTTTTTCAGCTAACGATGTCAAAATATTTTGAAGATAGAACAAAAATTAGAATACTTATTTTTGGTCCTATTTCTGACTAACAAATAATTAAATTATAGTTTTTTATTATTATTGAAATCGATTCTTTAAATAAGTCATTCTTTCTATTATCTTTATTTGTATCATATTATTTCGTTAAATTCTATATTATATCTATTCAATTATTATATAGGAAGACTATGACGAATTAAACCAAACTTTTTAAAAATTATTTTCAGAGAAAAATTTAAAAAGTCGGCGTTTGATTTTATTTATCTGAGGTCTTATTCCCCAAAAAACATAGAACATAGTAGAACAAATAGGTATATGATAGATAATATTTCAAATTAAATTCGTAAGTTTGCAACTTGCAAAAATATTATTTTTATAATAAATATCAGTAAAAGAATGTATGTACTGTTTATAAAAGAGCTCAACAGCTTCCTTTCTTCTTTAATGGGTTACATAACCATTATTGTATTTTTGGCTGTTATGGGTTTGTTCCTTTGGGTCTTGCCTATGGAATTTAATGTGATTGATTTTGGATATGCGGGTATTGATGGGTTGTTTATGATTGCTCCTTGGGTTTTTCTTTTCCTGATTCCTGCAATAACAATGAAAATGCTGGCTGAGGAAAGGAAAAACGGAACAATTGAACTTCTCTTAACTAAGCCTTTAAGCGATATTTCCATAATCACAGCTAAGTTTTTGGCTGGTGTTTCCCTTGTTTTCCTATCCATTTTACCAACCTTAATCTATATAATTGCTGTCTATCAATTAGGAATGCCAAAGGGGAATTTGGATTTGGGTGGAATTATTGGCTCTTACATTGGTTTGATTTTGCTTGGAGGTGTATTTGTGGCAATCGGAGTGTTTTCATCTTCAATAACCAATAATCAAATCATTGCTTTCATTGTTTCTGTTTTGATTTGTGCCTTTACCTATATTGGATTTGACGCAATTGGTAGCTTGGGAATACTTGGAAATGCCGATTTGATTGTAAAATCCATTGGAATTAATCATCACTATGTTTCAATAAGTCGTGGAGTGATTGATTCGAGAGATGTTATTTATTATCTTAGTGCAATATTTTTCTTTCTTCTACTCACCAAGATTAGTTTAGAAAGCAGAAATTGGAAGAAATAAGGAATAGTTTATGAAGATACTAAGTGTTATTAAGGGTTTGTTTGGAAAAACCGATGCCAAGACAGATGTAAAGAAATCGCATATACTCCAACTCACAATAGGGCTGGTTTTTATTATCTTTTTGAATATTGTGGGCTACTATTTCTTCCAAAGATTAGACCTTACAAGCGAAAAACGTTATACTCTTTCTCGTTCTACAAAAGATTTATTGAAAAATGTTGATGATATAGTTTTCATTCGCTGCTACTTGGAGGGAGAAATTCCTGCAGACTACAAGCGTTTGAGAAATGAAACAAAGGAAATGATTAATCAGTTTCGTTCCTATAATAAGAATATTGAGTTTGAATTTTTAAATCCAAATGATTTTAAGGACAAAAAAGACCAAGCACAGTTTTATAAACGTTTGTTTGAGAAAGGCTTCCAACCAATACTAAAAACCTCCCAACAAAAGGACGGTCAAGTTAGGCAATATATGTTTCCTTATTTAGAAATATCCTATAAAGGGGAGACAAAAATCATTTCACTAATCTCTACCAAAGGAACAGGTGAGCAAGAAATACTTAATAGTTCTGTTCAAAACTTAGAATATAATATCTATTCCGCCCTTCGTAGCCTTACAACTTCCTTTAAGAACAGAATTGCAATCATAAGAGGACATGGAGAATGGGATTTACCATATATGTGGGATTTTATTGGGAGCATCAACGATTTCTATGCAGTTGACACCATTACCTTAGATGAAAAACTCAACGCAGTTACTGAAAGGGTTTATGATTCATTGCGTCCTAATGAAGTAAAATTCAGAAACATTTACAAAACTCTTATCATTGCTAACCCAACAAGTGTATTCTCCTATAAGGATTTTTATATCTTAGACCAATTCGTTATGCACGGCGGAAGGATACTTTGGCTTGTTGACCCTTTGCTTTGTTCTATGGACAGCATTCAAGACAAGGGAGAGACTTATGCAATTTCCAATTTGACAGGAGTTAACGACCCTCTTTTCCGTTATGGAGTTAGGCTAAACACTAATTTGGTTATGGATATGCAGTGTTCAAAAGTTCCAATCATTACGGGAGTTTATGGCGACAACACGCCTCAATTCACCTACTATCCTTGGAATTTCTTCCCTGTTCTAAGCCCTAATTCAAATCATATAATTACTGATAAGATTAATCCGGTAAAGATGCAGTTTGCAAGTAGCATTGATACTATTCAAAACGATATTACAAAGATTCCACTACTTACTACTTCCAACAATACTCGAATTATGAATGCTCCTGCCATAGTTTCTTTGGAGATGCTTAAGCAAAAGCAAGACCCTCGACTTTTTAATATGTCCAATTTGAACGTTGCCATGCTATTGGAAGGAAAATTCACTTCTGCCTTTAAGCATCGTTTGGCTCCAGAGATGATGGATAATCAAATGATTGCCTTTAAAGAAACTTGCGACACTACAAATTCCATGATTGTTATTGCTGATGGGGATATAATTAGGAATGATTATGTAAATGGTCAGCCTTTGCCTTTGGGATATGACAGATATACAAGAGAAATGTATGGAAATAAGGAGTTTCTGATTAATTGTGTTAACTATCTTTGTGGTGATGAGGACATGATTCCTCTTCGTTCGAGAGAAGTTGCAATGAGAAAGTTGGACAGTGTGAAAGCTGAAAAGGAGAAATCATTTTGGCAAATTATTAATATTGGAGTTCCAATCATAATTGTTTTGATTATGGGCTTTGCAATACATTTCATAAGGAAAAGAAAATACATTTTTGCTCCCAAAAGCCTTAAATCAAAAACAGAAAAACCATTTCAAAAGAAAAAACAATAAAAACACATGAAACAATTAACAAGGAAACAGAAAAACTATATTATTATATTAGCAATTATCCTTCTAAGCATAATTACTACTATTGTTCTTTCAACTCGTAAGGACTCAACATTGGAGCAAAATTTTCATATTGATGACACAAAAAAGATTACTCGAATTGTTTTGGAAGATAGGGATGGGAACAAGACTGATTTGAAAAAGACAAGCGATAGCGTTTGGGTAACGAATAACGATTTTGAGGCAGCACCAATGATGGTTAATACCCTATTGCAAACCCTAAGGAACATGAGAGTGAGAGGACCGGTTGCAAAGGCAGCACACGCCAATATCGTCAAACAACTTTCTGCAAGAAACGTTAGAGTTGATGTTTACACCCAAAGTTATTATATAAACATTGGCTTTATCAAGCTTTTCAAAAAAGAAAAATTGGAAAAGACCATTTATGTTGGCGACCAAACTATGGATAATATGGGAACATATATGATGGTTAAGGGAGAAAACAACCCTTCCGTAATTCATATTCCGAACTTTAGAGGATATCTCTCAACACGTTTTACTGCCGATGCCGATGATTGGAAAACTCACACAATATTCAAATATAACCCTAACGACATTGCTCTAATTAGAGTTGAACTTCCTCAACTTCCAGAAGAAAGTTTTGAAATATACAGCGAAGGAAACACTTTCCATTTTAAACTTTTGAAAGAAAAAGAAAGACTTTCAGCTTTTGACACCATTAAAGTTACTGCACTTATTTCAAGCTTTTTTGATCTTAACTTTGAAAACGTAGCAAAGGATATTCCCAAAATTCAAGTAGATACAATCTTCTCTAAATCTCCAAGCTTTATCTTTACCGTTAAGGACAAAAAAGGAAACACCAAAAGCCTTAAAACCTATATGAAACTTAATGAAGGCACATGGGTAAGTGAGAATGACAAGGATGATTTCTATGAAATATTTGATATAAACAGAATGTATGGAATTATGGATGGAAGCAAAGACACATTAATCTTACAATACTTTGCCTTTGATAACCTTCTCAAACCAGCCTCCTACTATTTCCCAAGAAAGAATTAGAAATACAAAATCAATTAATATTTTAGATTTGAAATTTTCTTTTTAAATCAGCATAAATATTTTATAACACAATTCAATTAAAGGCTAATAAATAAAATGATTTATTTATTAGCCTTTAAAACATTATTTGTCTCAGTTTAACTCCATAATAAATCTAGGCTTAATGGACATTTTTAATGGTTTTACCCTTAGTTTCGCCTTATGGTTACT
>ENA-UOOH01000171-UOOH01000171.1-fermentation-metagenome-genome-assembly--contig:-NODE-171-length-76914-cov-68.591525_pt1 | contig 76914 bp, 68 predicted proteins | sample MGYA00245778_ERZ724025 | MGnify/ENA primary metagenome ERZ724025 (study PRJEB28704, sample SAMN03018313) | fermentation metagenome | biome: anthropogenic terrestrial biome; feature: soil; material... | reverse complement strand
CGGTGGTCTCTTACACCACCTTTTCACCCTTACTCTTGCGAGCGGTATGTCTCTGTGGCCCGGTCCGAGAGCTTACGCCCTCCCAGGGGTTACCTGGCATCCTGCTCTGCGGTGTACGGACTTTCCTCACTGATTAAGCGCGCGCACCTGGCTGACCTGAGTAATTTGATGATACCATTAAGCTGTTTGAAGAACATAAATTGTGAAGAATCCCTGAAAATTCGTAAAATTGTCCCATGAATTTCTGGACAAATGCTTTTTTTAGTGTAGAATAATCGTTTGGAATTATGAAGTTTTAGTTGGAGGAAGAATTGGCTAACATTAAGTCTCAAATCAAGCGAAACAAACAAAACGCGGCGGCACGCCTTCGTAATCGTGTCTATCGTGGTTCTGCCCGTACCTACGTCCGCAGAGCACAAAGCGCAATTCGTGCTGAAGATGCTGAATTAGCTGAAGCCGAAGTTTTGAAGGCAATCCGCGCATTGGATAAGGCTGCCGCTAAGGGCGTCATTCATCAGAACAATGCCGCACGCCGCAAATCCCGCTTGATGGCCTATTACAATTCGATCAAGAAATAGTTATTAATCGTCGTAGATCAAAGGCGAGGTCTTTTTTCACCTCGCCTTTTTTGCGTTCACTTCTGGCCATCCTACTGAGCACACTTCTAATTAAGAAAGAGACTCAGGATGACAGATATTAGTCACTGAGATGTTATAATCCTCTCGATTAACCAGAGGACACTATGTTTGAAGAGATAAAGAACCAAATCGCCCAGAGAATCAACGAATTTTGCCTGCAGAACGGCTTACCAACCGGTAAAGTGGAGTTTCGCAACATCCCCTTTTCAGGTGAGTGGGGGATGGCAGCACCGTTTTTTCCCCTGGCAGCTGCCGATCCGAATAAAACCGGTCCTGTGCCCCAATACGCCCAGGTGCTGGCTGAAAGGCTTAAAGAGGCGATTGGATTGCCAACAGGTTTCACTCGCTCAGAAGCAGTAAGAGGTTATCTGAACCTTTATTTTGACACCGCTCTTTACGCAGCAGGCGTCGTTGACCAGGTCAACAAGCAGGGTCCGCAGTTTGGCAATGCCAAACCGACTGGTGAAAGTGTGATGGTCGAATATTCCAACCCCAACACCCATAAACCTTTGCATGTAGGGCACCTGCGCAACGTTATTTTGGGTGGATCGGTCTGCAACATCCTGGAAGCCAGCGGACAGAAAGTTGTCCGGGCGAATTACATCGGCGACATCGGGCTTCACGTTATCAAGTGGATGTGCAATTACGAGATGTACCATTCCGGTGAGCAGCCAGGCAAAGACAAGATGCGCTGGATGGCTGATCTCTACTCTGAAGCTGACCGCCGTTTTCATGAGCAGGAAGGTTTTGAGGAAACAGTCAGAGCATACTTTGCACGCTGGGATTCAGGCGATGAGCATATTCATGACTTGTGGTTAAAAACCCGACAGTGGTCCATGGATGGTTTTGCCCAAGTCTACGAGCTGCTCGGCGAACATTTTGACCGTATTTATTTCGAAAGCGAAGTGGAAGATTCAGGCAAAGTGTTAGTGGCAAGCCTGATCGAGAGCGGAATTGCTACCGATGGTCGCCCTGAAAACCCTGTTATCGTCGATCTTGATGCCATTTTAGGCACTAAGGAGGAGTACCGGGTGGCTGTGGTTTTGCGGTCTGATGGCACCTCACTCTATGCCACAAAGGAACTGCCTCTGGCGATCATGAAATTCACGGAGTACGACCTGGATGAATCAATTTACGTGATCGACGTCCGGCAAAGTCTCCATATGAAACAGATGAAGAAGATCCTTGAGTTAATGGGCTTCCCATGGGCGAAAAACATCCAGCATCTGGCATACGAAATTGTCAATCTGCCTGGGAATGTGATCATGTCCTCGCGTGATGGCACAGTAGTTTTACTGGACGACCTGGTGCGCGAAGCCACGCAGCGGGCACTGGATGTGGTACGTGAGAAAAACCCCGAGCTCGACCCGACCATCATGCAGGATGTTGCCCAGAAGGTGGCTCTCGGCGCAATCAAATATCCCATGATCTCACGCGAAAACACCAAGATCGTCACCTTTGATTGGGAAAGCGCCCTGGATTTCAACGGTCAATCTGCACCCTACATCCAGTATGCCAACGTGCGTGCAAACAGCATCTTGAGAAAAGCTGAGGACCTGGAAGAAAGCCCTGCCACCTTTGCCTACCAACTGGAGCCCAGTGAAGTCAACCTGATCGAACTGCTCTCGAAACTACCGGATGAGATCAGCAAATCGGCAAAAGACCTCAAACCTTCAATCCTGGCTGGATATGCTTATGACCTGGCGAAGGCATTTAACGATTTCTATAACCAATGCCAGGTATTAAAAGCAGAAGGCGAAGTGCGTAATTCCCGTCTGGCACTCGTCCAGGCTGCCCGGACCTGCCTTGAAAAGACACTCAACTTGCTCGGCATTCAAGCCCCGCAAGTGATGTAGAATAGAATGAACAAATAAAAAAAGGAGAATTTTATGAGTCGTATTCGTACAATCATCATGGGAGCTGCCGGTCGTGACTTCCACAATTTCAATACCTATTATCGTGACAATGATAAGTATGAAGTTGTTGCCTTCACCGCCACCCAGATCCCCAATATCGAAGGTCGGAAGTACCCAAAAGAATTGGCAGGAACGCTGTATCCCAACGGCATCGACATCTATCCCGAGTCTGAACTGCCCGAACTGATCAAAAAGTTTGATGTTGATGAAGTTGTCTTTGCGTATAGTGATGTGCCCTATGAATATGTAATGCACAAATCTGCCCTGGTCAATTCGTTAGGAGCTGATTTTCGTTTGATGGGTACCAAAGCGACCCAGGTAAAATCCACCAAACCAGTGATTGGCATCACCGCCGTACGGACTGGTTCGGGCAAGAGCCAGACCACACGCCGTGTTGCAGCTATCCTGCAGAAAATGGGCTTGAAAGTGGCTGCAATCCGCCACCCAATGCCTTATGGCGATCTGGTAAAGCAAAAAGTACAGCGTTTCGCTACCTATGCCGATCTTGACCTGCATGAGTGCACTATTGAAGAGCGCGAAGAATACGAACCCCATCTCGATAATGGTGTGATCGTTTTCGCAGGCGTTGATTACGAAGCGATTTTACGCGAAGCTGAGAAGGAAGTTGACGTTGTCCTCTGGGATGGCGGTAACAATGACTTCTCATTCTACAAAACCGACCTGCTGATCGCAGTTGCCGATCCGCTGCGCCCTGGTCATGAGCTCTCTTACTATCCAGGTGAAGTCAATATCCGCATGGCAGATGTTGTTGTCATTAACAAAGTTGACACTGCTAACCCCGAAGATATTGTTAAAGTTCGTGAGAATATTCATTCTGTCAATCCGGATGCGATCGTCATCGAAGGTGCATCCCCGATCTACGTGGACGATCCAGAAGCCATTCGCGGAAAACGCGTTCTGGTTGTTGAAGATGGCCCGACCCTGACCCATGGTGGTATGAAGATCGGTGCTGGCTGGGTTGCCGCACGCCGCTTCGGCGCTGCTGAAATCGTTGACCCCCGCCCATTTGCGGTTGGTGAAATCACTGCCACTTACAAAAAATACCCGAATACCGGCAAGATCTTGCCTGCAATGGGTTATGGTGAGCAACAAGTGCGCGACCTGGAAACCACCATCAATTCATCCGATGTTGACCTGGTTGTGATCGGCACGCCGATTGACCTGACCCGCGTCATGAAGATCGAGAAACCGACCCAGCGCGTCCGCTACGAACTCGAAGAGATCGGCAAACCAGACCTGGAAGACATTCTTAAAAAGATGTTCAACAAGTAAATTCGAATGATCTGTGTAAAGAGGTCGGGATTACCCGACCTCTTTTTCGTGTTAAACTTCTTGGACTACAGAAAGAGAAGACTATGTTTATTGATTCAGTGCTCATTAGTGTGTCGTCAGGAAAAGGCGGCGATGGTATGGTGCATATGCACCGTGAGAAGTTCAGACCCAAAGGCGGTCCCGATGGTGGCGACGGCGGAAGGGGTGGGGATGTGATCCTCAAGGTCGTCCCGACCCTTAATACACTAAACCGTTTTCACTTTAACCAAAAGTTTGCTGCTGATGCAGGCAAGAATGGCGGTCCATCCAACCGTTCCGGTCGATCTGCGGATAACCTGGTGATCGAAGTACCACCCGGCACGATAGTGTACAACGATGAGACGACTGAACTGATTGGCGACCTGGTTGAGGCTGGTCAAACTCTGACGGTAGCGAAGGGCGGGCGGGGCGGACGCGGCAACCAGCATTTTGCCACCAGCCGTAACCAAATGCCACTGACCGCTGAAAGAGGCGAGCCAGGCGAAGAATTGAACCTCAGGCTGGAATTGAAACTCATCGCAGATGTTGGGCTGGTTGGACTGCCGAATGCTGGCAAATCGTCCATTTTGGCGGCGACAACCAGGGCTACACCCAAGATCGCGGATTATCCCTTCACGACGCTTGAGCCCAACCTGGGCGTTGTCCAATTGGATATGGACAATAGTCTGGTCCTGGCAGACATCCCCGGTTTGATCGAAGGCGCTTCAGAAGGTGTTGGATTGGGATTTCAATTTTTGAGACATGTCCAGCGCACAAGGGTTTTGATCCATGTTTTGGATGGACTCAGTGAAGATCCCCATGCGGACTTTGAGGCAATCAACAGCGAGCTTGATATGTTCGATGAGCGATTGGGCGCTTTACCGCAGATCGTCGTGCTTAACAAAATGGATTTGCCTATGGTGGCAGAGAAGTTCCCTGCTTTGCATCAAAAGTTTGCAGATGAGGGCATCGATTTGATGCCTGTATCAGCAGTCAGTCATTTGAATTTGAAAGAACTGATGTGGAAAGCCTACCAGGAGCTGCAGACCCTACCTGTTGAACCGGTTGAGGCTGCCTTGCCTGTCTACCGGAGCGATGAAGACCCGGATGCTTTTGAGATTGAGAAGACAGATGAAGGCTATGTGGTCACCGGTAAACGCATTGAGCGGGCTGCGGCGATGACATTCTTTGACCAACCTGGTTCAGTGAGACGATTCCAAAAATTTATGGCAGGAGTTGGGGTAGACAAAGCCCTGCGTAATGCCGGCATCAAGGAAGGCGAAAGCGTTTTTGTCGGCGATTGGGAATTAACCTGGCAAGATTAATTCTTTAAGGTGAGAACCAACACCCGAAAATTGGAAAAAGCCTACCAATTAAATCCCCCTCTAGCAGTTCACTCGAGGGGGATTTTTGTCGTTAACCCAAGATCGATCTTTGGCGATTCCTTATCCAGGTTCTGACAAAACCAAGTTTGTTTTCGTTGCGATGCAGGTTTCTATCGCGCTGACAATCTCATTAAAATGCTCGGGATTGTTGACAAAATCGAAGCGCTGGCTGTCTATGGTGAGCACCGGGCTCTCGGAATATTCCTTATCCCACTGCTTGTAATATGAATCGAGCAGGCGCAGATAATCCGGGTCGATCGTATCTTCGATTGAACGGGCTCGCTGCTGAATTCTCTGCACGAGTGTTTCAACAGGCGTAACCAGGCGGATCAGGAGGGTGGGTCTTGGCAAGGTCCGCAGCACTAGTTCATATAGCTTGAAATATGCCTGGTAATCGCGGTCTGACAGATTGTTCATTTCGTGCAATGCTCGTACGAAAATATGAGCATCCTCGTAAATGCTGCGGTCAAGCACGGCTGAGTTGCCGGCTTTTGCCAGGTTTTCGATTTCAATAGCACGGTTACCCAGGAAATACATCTGCAGATGAAACGCCCAGGTCTTCATGTCGGCGTAAAAATCCGCCAGGTAAGGGTTATTGTCAACCGATTCATATGAAGGTGTCCAGCCGAAGGAGAGACTAAGCAACTGGGTGAGCGAGGTTTTCCCACTGCCGATGTTGCCAGCCAAAACGATCATTCTTTGATTAGGTGATAATTGTTGGTTCATTTAGCACTCACTATGTCCACAGGTATAGCATTTTTTGCAACCTTCTTCATTAATCAAGGTCGCTTCGCCGCATTCGGGGCAGAGCTCGCCGATGAGATGAAAAGCAGGCTGTTCCGGGTTAAGTGGCAGCGGTGTGCTCGCCACCGGTTCGTTTTTCATTACAGGTTCATCAGCCTCATTGAAAAGGTACTCATCCAGGGCTTTGGAAATGCCATCAGGCAGCGAACGTACCCGGTTGATCCCAAAGCCGAGCGAACGACCACCGCCAATACCAGCCAGCTGGTCCAGGATGAGGCGCAAACGTTCACGCGGCTCCACAGGCGAGAGGATACGCAAATTGTAGGAAATCAGGCGACCTATCGCCTCAGAGTGTGCCGCTGTTTCCGAACCTGCCTTGGCAGTGTTGATGAAAACCTCAAAAGGCTGCCCATCACCATTTTCATTTATTGTGACAAAAGCTTTACCTAAAGGAGTCTCAATCGAATACGTGTAGCCTTTGAGAGCACGAGGGCGGGGTTTTCTATGTTCTTTCAGGAAACTGAGCTGACCGCTGGAAGCCTGCCCATAGAGCGGAATTTTCTCTGCTTCAATGCCAGATTCCTTCTTTTCCATCGTTTTCCTGGTTTCCAGGACAACTTTTTCGCGGGAACCAGTGATATATACGGTAATACCTTTACAACCTAACTGCCAGGCGAGTTTGAAAGCATCTGCGACTTCCTCTTCGGTGGTCTCAGCCGGGAAGTTGATGGTTTTGCTGAGACTATTGTCGACGAAACGTTGCAATGCCGCCTGGATGTAAATGTGTTCGTCGGCAGTGATATCCGAAGAAACGACGAAAACATTGCGAATATGCTGTGGTAATTTCTCAATGTGCTGGCAGGAACCCTGCTCGAGCACATTATTGATGATCTCTTCTTTTTCCGGATCACTCAGATCAAGTGAATCCAGCGCTTCCTGGAAGTGGGGGCTGACATAATTGAGGATCAGGTCATTGCCTTTGTCATTGACATGTCGAACGTATGCGAGGGCAAAAACCGGTTCACAACCGTAGCCTTCAACGCTTGCAACCGTACCGATGGTACCGGTAGGCGCGATAGTAGTCTGGGCAGCGTTGCGGATACCGTGTGTTTTGATGCCATCGGTGATCAAATTCCAGTCAAGGTAAGGGCGCTGCCAGTTGCGAGTGTAGGGAAATAGTGGGGTGGGAGCTTCCCATTTTAAATTTTGAGGATCGTAGATACTGCCAGAAATTGCCGGGAACGGGCCATTTCTTTCAGCCAGCTCGACGCTGGTTTCCATGGCGAAATAGCGCACATATTCCATCACCTGTCCGCAAAATTCCAATGACTCTTCCGAACCATACCGAACTCCGCAGTGAAACATCAGGTCCGCCAGGCCCATGATTCCCAGTCCGATCCGGCGGGCGTTCATAGCTGCCTCGCGCAGTTCGGGCACATCCGGTATATAGGCATTCTTATCGACCACATGGTCGAGGAATAGTGTGGCGTTCTTGGTGGTCTCGCGCAATTTGACCCAGTCGACCGTACCGTTTTCCCCGAAATGTTGGGCGAGGTTGATTGAAGCCAGGCAGCAATTCTCATACGGTCCGAGCCACTGCTCACCACAAGGATTGGTCGCTTCGAGTTCGTAGAGGTGCGGAACAGGGTTTTGTCGGTTGGCAGCATCAATGAAGAGCGCGCCTGGTTCGCCGTTATGATGAGCCTGTTTGACGAATTTGTCGAAAACAGTGCGAGCTTTAACCGTTTTGTATGCCTTAATGGTGATTCCCGCTTTTTCTGCCTGGTTGATCGTGCCGTTGAAAGTTTTATACCGCGGATCTTGAATGTCCGGGAAGCGCAAATCCCAGTCATCATCATTTTCAACAGCACGCATAAAGTCGTCAGTGATCGCCAGGGAGATATTAAAGTTCGTTATAGCAGCTTCGTTGGTCTTGCAGGCGATGAAGTTTTCCACGTCGGGATGGTCCACTCGTAAGACACCCATGTTCGCGCCGCGTCTCGTGCCGCCCTGGGCGATTTCGCCAAAAGCGTTATCGTAAACCTTGAGAAAGCCCACCGGTCCGGTTGCCTGCCCTGCAGAAGCATTTACAAGCGAGCCAGAGGGGCGTAACCTTGAAAAGTTAAAGCCATTTCCACCACCCGTTTGCTGGATAAGGGCAGCATTTCGCAGGCTGCTGAAAATACCATCTTTGGCACGACCCATATCATCCGATATTGGCAGAACGAAGCAGGCAGCCAGCTGACCCAAAGGAGTGCCGGCGCCTGTAAAAGTCGGTGAATTTGGGAAGAAGGACTTGCTGACCAGCAGTTTATAAAACTGTCGGGCAAGTGCATCATGGTCTTCATGCCGTTCAGGGACATCTGACACATGCCACGCTATCCGCCAGAACATCTCGTCAATTGTCTCAACTGGTTGACCATCCTTACCATGGCGCAGATAGCGCTTGGTGAGGATCTGGCGGGAATTTTGAGTAAGTTCGATGCTTGGAAGATCTTCGGGTAAAGGGGGTGTCGGGTATAAACCCAATCGCGTTGGTGTTTGATCATTCATATGAATCCCTCTTTTAATTATTCTTCTTCAGTTAATAAACGGTTAATTTCATCACGGATCGTATGCAGATCATCCATACGGAGGTAGACAATCGCATAGCGTATATAAGCAATATGGTCAATTTCTTTTAGAGCCCTGACAGCCAAGTCCCCAACCAGGCGTGAGTTAATTTCGGATCGACCCTTTTTCTGCAATTCGGCTTCGATATCGTCAACAATCTTTTCAATACGAGCGGCAGGAATGGGTCGCTTTGAGCAAGCCATACGCAAACCGCCGAGTAATTTTTCGCGATTGAATTCCTCCCGGGTACCATCGCGTTTGACGATCAGAGGAGTGGTGAGGATGGGTCTTTCGTAGGTACTGAAACGTTGCTGACAATTCTTGCATAAGCGACGCCGACGGATGCCACCATGAGGATCTTTGGTAGTATCAATTACACTGGTATCGGTGCTCTGGCAATATGGGCATTTCATGAAAAAACCTTCTGCTTCCCTTATATATTGGGGTTGTGGTAAAAAAGAACACTAAATGTAGGGATTATTTTAGCACAGGAAAAGGTGCCGGGAAGTGTATTTTTCTCTTGCATTACCTTAAATTTTGGTCTTGACGAAAGCAATGAAATATATACGCAAGGATAGGAAAAACAAGAAGGGGACTACTAAAAAATGACGAAAATGCACTTGAAATCTTAAACTGTAACTGGAATTGTTAACATAATTACGACGGGATAACTGTTTAATAAAGGGAACAATGCGCGTAGGTTAATATGCCCTTAAATTAACAGCAATACGAAGCGCGGCGTAAAAGATACTTAGCATCCTGACAAGGCAAGCGTGAAATTCGCTGTATCATAGCCATCAAAATGAAAAAAATTCAGTTTTAAGGAAAATGGATATTCTCCTCCCTCAAAGAGGGAGGAGAAGTAATTTATTCAACAAATCGCAGAGGAGGTTACCAGAATTTAGCGGGCATTCCTGTTCTTACGCAGGAAGGCGGGCATATCCACATCTACATCACTGGTATAAACATACTGTTCCTGTGGGGTGGTACGCACGGACTGGGTCTGTTCGTTCCGTTGCTGAGATAGCTCAACGCGACTGTGATGATCTACCTGCTTTTGTGAAGGCGTCCCTTGAAAAAAACTTTGCTCTCCCTCCGAAGAAGAGACTTTTCGATCAAATCCGGTTGCTATCACGGTAATGCGGATATTTTCACCCATGGTCTCATCGACCACTGCTCCGAAGATGAGGTTTACGTCTGAGCTAGCAGTTTCCTTGATAATAGCAGCTGCCTGGTTGACCTCAAACAGAGAAAGGTTTGGACCACCAGTGACATTGAAGAGGATACCGCGGGCACCGTTGATGGTAACGTCCAACAGCTGACTGGAGATAGCCTGTTCGGCAGCCAAGCGGGCGCGGTCTTCGCCAGAAGCCTGACCAACAGCCATCAAAGCTGCGCCGCCCTCGGACATGATCGTACGAACATCAGCAAAGTCAAGGTTAATCAAACCGGGAACGGTGATCAATTCTGAAATACCCTGGATGCCCTGGCGTAGAACGTCGTCTGCCAGGCGGAAAGCATCGTTGAGTCCAATGTTTTTGGTCACGATCTGCAGCAGGCGGTCGTTAGGGATGACGATTAATGTGTCAGCATGCTCTTTGAGCGCCAAAGCGCCTTGCTCTGCAGATTTCGCGCGGTGAGTGCCTTCAAAAGCAAAGGGTCGGGTGACCACACCGATGGTGAGGGCACCAATTTCCTTGGCAATCTGGGCAACCACCGGTGCTGCGCCGGTTCCTGTTCCGCCACCCATACCTGCAGTGACAAAAACCATGTCAGCGCCTTTGAGCACTTCATACAGATCTTCGGCTGATTCTTCTGCAGCGGCTTTCCCGATTTTCGGATCTCCACCAGCACCCAGACCACGGGTAGCCTTGTCGCCGATGCGAACGCGGGTTTGTGCCTGTGATTTTAACAGCGCCTGGGCATCGGTGTTTATAGCAATGAACTCGATTCCCTGCAGTCCTTCGGCAATCATACGATTTACTGCGTTGCAGCCGCCGCCACCGACGCCTACTACTTTGATTCTTGCAAATGATTCTGATTGTTTCGCTTCCATTTTTAATCTCCTCTAGCAAAATGATTATGTAATTAGGGTAATATGCGCTTCAGCCAATCCTTCAACCCATCCGCTTTGGGTTTCAGGTTCGACCTTTTACTGCTTCCAGAGCGCTCAGGAGCGATCTGGTTTGTTTCATTGAATAAAATGCCCCAATTAAGCAGACCAACACTGGTCGCATAGGCAGGACTGCTGATTTGATCGGTTAATCCGACCATTTTTTCTGGCTGCGCGATCCTGACGGGCATGTTCAGGATATTGGCTGCCATCTTGCGAATTCCGGGTAATAAGGCCCCTCCACCAGTCAAAACCACTCCGGCAGGGAGCATGGAATCGTAACCAGAACGCTTGATCTCCTGTTGAACCATGATCAGGATCTCTTCGGCGCGAGCCTCGATGATGTTGACCAGTTCCCGGCGGCTAACCTTTGAAGCTTGTTCGGATCCGAAAGCGACAATATTGAAGAATTCATCTTCCTCAATATCTTCGAGGAGGGCATAGCCGTGTTTGAGTTTGACCTCTTCAGCTACATCGAGAGGCAAACGCAAACCCTGAGCAATATCGGAGGTGATATGGTTACCACCAACACTCAAAACATTAGCATGAAAAACATCACCCTTGACGTAGATGGCAACACCAGTCGTGCCGGCACCAAGGTCAACTACAGCGACGCCCATTTCCCGTTCGGTTTCTGAAAGGATGGCTTCACTGGAAGCCAATGGATTGAGTACAAACTGGGAAACATCAATCCCAGCCAATGAGACACATTGACGGAGGTTTTCCATGGTCGAGGCAGCGCTGGTGATAATATGAGCTTCCACTTCCATGCGGAAACCGTGCATACCGATCGGCTGGCTGATATCTTCCTGTCCGTCGATATTAAAACCACGCTGGATAACGTGGACAATTTCACGATTATGGGGCACAGCGATCGCCTGGGCAGAATCCAGGGCACGGTAGACATCTTCCTGGTCGATCACACGACCCGATATTCCAACAGCACCTTTGCTGATAGTGGATGAAACCTGGGTGCCGGCAAGGTTGACGATCGCGCTGTTTATCTCAAAACCTGACGTTCGCTCGGCTTTTTCAATCGAACGTCCGATCGCCTCGGAGGCAGCGTTGATATCGTTGACCGTGCCTTTGCGGATGCCCTGCGAAGGTTCAATACCAACCCCGAGGATGCGTAAGTTTGCCCCATTTTCCACCCTGGCTACCAGGGTGCATACTTTTGATGTGCCTACATCTAACCCAACTACAATTGTTTCTTCTTCCATGTTAATGCTCCAAACGATAATAAGGTGCGTGTAGAAACTCCATACTAATTAATACGGGTTGCAAGTTCCTATCCAGAATTGCATCCACGATGTGACTGTATTCAAGGAGTTTCATGTCAATGTCATCTGTACGTGTGCCAAAATAGACCTGCCAGCCATGAGTGTCGGTCCAACCCAATCCATTTTTGCTATCATAGAGCATAGCGGTTTCAGCTGGTTTGACCGAATTGAGCTTTTGAATTGCCTGCACAAAAGCCGGATCGATCGAGAGGGTGGCTGCCTTAGGTTCTGATTGATCCGTTGGTTCTTCAACGACTGTTGATTTCGGATCAACGTAACCTAATGCCAAGGGGGGAGTCGTGTTCGCGTAGACACGGATGGGCAGGTTGGCTTCTCCACGGACGCTAAAGGTATAGCCATCCTGGTCGATCCAAAATAATTCCTGGTCATTTTCCAACCATAGTATTGCAGGGATACGCTCTTCGATGACCACATTGAGGGTATCCGGCATCGTTACTTCCACAGAAGCAGACTTGATGTCCGGGAAAGTTGCCAGAATCTGGGCTTCCACCTGGGCGGGCTTGACGCGGATGATCGAATCACCAGTCACGTTCAGGGTTGCCTTTACTTCGTCGGAAGGAACACGGATGCCACCAGTCAAATTAACAGTGTTCACTGCATAATTGTTCGAGTTCAGCATCATGTACAGCAGAACGACCATTCCCAGGGCGATCGCTGCAGAAACCCAACGCCAGCTGAAATTTATACGGGGCAGGGTAGGCAGACGAACTTCGCTTCCAGGAGTCCCGGTTGGGAGATAGACCTGTCTGCGTTGGCGGTTTGAAGAGGTATAAGTCCCGGCAGGTCGGTAAGTGTTATGGCGTGAGACTACCCGGGAAGCGTTATACGCGTCACGCGAGGAATGATCTACAGGTCGGGGGATCGGCTTGCGCTGAACCTTCTCGATTTTCCTTCGGGCTCGAACCTGGTCTGCCCGGGAAAGGTTCCTGGGATTATTACTCATTATCGACCTCGAATTTTCTGATTGTTCGAACTTGTTCTGCTTTACGTTCCAGCCCCAACTCAATCAGGCGATCAATCAATTGTTTGTATTCAATACCACTATGTAACAGCAGTTTGCTGTACATACTGATCTGGGTGAAACCGGGCATGGTGTTGATCTCGTTGAACCAGGCCTTACCAGTGTTTTTGTCCAGGAGGAAGTCCACACGCGCCAATCCGGCTCCGTCAATTGCTCTGAAGGTTTGGACAGCCCAGGTTCGCAATTGCTCCGAAACCTGCTCTGGCAAAGGTGCTGGAATGGCAGTTTCGGGGTCGCCGGAATGGTACTTATCTTTGTAGGTATAGAACTCGTCACCCGGTACGATTTCACCAGGTTGAGAGACGATGATTTCTTCGTTACCGAGAACGCTGATCTCGATCTCGCGAGCATCAACGCCACGCTCGACCAGGACCCGACGGTCATAACGGGCAGCAAGCTTAAGGGCATCCAGCAACTGTGAGTGATCCTTGACTTTACTGATGCCTACAGAAGAACCCAGGTTGGCGGGTTTCACAAACACTGGATAGGCGCTGATGGCTTCCACTTCTTCCATCACGTTTAAAACATCATTTTCAATCTGACGGCGGCTGAAGATTCGATAAGGCAACACCGGAATGCCTGCCTTTGAGACGACATCTTTGGCGAGTGCTTTATCCATCGCCACCGATGAAGCCAGCACACCTGCACCAACATAAGCGCAATTCTGGATCTCGAACAATCCCTGGATCGTGCCATCTTCACCAAAGGTACCGTGCAAGATCGGAAACACGATATCAACCTGGGTGACCTGATGCAGTTTTTCATCAATCAATTCATATAGATAGGGGACTTCGTTCCTTGCCAGAATGAAAGCTTCATTCAGGCTCTCAGCCTGACCATGTTCGAAGGCTTCCAAGGTATTTTTAGCAAAAGTCCAGCGACCTTCCCGGGTGATTCCCACCTGGAAGATGTTGTATTTTTCGTGATCAAGTGCATTCAAAACAGAGCTTGCCGACAACAGGGAAACAGCATGTTCCCCGGATTTTCCACCGAAAATCAAGACGAGATTGAGTTTAGTCGACATCTTTGAACTCTCCTAATAATTCAATTTCAAGGTTCAGGTCAACGCCAAACATTTCCTTGACGCGTTTCTGACCTTGACGGATAAGGCAGTAATAATCCTGGGCAGTAGCATCGCCGTTGTTCACGATAAAGTTGGCATGCACTGTGCTGAAAGACGCTCCGCCACAGGTGACACCCTTCATACCGGCTTCCGCCAACAATTTTCCAGCGAAGTTGCTCGGTGGATTCTTGAAAGTTGAGCCAAAGGAAGGACCAACCGGTTGGGTTTTCTTTCGTTTTTCGGTCAGCTCATGGAGCAGGGACATACATTGGTCGGGATCAGCAAACTGACCGACGAAAGTTGCTTCAAGGATAACCACGCCCTTGTGTTCACGCTTGAACTTGCTGGAACGATACTCATAACCCATATCCTCATTGCTCAAAAGCTGGGTACCGCCTTCACGGGTCATCACCAAAGCAGACTGCAATATTTGAGAAACATCGGTTCCGTGGGCGCCGGCATTGCCATAAACCGCGCCGCCAACTGTACCGGGGATACTGTTCGCCCATTCAAAGCCGGTGACTCCCCGACGGGAAGCGAGCTGTGCCATCTGACCCAAACCAGCACCGCTCTCAGCAATGACCAGGGGTGGGTCGATCTTGGTGTTGACTTTGATATTGTGGCTGCGGTTGTGCAGGATGATGCCATCGTACCCACTGTCGCTGATCAATAAATTCGATCCACTCCCGAGGATATGATAGGGCACTTCCAACGCCCAAAGATTAGCCAGGGCGTGTTCCATTTCACTGGCAGTATTGATTGAGATCAAACCAGTTGCAGCACCTCCGACCCGGGTGGTTGTGTAATTGGTCATACGAACATTTTCCTGCAGTCGTTCGCCAAAAATCTCCTGGAGTTGGCTTAAGGGCAAATTAGTCATTTTTTTTCCTCCAGATGCAGTGTTGAACAAAGCGCTTGGGAGAAATCCGGACCCTTACCTGCAGAAAATACGATAACCAGGTTTTTTCCAGTCAGATTCGAGACTATGTAATTAACCGCTTTGTCATTGTCGGGTTGGTAGATACAATTACTGCCGCTTTCCTCGGCAATCGAACAAGGGCTGTAGCCGGAGTCTTCCTCGCGGGCACCAAATAGTTTCAGGATCACGGCATAATCTGCGAGCACCAGAGCCTTGGCGAATTCATGCTGCAACCGGCGGGTGCGGCTGACGGTGTGAGGTTCCCAAACTGCCCAAATTTTGTAATCCGGATAGCTTTCACGAGCTCCCTGGATGGTTTGCACGAGTTGGCTGGGATGATGACCGTAATCGTTATAGATTTTCACGTTTTCGCTCTGGCAAACCAGGTCGAAACGGCGGGAAGTGCCTTCGAAAGTATCAAAAGAATCGCTGATGTTTACCAAATCAATGCCTAATAGGTGGGCAACGGCGAAAGCTGCTGCAGCATTGCCGACGTTATATTTACCGGGAAGGTGTAAGGTGAAGGGACCTGCTAACTTGCCATCTGGCAATGAAAGTGAGAATTTCTGGACACCCTGGCTGCTTTCATAATTGACGATCTGGTAATCGTTACCCGATTCAAAGCCATATTTCTTGATCTGCCTGCTGGAAAACTGATTGCTTGTGAGCATTTCTTGAATTCCAGCATCATCACCATTCAGCAAAACAGTGCCATTTTCTTCTGTCCTGTTGAGGAAATCTACGAAAGCGTTCGTGTAAATCTGGGGGGTGATGAAGAAATCAGGATGGTCATATTCGATATTGGTGACTATGCTGATGAACGGGTTTAGACCCAGGAACATGTAGTCGTATTCATCTGCCTCGATTACAAATAGTTCGTCTTTTCCCGCATGTGCATTGGTATGCATACCTTTGATATCCGCACCCAGGATAAAGGTGGGGTCAAGGTTTGCTGAACGCAGCAGATGCACGAGCATGGCTGTAGTGGTGGTCTTGCCATGTGAGCCGGCAATTGCCAGGGTCTTGAACCCCGAGGTCAATTGGGGCAGGAACTCTGAGCGTTTCAAAACAGGAATTCCTGCTTTTCGAGCTGCCTGCACTTCAGGATCGTCATCTTTTACCGCTGAAGAACGCACAACCAGATCCGCCTGAACTGCAAGGTCGGGATGATGCCCGAGCCGGGTGAGCGCACCCAGGCTGGTGACTGTTTCGAAATAGGGGGAAGCATGCATATCAGTGCCGCTCACCTGGATACCTCGCTCAAGAAGCACCCTGGCGATGGCTGAAATGCCTGTTCCACCAATTCCGATAAAGTGAACTTTGTTCATCAGATCATCACCGCCAATAAAATTGCGACAGCCGCTGCCAGGGCGATATAAAGCCAGTTCCCAGTCAAAACACTGGGGAAGGCATCAGCCAACAGGTTGATGGCTGCCTGCCCGATGCCGGTGCTGGGGTCTGGGGCAGAGATCCAGCTGAAGGGGTAACCAGCTTTTGCCAGGTAAAACCAGGCAGTTGAGAAGAAAATGTAGCCATTTAACGCACCGACCAGGGATCCTAAAATGAAATCTAATGAAGAATTGCGTTCGAATCTCCCTGATTCAGCAAAACGCCCAAAACTGGGTGTTTGATAACCGAAAAAAGCACAACCGGCAAGAACCAACATGTTGATGATCAGCATCTTGGTTCCATCAAACGATCCGAAAATCTTCGGCAAAACCAGTTCAATGATAAAAAGACTCAAAATACCGGCAACTGTGACCACGATTTCCTTACGAAAACCGCGGATCATGCCAATGAGGCTGAAAAGAATGATGAAGATGTAGAAGAGAACGTTCAAACTTATCATAGTTTCCTCTTAAGCCTCCGTCATTTCGAAAAGCAAATCAGCGATGCGTTCAGCAGCCATAGGCTCAGAAAGAGCGCTCATTGCCCGGCTCATATGAGCGAGGTATGTTGGGTTAGCCAGGAGATCATTGATCAGGGTAAGCAGTCCGCTTTTGAGCTCCTCATCGCGCAGCAAAACAGCTGCACCGCGTTCGACCAGGTAGTCGGCGTTGACTTTTTGATAGCGCCATGCGTATGGATATGGAACCAGGATGGCAGGTAAACCAAAATAGGGATATTCACCCAAGGTCGAAGCACCGGAGCGGGAGACTGCCAGGTCGGCAGCTGCCATGGCGGCGCCAATTTCGTGCAAATAAGGGAAGGCATGGTAGCGGTTCCCTGCATTCACTGTGGCAGCCTGTACGCTTTCCCAGTCCAGCAGACCAGTCAGATGAATCACCTGGTATTTTTCAAGCAATTGGTCCAGGATCGCAAGCACTGCCTGGTTGATCGAACGTGCGCCGCTGCTGCCACCTGTAAACAGGATCGTGGGGAGGTTGGGGTCGAGTTCAAAGTACGCTTTGGCGTCTACTTTTGTCCATTTTTTAAGATCGTCTCGTAAAGGATAACCAGTTACTGTCATATTTTTTTCCTCACTAAACCACTTCTTCGATTGCGGAGTCGTCAGTGCGATTTGATCTGAAAACTTTGCCAGGGTCTTCAGAGCTAATCCAGGCTCGATATCAGGCACATAAAGCAGGGATTTGTGCTTGCGACCTGCCATCGCCATCGGGATTGCCACATAACCACCGGTAAAGAACAACACGTCCGGCTTGAACTCCTCCAATACCTTTTTTGACTGTTGATACCCACGCACCAGTTTTGCCAGGTTTCCGGGCAGCTTTGCGAGTGAAACGCCATGCACACCGGCAGCCTGGATCCCCTTGAAATCCACGCCTGCGCGTGCTACCAGGTCGGCTTCCATGCCGCCTTCGCTCCCGACCCAAAGCACCTGGTGCTGGTTCTTATCCAGCTTTTCCGTAACGGTCAGCGCCGGATACACTCCGCCGCCAGTCCCGCCTGCGCAAATCAACAGTCGCACTGGTTTGACTCCTTTCCTGAATTTTTAGCCCCGTTCCCTGGCGGGAAATATTCAAAATGATGCCGACAGCTCCTAAAGCGGTCACCATGCTCGAACCCCCGGAGCTGATAAAGGGCAGAGCATTACCTGCAATGGGGAAGAGCCCCACAACCACAGCGATATTTAACAAGGCTTCGATCACAATCCAGCCAGTCAGACCGAAAGCCATCAATGAACCGAGCCGATCAGGTGCTTTCTGGGCGATTTTGAATCCGCGCCAGATCAACACAATGTACAGTCCAATCAGAATAAACGAACCAAACAAACCGGTCTCTTCTGCCAGAACGGCAAAAATGCTATCTGTGTGGGGAAGCGGCAAGCCAGTGTATTTCGTATTGGCATTTCCCAGACCGACACCGAAAAGGCCACCCTTGATCACTGACTCGAAGGACCTGCGCATGTGGTATGAGCCCATGGTAGGATCCTGGAGACCATTCAGGTAATCAGCAATCCGAACACGACCGGTCGTGTAGAATGTAATAGCCAGCAGAGCCACTACACCACCGATTCCACCGAGCAATGCGATATGTTTCCAGCTGCCACCTCCAAGAAAGAACATCATGACGCCAAGGGCGAGAATGGTGACGGCGGCGCTGATATCGGGTTGGAATAAAATCAATACCGCAACACCGGCCAGGATGATAAGCAAGGAGATCAAACCGCTTTTGAAATCAGCCAGTTGTTCATAGTTGCGTTTTGACAGCCAGACTGAGAGATAGAGGATCACACCCAGTTTAGCCAGCTCACCTGGCTGGACTGAACCGTTAAAGAGAGCTCGGGAGGAGTTGAACTGAACCTCGTTTCGCACCAATACTGCGATCAGAAGGGAAATCACTACTATTGCAAAAGGTACAACCAGCTTCTCGAAGTTATGATAATCAAAGAAGGTTAGAAAGATCATCAGGGCGAGTCCTAGTGCGACCCACATCACTTGCCTTTGGAACAAATATCCAGGTTCTTTGAGCATTCGGAGTGAAGCATCCAGGTCAGTTGAATAAACCATCATCAACCCGATCACGAGCAATGAGATCAAGGCAAGGACCAAGGGAATATCAACGGTAAAACCTTTGACGGCGCTGTTCTTTACTTTTGGAATAGTTTGACTGATCATAATTGGTTCACCCAATCTCTGAAGAATTGCCCGCGTTCTTCAAAATCTTTGAAAGCATCATAGCTGGTGCCACCAGGTGAAAGCAGCACTACTTCTCCAGGCTGAGCCTGGATTTGGGCTGTTTTCAAGGCCTCGACGAGATCCTTGGTGGTGACCACTGACTTGAGATGTTGACCGGGTTTTCGGGGACCGATCGCCTCATTGATCAGTGGGGCAGCTTCGCCAAAGATAATGACCCGTTCCACTTTGTTTCTGACAAGCTCGGCTAATTTATCCCAGGGCAGGTTTTTATCTCTGCCTCCCAGGAGCAGCACGACCGGCTCAGAGATGGATTCGAGCGCGGCGAAGGTGCGTTCGGGAGCAGTGGCAATTGAATCATTGATCCAGGTGACGCCATTGACTTCGCGCACAGTCTCGAGACGATGAGGAATGCCGGCGAACTCTTCGACAGCAGACTGGATCGCCGGCAGAGCCAGCGTAGTCGCTGCAGCAACGGCAGAAGCTGCCAGGACATTGTAGAGGTTATGTTTTCCACGCAACTGGATCCACTCCACCGGGAACATCTTGATCTTCTCTCTGCCGATTTGAAGCCAGACTGAATCCTGCTCAACATAGGTGCCGTTGGCGCGCCCTTCAGGCTTGTTAAGACCAAAGCTGATCAAATCACCTTTGATTTCGCTGAGCAGGTCCCAGGAAATCTTGTCATCCCGATTCAAAACGGCAATGTCATCGGCTTGTTGATACCAGAGAATGTGCGATTTGGCGTCGATATAGGCATCCATGCTGCCATGGCGATCCAAATGGTTGGGCGTAATGTTGAGTACAGCAGCTACCTGGGGTGATTTATTCATCAGCTCCAGCTGGAAGCTGGATAATTCCATAATTGCCAGGTCATCTTCCTTGATCTCATCGAGATAATCGATCAATGGGTTGCCAATATTGCCGCCAATCCAGGCTTTTTGACGAGTGGACTTCATTTCAAATGTAGTTTTTGCCATCAAGCCAACCAGGGCTGTCGTGGTGCTCTTACCTGCAGAACCAGTTATGCCAGCCACCATGCAGGGGCATTCTTCAAGGAAAATTTGAGAATCGTTGCTGAGCGGGATGTGCTGAATCAATGCTTCCTGGATGAAAGGGATTGTGAGAGGCACACCGCCTGAAATACACAGCAGGTCAGCTCCACCCAGTACATCAGTGTGGTGACCACCGAGGTCGAGTTTGACTGGCAGATTTTCGAGTTCACTCAATTCACTGCCGAGTTGTTCTTTGGGACGAGAGTCAGTGAGCACAACTTCGGCGCCACGTTTGGTGAAGAAGCGGGCAAGAGCTTTGCCCTGCCGGGCGGCTCCGATGATGACGATCTTTTTTCCAGAATAGTTTTTCATAATTACCTTATAAATGTCAGGCTGAGCCCGAGCATTGCACCAACCAGTTCAATAATAAAGAAGCGGATCACGATCTGGTTTTCAGTCCAGTAGATTTCTTCAAAATGATGATGGATCGGTGTGCGTTTGAAAACACGCTTGCCCTTGGTGATCTTGAAGTAGGACACCTGGATGATGACACTGAGCAGTTCGGCAGCCGGGATGATGGCAATCAGGGGCAAAAAGAGCCAGCGACCTGACATGAGAGCGACTACTGCCAGGCTTGCCCCGAGTGCCTGCGAGCCGGCATCTCCCATGAAGAGGCGAGCCGGGTTACAGTTGAACCATAGAAATCCAGCCAGGGCACCAACCACACAGAAGCAGAAACGCCCCAGGTAGACCTGCCCTTGCATCATGGTGATGATGCCGTAGATCCCAAACATGACCATTGAGATGATGCTGGCAAGACCATCGATACCATCGGTAAAATTCACAGCATTTGCCATACCAACGATGACCACCACTGCGAGGGGTATGTACCACCAACCGAAATTCAGCGGTGCTTCAGATGCCGGCCAGAACAAATGCGGTACCTGCAGGAACTCCTTCATGCCATAAGCCAGAACAACAGCGACAATCACCTGCAAAATGAACTTGGTACGGGCGGACATCCCAAGACCTCTGCGGGAACCCCGAATGCCTTCCCAGTCATCGATTGCACCGATGATCGCAAAAGCCCATAGCGTGGTGAGGGGAACCAGGATGGATGAACCGATCAGCTTGGAGCCAAAGAGAGAAACCGCATTCAAGATGACAGTGAGAAGCGTGATCGGCACCAGGAACATAAAACCGCCCATAGTGGGGGTGTCCGCCTTCTTACGGTGGGAAGCGGGTTGGTCTTCTTTGATCAGTTTGCCAATATTGAACTTCGTAAGGAGTTTGATAAATGGCTCACCCCATATGATTGAAAGCAGGAAACTGATACCGCTAATGGCGATAGCCAAAGAGAATCCACTCATTAGATTTTCTCCTCCAAAGCAGCGATAATTTTGTCCATTCTCATGCCATGCGAACCTTTCACCAACACCACCTGACCTGCTTTCAAATTTTCCTGAAGAAATTGAGCTGCTTCTTCTGAGTTTGTGAACCAGCGTACTTTGTCCTCTGGAAAACCAGTGTCCAGAATAGCATCACGCGTCAACAAGCTGAGGGGTCCTACCAGGACGATTTTTTGTGCCACATGAGCAGCCTTACGTCCGACCTGTTGGTGACCTTCGGTCTCGTACTGGCCGAGCTCAAGCATATCCCCGAGAACGGCGATTTTTTCGCCTTCCATTTCGTCGAGTAGATCGAGAGCAGCAACCGTCGATGAAGGGGAGGCATTGTAGCTGTCATCGAGGACCAAAGCGTTGGTATGACTTGTGAGAATCCGAATACGTTGAACCATTTCCTGAGTTCGTAAGGCTTCTTCAATATCAATCCAACTGAAACCAAGTTCGAGTGCGACTGCAATTGAACTGAGCAGGTTGTAAACGGAATGTTTGCCAAGCAATTCGGAGGTGATTGGGTGGCTCTGCCCTGCGTAATGGGCAATAAAGCTGATGCCTTCCAGTCCTTTGGATTGGATTTTGTCAGCCCATAAGTCAGCTTCGGGGTTGGTGCCGTAAGTAAGAATTCGTACTGAAGTATTGTCTGCCATGGCTCGGACGAGTAGGTCATCATTGTTCAAAACTGCCAACCCTTCAGCAGGCAGAGCCTGGACCAGTTCTGATTTACCCCTGGCAATCGTTTCAATATTGCCAGCGCGTTCAGCATGCACGGTTCCGATGTTGGTTACCACGCCAATGCGGGGTTTGGCAATCTTGCAGAGCAGCTTGATCTCACCCGGAACATAAAAACCCATCTCCAATACAGCCGCCTGGTGGTTTTCGTTGAGCGAAAGCAACGTAAGCGGCAAGCCGATTTCGTTATTCATGTTGCCCTTGTTTTTGAGCACTCTGAATTTGTAGCCGAGCAGGGCAGACATTGCTTCTTTAGTTGATGATTTGCCTACGCTGCCGGTGACGCCGATGACCGGAATATCAAACTGCGCCCGCCACCAGGCAGCCACCGTTTGCAGGGCTGCCAATGTATTGGGCACAATTACCGAAAAAGGCAGTTTGCCCAGACAGTCTGGAATCTCGTCCAGTTGAAAAACATGGTAGGCGCTATCGATTTGATGTTCCACCAGCGCCAGCACTGCACCGCCCTCAAAAGCCTGATCAACATAAAGGTGACCGTCGGTTTGTTCGCCAGCCAAAGCGACAAAGAGACTGCCTTGGGTAGCCTGGCGCGAATCGATACATCCACCCGTCACTACCTCCTGGCAGTTACGGGGATTAGTATCCTTCCCGAGAGCGCGTAGTACTTTACCAATTGTCAACATTGCTTTATCTTGATCCTTACTTTCCTGTAACCAAATTGCCACCTGCCAGCCGAACACTGTCAGGAGGAATATCCATTAAAACGACCAGTTTGCTGACCAGTTCTGAAAAAACCGGTGCGGCAACTTCAGAGCCCCAGATCGAGATCGATGGTTTTTCGAGCCAGATATAAACCAGGAATTTCGGATCTTCAGCCGGACCCCAGCCAACGAATGAAGTGTTCGTTTCCGAGGAAGAATAACCAAGGGGGGTTGCGATTTCACCGGTACCGGTTTTGCCGGCTACGGTGTAACCTTCCACCAGTGCGCTGGAGGCTTCGTTTTCAAGCGAGTTGACCAGCATGCCGGTCAGGGTTTGAGCGGTCTCTGCTTTAATCGGAGTGCCAACCACCACAGGATCAACATCATATTGTTTTCCGTCGATGATCATCGCTTTCACCAAATGGGGAGCCATCATGCGACCATCGTTCGCCACAGAGCCGATTGCCATGGCCATCTGGATTGGGGTAACCGAAATGCCTTGCCCAAAGCTGTTGGTTGCAAGGTCGACCTCGTACCAGAGGTTATCACCAGGCAGTTTCATAGGCCAGTTGTTCTCACCGGCGAGATCTATACCGGTTTTGCGGTCGAGCCCGAAGTTTTTCAGATAAGTATAGAAGGTGTCAGCACCCATTTCGGTCGAGAGCCAGCTCATACAAACGTTCAATGAGTATTGGAGACACTCAGTCATGTCAACGTCGCCCCAGGCACCCATGTTCCAGTTATAGATTGTGGATCCACCGATATTAAATGCCCCAGTATCCTGGAAATGTGTGTCAGGGTCTACCAAGCCCGAATCCAGTGCTGCAGCAACGGTCAAGACCTTGAAGACAGAACCAGGTTCATAAGTCTTGCTGATAGCAGCGTTGTATGGGGCTGGATTGGGGAAAAGATCGCTGTATTCCCAGTACTTATTGGGATCGAGGCGGGGGGTAGTTGCCATTGAAATCACTGCACCGTCTTCTGGGTTATAAACAATGATGGTGCCACCTTCAGCCCCAGACCACTCGATGGCTTCGTCAAGCTGTTTCTCTGTCATTGCCTGGATTTCGCGATCCAGTGTCAGCACGAGGGTTACACCTGGAGGAACTTCTTCGACAGTAGTCAATCGCTGGGGGTCGTAGACGAAATAGACTTCCTGCGGGGTTCCAGCAAGCTGCGAGTTGTAGGCTTCTTCCAGACCGAAATATCCCTCACCACCAGTTCTGTCGAGGTAGCTATAGAAACCAAGAATATTGGAAGCCAGCGTCCCTTCAGGATACGTACGCTGCGAATGGGCAGTCCACACTAACCCGTCGATATCGGGCAAAATTTGATTGCCTTTGGCAGTGCGGCTGTTGTAATCAGCTTTGATAGTTTCCAACTCAATAATCTTGTCCTGGCTTACGAAGTCATCCAGCACTTGATAATATGGGTTGCCGTTGCCCGGAGGCGTCTGCGCATAGTCAAGCACCTGGGTGTAATCGAGCCCGAGCACACTGGCTGCAATGCTTGCAATTGTTTCAGGTTGGGTGACGCTGTTCAGATCCAGCGCGACTTCGTATGATGTTTCGTTTCCTGCCAATAATCGTCCTTTAGAATCGTAGATATTACCACGATCTGGATAAATCACCCGGCTCTCGCCCTGGTAATTGACACTGGCATCCAGCAATTGTTGAGCGGCTTTTGTGCTTTGAATTCTGATCATTTGAATTCCAATGATGGCTGCCACAGCCGAGCAAATCACACAAATGATCAAGAAGCGATTCTTGATTTTTTCACTCATGGCTGCACCTCACTTGTGGGTGTGGGGTTTTGGATTCCCGACCGCAATTTGGACGAGAGCCATTCCAGGAAGGTGTCGGTAAACTCAGGCAGTAACACAGGTGTGTTTTCTTCCTTGGCGGCTGGAGGAGGAGCCAGCGAAGGCCCCTCTGCAGGTACATAACCGGGAACTTCGAGGTAAAGTGCCTCTTCAGGGGTCAACGGGCGCATCTTCATTGATTTGATGCGTTCAGCCAGCGAACGTTCAGACTGGATCTCGCCCAATTGGGTTTCGAGATCATTGTTTTGTCTTTGCAAGGACGCTAATTCACTTTCCAGGTTTTGGATTCGCCGCCCAGTCGCTGCTGAACGACCGCTGATATACAAATATAGCCCTGCAATTGTTGCGACTGCAACTACGACCAGGAGGAAAATTCCAACCCATTGGACCTGGGTTCGCCAGGGAGCTTGTTTGTAGGCTTGGAGCATATCTTTTTTCATTTCCGCACTAACGTTCTTTCCTATATCTTTTCAGCTACTCTAAGCTTTGCACTGCGAGCTCTCGGATTCTCCTCGACCTCCTTCTCTGAAGGACTTATGGGGCGGGGAGTGAGAACTTTGATGCTGGCTATATGCCCACAAGTACAAATGGGTTGCTCTGGTGGACATATACAATCTGTACTTTCTCTGCGAAAGGCTTGCTTTACAATGCGATCTTCCAGTGAATGGAAACTGATGACCGCCAGGCGACCTTTCGAATTTAAAAGTTCAATCAGGCTCGGGATTGCCTCTTCAATCGTTCGTAACTCATCGTTGACTGCGATTCGGATCGCTTGAAAGGTGCGCGTAGCTGGGTCTATCCTGCTATGTGCCCCTCCAAACGCTGAACGCACCGCTTCCGCCAACTGTGTGGTGGTCAGAACAGGTCGTTTCTGGACGATCTTGCGGGCAATTCGGCGGGAGAATCTTTCCTCTCCGTATCGCCAGATCAGGTCTGCCAGTTCCTTTTCGTCGAGATTGTTCACCAGGTCTGCTGCAGTTTGACCTCGGGTGGGGTCGAAACGCATGTCCAGGGGAGCCTCCGCACGAAATGAGAAACCGCGTTCAACCTGGTCCAACTGCATGGAAGAAACACCCAGGTCCAGAACGATTCCGTCAACTTTGTCCCAGCCTTTTCGTTGCAAGATTCTCGCCGAGTTCAAATAACTGTCATGAACGACTGTGGCACGCTCGCCGAAAGGGCTGAGGGTTTCGGTCGTAAGTTGGATCGCTGTAGGGTCGAGATCGATGGCGATAAGTTGCCCATCGGGGGAAGATGATTCCAGAATTCCGAAAGAATGCCCCCCGGCACCTGCTGTGCAATCCAAATAACGTCCTGAGCTGCTTGGAGCCAGATATTCAATTGTTTCTTGGTAAAGTACTGGGCGGTGGGGCTGGGGAGCCGAAGGCACCGCGTCCATCAATTTCCTCTTGTTGTGGTGATGTTCAGCGAAGCCCAGGCATTGGCTTGAGCCTTCGGGTCGCTGTTCGCCTCAAAATTTTCAAGGCGATCTGCATCCCAGATCTCAAAATATTGCCCGGCTCCAACGATCATCACATTTTCCTCGATCCCTGCCAACTTCCGCAAGTGGAGCGGGATGAGGATGCGTCCGGCAGAGTCATAAGTCAGTTCTGCTGAATTCCCTAAAATTTCGCGCCTAAAAGAACGCAGATTAGGGTCGGTGATGGAGATGCTATTCATGGACTCAGCAAAGATATCGAAGTCCGCTTTCGCATAGGCGATCAGGTTGTTATCCAAACCTTTGGTAACAACAACACCATCAGGGGTTTCGTCCCTGTACTTGGAAGGGACTGTCATTCTGCCCTTCTTATCCATGCTGTATGCTGACCTGCCATAAAACATTTGTTCTAATCCCTTTTTTAAGCACCGAAGCGCCCCTTTTGGCGCTCCATTTTTAGGTTTTGTGACACTTGCTGACACTTTATGACAAACTTAACCACATTATAGGTCTTTTAACCCGAAAACGCAAGGGATTTCACCCTTGATTTTGGAAATTGCTTATACAAAAACCAGCCTGATCCTTCAAACTTTCTGACTAATGTCTTTATACTTTTTCTTGAATTGCGGATAGATTTCATACAATCGTTGGCGGGAGGATTTGCATTATAATCACCGCTATGGAGATGCCCAGCCTGCTTAACGATCGCTACCAATTACAGGATACTTTGGGTACTGGCGGTATGGCTGTGGTCTACAAAGCCAGGGACCTGATGCTGGAACGAAGTGTGGCTGTCAAGGTGCTGCGTGAAGACTTCTCCAAAGATCCGGCTTTCCGTGAGCGTTTCCGCCAGGAAGCCCGGGCAGCCGCCAACCTCTCGCACCCGAACATCGTTACCGTGCATGATTTTGGTCTGGACCAGGGGCATCTTTTTATCGTTATGGAATACATGCCAGGTACTGATCTTAAATCGCTGATCAAACAGAAGGAGCGTTTTACAGTCAGCGAGGCATTAGAGTTGATGATCCAGGCTTGCGGTGGGATCGGTTATGCCCACCGTGCTGGATTGGTACATTGTGATATCAAACCCCATAATATGTTGGTTACCCCTGAAGGTCGCCTTAAGGTGACCGATTTTGGTATCGCAAGGGCACTTTCAACCATTTCTCCGGATGAACATAGCGAAGTCGTTTGGGGTTCACCCCATTATTTTTCACCGGAACAAGCCAGCGGCCGACCCCCTTCACCGGCATCAGATGTTTATTCTCTGGGTGTGATCCTTTATGAAATGGTCACTGGTCGTTTGCCCTTTGTCGCTTCAGATGCTACTGAATTGGCACGCATGCACCGCGAAGATAAACCCGTCGCACCGCGCTATTACAACAGCGGTATCCCTTCAGCACTGGAAGAGATTATCTTGAAAGTCCTGTCTAAAGAACCCAGCTCCCGTTATCGCACGGCTGATCAATTGGGCAGGTTGCTGCTTGGGTTGTACGATACTGGTGCTGATGTGAATCAAAGTAAGGCTTTCCTTCATGATACCTTCCAGGGTTCGCGCATCGTTCAGCCAGTAAGAAACGGTGAAAAACTGGAACCAGCGCCTCAACAAACACCGGCAATCTTCATACCCCAAGCGGATATTCCTCAGAAAATCCTTGTAGATGATACAAATGATTACTACTATGACGATACGGAGGAAGATGCTCCGATCGATTGGAAAACCTGGGCACTTGGCATCCTCGCCAGTCTGTTGCTGGTTGGCCTGATCCCGTTCTGGTTTTACATTTACATCATGCTCAAACCTTGAGAGGTGCCGATGAAAACGATCATTTCTCCTTCCATCCTTTCAGCTGACCTCAAAGACCTGGGTGCCCAAGTGCGGGCTGCCCAAGAAGGCGGCGCAGACGAAATTCATGTAGATGTCATGGATGGACGCTTCGTGCCCAATATTACCTTTGGGCCGGACATCGTGAGGGCTTGTAAAGATTCCTGTGATTTGCCGATTGATGTACACCTGATGATCGTTGAACCCGAAAAGCATTTGAAAAACTTTATCGATGCCGGTGCCGTCACGATTACCGTTCATTATGAAACCTGTCCTCATATTCACCGCACCCTTCAGACCATCCGGGAGATGGGAGCCAAAGCCGGGCTTACTTTCAATCCCGGAACCCCCGTGGTTCCTTTTAGAAACCTTGGAGAATTGGTGGATCAGATTTTGGTCATGTCAGTGAACCCCGGGTTCGGGGGACAAAAATTTATTCCAATGAGCCTGGAAAAGATATCGATTGTGCAGAGGATCATCAATGAATGCAATTTTGGTGCGATCATCCAGGTGGATGGCGGCATTACGACAGAAACAATCAGGCTTGCCTATGAAGCCGGTGCCAGGAGCTTCGTCGCTGGCACGGCTGTGTTTGGGCATCCGGAGGGCATTGCCGCAGGTATTGCCGCATTGCGGTCAGTGCTGGATTAAAATCAAAAAAGCCGCCAGGCGACTTTTTTTGATGTTGGATTTAGGTGGATAAACTAGCGATAAGCCTTGGTCAGGGTTTTGATGCAGCGCGCGCAAAGTACTTTGCGAACTTTCCTGCCATCTTCCATTACAGTGACCTGTTGGAGGTTGGGGCGGAACATACGTCGGGTTGCGACGAGTGAGTGACTGCGATTGTGACCGAAGGTAGTGGTTTTTCCACACGAACTGCACTTTGCCATCTCAATACCTTTCTTGCATTATAATATCGTCTGTCGCGTAACTGTTTGCACGCGCAAGCGTTTATATTACCAGAGATTTCTCAAATAATCAAGATGAATCTCGGAGAAAGAGCCTAAAAATGACAACACAAGAGAACCCACTTGGAAGCATCTATATTCTTTCACAAGCCATTCGTACGGTCGCCCGCAATGCTGCCCTGCAATCCTATGGTGTGATCAGTCTAATCCCAGGTAACGTGGGCGAATCGGTTTCCAGGTTCTTCAAAAAAGATACGGATTTTGGCGTTAATGTCAAGACCGAAGAAGACGGTGTCAGCATAGAGCTGAACCTGGTGATCGAATATGGGCTACGTATTAAGTCAGTCACTGATTCAGTGGCTGATAGTGTCAAATATGCAGTGGAGAAAACAATGGCAGTTCCGGTCAAGCGCGTGGATGTCCATGTGCGGGGGTTGAGAGTGAGCAATCCGGATTAAAACTGCCCAGGTGAATAATGAATCAAACTAATTATGTCCTTCCCGATGAACAAGAGCGCCATTTGCTGCTCCAATCCCCCGTTAATGGCTCCGGTTTAATGCTATTGTTCGAAGCCGGTATGATCTGGCTTACGACCAACCAGGCATATGTCAACTCATTGAACGTTTTCCCGGTTCCCGATGGCGACACTGGTACCAACATGGTTTTGACCATGCAGGCAGCCTTCAATGAAGCTAATCAGAAACGTGTAGAAAACGTAGGCGAGACTGCCAGGGCTTTTGCCCAGGGCGCGCTGATGGGAGCCCGGGGAAACTCTGGGGTGATCCTATCACAGATCTGGCGTGGTTTTTCAAGGGCGCTCGATCACTACGAGACAATGGGTCCCGATCTTCTCATGCGCGCCATGCAGGAAGCTCGCAACACCGCTTATAAGGGTGTGGTCAAGCCCGTTGAAGGCACGATTTTGACAGTGATCAAAGATATGACCGCCGCAGCCGAAGAAGCAGGCAGGAACAATGCCACCCTGAGCGAGATGCTCATCGCTATCGTTAGAGCTGGTGATGTGAGTGTTAAAAACACACCGGAACTGCTGCCTGTGCTTAAGCAAGCAGGTGTGGTTGATTCAGGAGGCACTGGCTTGTTCTATATTTTTGAAGGCATGGTGCGAATGCTCCAGGGCGAATCCCTGGATGCCAGCGGAGCAGCCTTGAAACCACTGGCAGAGCTCGACCTGGCAAATGCCATGGAGACTATTGAGGAAGGGCAGGATTACGAAGTCGTTATCGATTTTGCCCCAAATCCAGTTTTTTCACTCGAACAATATTATAAAGACCTCGGCGAAATCGGCACGAGTATCCAGGTTGGTGAGGGCGATGGCATCTACCGCATGCATATTCATACTGAACTGGCGAAACGCTTTGAACCGATCAGCTACACCGAAACCCAGGGCGTTGTCAAAAAGATCATGATGGAAAACCTGCAGGACCAGGTGAGCGAACGCCAGGCAGAAGAAGAAGAGCTGACCTTCACCCCAGTCCAACCCGGGGAGATCGCCGTTGTGGCAGTATCGCCTGGAAAAGGCCTGTCATCGATTTTTGCCAGTCTGGGCGTCTCGGCAATTGTCGAGGGCGGTCAGACCATGAACCCCAGTGTCCAGGAACTGGTCGCTGCCTTTGAAAATTTACCAACCGACAAAGTAATTATTCTTCCTAATAATAAAAACATTATTCTTGCTGCTCAAAACGCAGCCAAAGTCAGTGTCAAGCATATTGCGATTATCCCAACCCGTAATGCTCCCCAGGGCTTTGCAGCCATGCTCAGACTCAATCCTGAAGGCACCCTCGAAGAAAATGAAGAATCAATGAACGAAGCCATCCACGAAGTCCATACCGGGGATATCACCATTGCTACCCGTTCGGTCGAGATAGACGGCGTCCAGGTGGAAAAGGGTGAAGTGATCGCCTTGTATGATGGGCAATTGGTCTCATCTGCACTATCAATTGAGGAAGCCATCCAGCAGCTTCTTGAAAAAGCAAACATGGATGAGGTTGAAAGGGTCACCTTCTTCTATGGTGAAGACCTCAATCAGACCCAGGCAAATGTTTTGGCTGATGTCGTCCGCAAAGATTACCCGGACATGGAGATCGAGATCCACAACGGCGGTCAACCTCATTACCAATTGATCATCGCTTTTGAGTAAGTTAAAGCTGATAGCTCATAGCTGATAGCTCATAACTTTCAGATTTCTTGTTATGTACCTGTAGCCATCGTAAGGCGTGATTGAGGGCGTCGTGACCTTGACCGGATTATTCCTATTACCGCCTTCAAGCCGCCTTTGTGTTTTCACCACTTTTAAAAATTACCAGATGTGGGCTAAACACTTAATTAATGCGCATAGCCACAATAGAGTGATACTACGACAATTTACCTGAGTTCCCATTATAGTGCCCTGGAAATCCTGTTCTTCCTCGTTGAGATTGCTCTTTTTGACGAAAGTGGGAAACTCAAGGTCTATGTACGGAACGGACACTGCTCGCCTGTCCTGTGTAGGGGTTCCAGATTGGACATCGACCAGTCTACCCTGTATAAGGGTTCCGTAGCTGTAATGATCAGGGACGGCCCACGCCGTTCCATTCAGATATAGGGAACGTGCACTGCGCATTCAGTAATTTCAAATGCTAAGAACACAGTTTGTAACTACCGATTCATCAATGGCAGAAAGATTGCCCAGCCAAGGTTATCAAAACCCTGCGTCAGGTACCAATCCGGATCGTAGAGATCCAGGAAAGCTGCCGGGGGCTCAGGGGCTGGCACATTAAGTCGGTTATAACCGAGATCCAGCCCATATTCTCCAGAACAAGGATAGTAAGTGTCATTAGGACCACAGGTGGCAAGTTGGGTAAAACTTGCCGGAACATCACCAATGAGGTAATTGTCACTTAGGTCCAGGACAAAAAGCCAGCTCATATTGCCCAACTCGGGCGGTATATTGCCCGAAAAAAGGTTGGAGCTCAATGAGAGGCTCTCAAGCCAGGTAAAGTTTTCAAACCAGGCTGGGATACTCCCCGTTAATCGATTGGAGGACAAGTCGAGATACAGAATATAAATCAAATCACCAAGTTCATCCGGGATGGTGCCCGTGAGCTGGTTTGCGCTCAGATTTAAACTATTGATCCCATTCATATTACGCAACTGAGTTGGAATGTTTCCAGTGTATCGGTTGGAAGATAAATCGAGATTGCTCAATTTAGACATATCACCAAACCAGGCAGGGATGTCACCTGACAATTGGTTTGAACTTAAGTTAAGAACCGAAAGATTAGTCAGATTACCCAATTCAGGCGGGATGCTTGATAGCTGGTTGTTTGTCAGATCGAGAACCAAAAGATTAGTCAGATTACCCAATTCAGGCGGGATGCTTGATAGCTGGTTGTTTGTCAGATCGAGAACCAAAAGATTAGTCAGATTACCCAATTCAGACGGGATGCTTGATAGCTGGTTGTTTGTCAGATTGAGATACCAAAGATTAGTCAGATTACCCAAATCAGACGGGATGCTTGATAGCTGGTTGTTTGAAAGATAGAGAGTCCTAAGATTGGGTAGTCTACCCAATTCAGGTGGAATACTTGTTAGCTGGTTGCTTGACAGGTCGAGTTTAGTGAGATTCGATAAGTAGCGAAATGTAGACGGAATACCGCCGGTGAGATTATTGGAGTTCAACCATAATTCTTCCAATTGACTGAGATTACCAATTTCTGGAGGGATCAAACCGGTAAGTTGGTTGTCTTCTAACCAGAGGCATTGCAGGTTTGTCAGATTGCCTAATTCAGGCGGGAGGTTTCCACTCAGTCGGTTACCATCCAATTCTAAATGAGTAACTTTTCCATTGTAAATATAAACCCCCCTCCAAGTGGCTACCGTCGGACTGCTCAGCCAATTGTTGTTATACTTCCAGCCGGCGCCATTGGTGCTGTTGTATAGCGCGATCAGGGCTTCACACTCAAGTTGAGGTACATCTGTTACCGAAGTGCAGTTGAATTCGTTAACCTTTTCCTGTGTTTTTGCTAGCAAATCTGAGTTTGTTGGAATGGTCGGGTCGCTTTGAGGTGCGATACCAAGTACAGGAGGGGTTAGAATTTGAAAAGAAAATGAAATTATAAGTAAAGAAACAAAAATTCGGATAAATCGTGACTTCATTAAGTACCTCGCTCTTTTGAGATCTGGATTTATTAGTTATTCATTATAATTGTAAAAATCTAAATCAGGGTAAATTTCGACAAAGAGCTCATAAGCTATATTGAGCTTGAGGCCATAATTTTCGTAAATTTTCCTGTTCAGGCATCTCCTGTTGCGCGTAGCCACAATAGCGGTGATGGATTTTAATGGAGAGGGTACATGAAAGTGTTTTTACCCCCTCCAGCGAAGCGTTGGGAGGGGGATTAAGGGGGTGGGTCTCGATGAAGGTGCGTGTGCCGTCGTGTAGTATGATCTGCATCCTGCACTGATCCATAGATGCGCGTAGCCACAATAAATTATGAGTGAGAAGGAATTTCTGAAATCCTGAGTTTCTTTTGCCACGTAAAGCGGACTCTGCGAGGTTCTTCCCATTGGGGGTAAAGATTTTTTCGTATGCTGATACCCAAGGGCCGATGAGAGGGGGGCGGGTGCTGTGAATTGAACCACAATAAGGATTGCATTATCTTTTTTTGGTAGTAGAAGACCTCAACCCTGATTCAAACAGAAGATTAATTCGGGACAACTTCACCTTTACTAATAAATTGAGTACAATACAAGTCAATGTTTAAAGTAATCTCACTTTCTGATGCTAAGAGTATTGTTCAGAGCCAATTTGGTCACTTGAGATTGAGCTTAGAATCAACGATACTCAATAATGCTATTGGTCGTTTCCTGGCAAAAAATATCATATCTGACGAGTTTGTGCCTGCTTTCGACCGTTCCACGGTTGATGGTTATGCTGTGATCAGCCGCGACTTGCAGGGTTGTTCCGACTCAATTCCCGCCATACTGCGCAAAGCCGGTGAGAGCCAGATGGGCACAATGCCTGCGCACAGACTTCAAACTGGCGAGTGTTTTTACGTCCCCACGGGCGGTGCCTTACCGGTTGGCGCGGACGCAATGGTAATGATCGAATTCGTGGAGGATTTTGGCGCTGGGGATTTTGCCTTTGTCAAGCCAGTTGCCCCAGGCGCGAACATGATTTTCAAAGGTGAAGACCTGCAGCCTGGTGATCAGATTTTGCCAGTTGGCAAACAACTCAACCCCGCCGATATTGGCACACTGGCATCCATGGGTATGACCAGCCTCGAAGTTTTCAAGCGACCTCAGGTGTCTATCATTTCCACAGGTGATGAACTGGTGTCAGCTGGCAGTGAGCTCATGCCGGGTAAAATCCGCGACGTGAATACTCCCATGCTCGCAGCAATGGTAGAGCAAGCCGGCGCAGTAACCCAGACTCACGAAATCGTCAAAGACAATCGCGACCTGCTTCGAGATGCAGTGACGAATGCGCTCAAAACAGCCGATGTCCTGATGGTTTCAGGCGGAACTTCGGTGGGTGAGCACGACAATCTACCAATTCTGATCGAAGAACTGGGTGAGATTTTCGTGCACGGCATTGCCATCAAACCAGGCAAACCGACCATCATCGGTAAAATCGACGGAAAGCCTGTTTTTGGTCTTCCCGGTAATCCGGTGGCGGCATTCTTCATGTTCCACTCCTTGGTTAAACCGTTGCTCTTTTCACTATCCAACAACCGATCTGAACAACATCAAATAAAAGCAAATCTGACCCGCGCGGTTCCTTCCAATCATGGGCGCGAAGAGGTGATTCTGGTGCGGTTGGAAGGCGACCAGGCAACCCCGGTCCCTTCAAAATCCGGGCTGATCTCAACTGTATCCAAAGCCAATGGTTATTTCCTGATCCCACGGGACCGGGAAGGACTGGCTGCTGGTGATTTGGTCAATATCATTCCATTGTGAGGCGAGATGGCATTCAAATACTTAAGCAATGTTCCGCTTGCGCAAGCACGCAGTCAGTTTCTCGAGGTATTGATTTCAAGAGGGCTGTGCCCTGAATCCGAAACCATCAAAACGGTAGAAGCAAACCATCGCATTGCGGCTGAAGCAGTTTACGCCCACATCAGCGCGCCGCATTACAACTCTTGCGCGATGGATGGCATTGCCCTGGATGCCAGCCTGACCTTCGGTGCCACCGAAACACGCCCAGTCACTCTGCAGCAAGGTCAATTCCGCTGGGTGAATACTGGCGATCCATTACCTGCAAATTGTGACGCAGTCGTGATGGTGGAAGATGTGATCGAAGCTGAAAATGGAGCAGTAGAACTCTTCATTGCAGCAGTGCCCTGGCAGCACATCCGGCAGATCGGCGAGGACATTGCTCAAGGCGATATGATCGTTCCCAGTTACACCGAAATCACTCCTGCCATTCAGGGTGCCATGCTTGCCGCTGGTGTTTTGAACCTCGAGGTCATCAAAAAACCGCTGGTCGGTGTGATTCCAACTGGCAACGAACTGGTTTCACCTCAGACCGACCCCCAGCAAGGTTCCATCATTGAGTTCAATTCCACAATCATCGAAGGCATGCTCGAAGACTGGGGCTGTGAATCAATCGTTTACCCAATTGTCAGGGATCAGCAAATATTGATCTCTGGAGCGGTCAGGAAAGCAGCCGAGGAATGCGATTTTGTGTTGCTGAATGCTGGCTCTTCCGCTGGAAAAAAGGACTTTTCTGTCGATGCCATAGCTCAGAATGGTGAAGTGATCTTGCATGGCGTTGCCATCCGGCCAGGCAAACCCGTGGTTCTTGGAGCTACACAAAGAGATGCGAAAGTAATTCCCTTGGTAGGTTTACCTGGCTATCCGGTCTCAGCCATTTTAGTGATGGAAGAGATTGTGCACCCGGCGATGAACCTTATGCTGAAGAAAATTGACGAAGAGAAACCCATGGTTGAGGCTACTGTTTCACGACGACTGACGTCTTCCTTAAAATACTTGGAATTTATCCGAGCCAGGATTGGCAACGTCAATGGGAAGTTAGTAGCCATTCCGCTTAATCGCGGAGCAGGCGTAGTCAGCTCTTTTGTAAAAGCAGATGGTATTATTGAGGTTCCTCAAAACACAGAAGGTTATGAGGCCGGAGAAACGGTGCCGGTGAATTTGGTAAGGAACTTGAAAGATATTAACAAAACATTGGTTATCACGGGTAGCCACGACCCGCTGATCGACGAGTTGATTGACCTGATGAAAATGAAATGGCCTGACAGCCAGGTGGTATCTTCACATGTCGGCAGCCTGGGTGGCTTGATGGCCCTTAAGCGGGGTGAGTCCCACCTGGGCGGCACCCATTTACTCGATGAAGAAACCGGCGAATACAATAAAAGTTATGTCAGACGTTACTTCCGTGATGGCGGTGTCAGATTGATCAGCTCGGTCTTTCGCAGCCAGGGTTTGATGGTCACCAAAGGTAATCCCTTGGAGATCAAGTCGATAGCTGACCTGGCTCGAGTGAATTACGTTAATCGTCAAAAAGGTTCCGGTACGCGGATATTGCTCGATTACCTGTTGAAGCAGAACGGGCTCGAACCGGGGCAGATCAAAGGTTATGACCGCGAAGAGATCACGCACACGGCTGTCGCAGCCGCTGTCGCCAGTGGAACTGCCGATGCCGGAATGGGCATCCTGGCAGCCGCAAAGATCTACGACCTGGATTTCATCCCATTGATCTGGGAGCAGTATGACTTGCTGGTCTCCGAAAAAACACTTGACCATCCTGAGTACATACACTTGTTGGAAGTCTTGCGCAGCGACGCATTTGCGAAGCGGCTTGAAAAATTGGGCGGCTATCGGCTCAATGATCCGGGAGAGGTGATTCTATGAAATTGACTCATGTGGACGAAGAAGGTCGCGCGATCATGGTAGATATTAGTCAAAAATCGGTGACAGAGCGCGTAGCTGTAGCCTCTGGGGTAGTCAAGATGCAGCCAGAAACGCTTCAGTTGATCCGCTCGGGTGAGGTGAAAAAGGGTGATGTGCTGGCAGTGGCCCGTGTGGCTGGCATCATGGCAGCCAAGAAAACATCTGATTTAATACCACTTTGCCATCCATTGCCACTGACGTCGGTTAAAATAGATTTTCAATTTGACGATGAATCAACTGTGAAAATCATTGCCGAAACGAAAACAACTTACAATACAGGTGTCGAGATGGAAGCACTGACGGCAGTTAGCGTAGCAGCTCTTACCATTTATGATATGTGTAAAGCAGTTGATCGTGCGATGATCATCGGTGAAATTAAACTTGAAAGAAAGAGTGGTGGACGATCAGGGGAGTTCAACCGTGAGGAACTGGTAATTTGAAAGATAATTTTGGAAGGCAAATTGATTATTTGCGCCTATCTTTAACTGAGCGTTGTACTTTGCGTTGTGCCTACTGCCGCGTTGATGAAGGTTATTGCCCGAAGGCCAAGGAACTCAGCGCGGAAGAATTCATATTACTCGCACAGGCTGCTGTTGAATTGGGCATTACCCGTATTCGGCTGACCGGCGGTGAACCTTTGCTTCGCAAAGACATTCTGCACATCGTAAGCGGAATTGCCAGCCTGCCAGGTTTGCAGGATCTTTCCATGACCACCAATGCCCAAATGCTGGCGGAAATTGCTCCGGACCTGAGAGCTGCTGGTCTGACGCGCCTGAACATCAGCATGGATACCCTTAAGCCTGATCTCTTCAAAGAAATCACTGGTGGCAGCCTGCAGAAAGTACTGGATGGTATCCAGGCAGCAATTGAGGCGGGTTTCAACCCGATCAAAATTAATGTTGTGCTCATGCGTGGAGTAAATGATGGCGAAGTCGACGATTTCATTGCCTTGACTACAAAACATAAGATCGATGTGCGTTTCATTGAATACATGCCCATTGGCAATGGTACTGACAGTGACAAGTTGCGCATGAATAACCAGGAATTGATCGCAGCCAGACCATGGTTGGTGCCGGTCACACCCCGTATGCATGGTCAACCCTCATCTGATTACACATATACCGGGGCGTTGGGCAGAGTTGGTTTTATCAGCCCGATTTCCCATCGTTTTTGCGCCGATTGCAACCGGATCCGTATCATGAGCGATGGCTGTCTGCGCACCTGTTTGGGCAGAGATGCTGAGATTTCCTTGCGTGAGGCATTGGAGAATGGCAAAGAAGCTTTGAAAGAGGCTATGCGTGAAGCGATCAAGGATAAACCTCTGCAGCATTGTTTCGACCAGGTATTGTTGGAATACAGAAACATGAGTAGGATCGGAGGCTAAATGGCAAAGGTCGTTTCAGTAAACATTAGCGAGAAGAAAGGCACCATCAAACATCCGGTTGAAAAACTTGATCTGAAAATCGGCTGGGGAATTGAGGGCGATGCCCACGCAGGTGATTGGCACCGACAGGTGAGCCTTCTTGATTTGAGCAGTTTTGACAAAATGCATAACAGCGCCAGCGTAGAACTCAAACCGGGTATTTTTGCTGAAAATATCACTACCGAGGGCATCAATTTGTGGTCGCTACCTATTGGTACCCGACTTGAAATTGGTAAGACCCTGCTGGAGATAACCCAGATTGGTAAGGAATGCCATCGTCACTGCCAGGTCTTCAAGCAGGTAGGTGATTGCGTGATGCCAAGAGAAGGCATCTTTGCCAAGGTGCTCAGAGAAGGCACGATCACCGTGGGACAAGACATAAAAATTATTCCTACAATTCGCGTAGCCATACTGACTGTAAGTGATAAAGGTTCAACGGGTGAAAGGGCGGACCTGTCCGGACCAGCCCTGGCAGAAGCTCTGACAGGTAAGGCACAGATAGCGATACAGGAGATTGTTCCAGATGATTCGGAGCAAATCAAAGCTAAACTGATCGATTATTCCGATCAGGGACTCGATCTCGTTTTCACTACCGGCGGAACTGGTTTTGCTCCGAGGGATAATACCCCTGAAGCGACCATGTCAGTAGTAGAGCGACCAGCTCTGGGAATTGCTGAAGCGATCCGAGCGAGTAGCTTGAAAATCACTCCTTTCGCCATGCTGTCTCGTGCAACCGCTGGAATTCGAGGGAAAACATTGATCATCAATTTTCCTGGAAGTCCCAAGGCTGCAGTGGAGTGCCTGGAAGTGTTTTTACCGGTCATGAACCATGCAGTTGAAACTCTACGTGGTGATGCCTACGAATGTGCCCAACCAGGCGCGAGATAAACTGGTTCTAAATACTTTTCTCTACATAAAAATTAAGTCAAAGGGGCGGGTTTAATACTCGCCCCTTTTTACTATCAATTTATGCACATAGCCAAGACATATCAGCTGTCCTGGGCTATTATTGCGATACGAAGTGTGTTTCGGAATCAACTCAACCTGTGTAGAAGGGAACAGGCAAACCTGTTGATCTTGAATTCCACTTCAGCGATCAGCATTTGCTAAAACTGATCGGTGGGTTCCAGACTAGCTGACCAGCACCAATTAATGCGCGTAGCCATACTAGTAGAGCACAGTTTTATTCTGGATAGGATGTACCACTTCTTCGAGTTGATCCGTACTGTCACTTTTATCTGTCATCTGTTTTGCAATGCAGAGGACGCAGTATATGGATATTCTTACCTAAAAGTAACTGATATGCTGTGCTTCAAAGTAAGGAACGCATGTCTGACAGGTATGAGTGTTTCGCTCATTCACTACGACGCATACAGCCACTTTTCTTTGTCATTCTGACCTTTCGCAAGGAATTTATCTGCATACATAGGGAACTTGCTTTCATGCAGCAGGTTCGTGGTCTTATTTTGATAAAAAAACCAAGCCAAAGCCTCAGGTTAATGCGCGTAGCCACAAATGGTGGTTATCTTCTCAAGTTAGTTTTGCATAATAAAAAAAATTTTTTAGCAAATTTCCTTTTTCTCAATCATCTTCAAAATCCTCAGCGACTTATTAAGCTTTTGCTTCCCTGAGGGTTAGTGTTTGTGGCGGTCGATTTCAGTAGAAATTTTTCGTGCTTAATTTTACAAACTAACTTCCTAAATTAGTCAATTATTGAGTATAATAGCCAAAACTCCTATCACAGGAAAAATAAACGAGGTGCTATGAAATCCATTAAGAAAATTATTGTCCTAAGCTTGATCTCAATCCTATTACTCTCTTCTCTCGGTTGCCAAGCAGAACCTGAAAATAAGGTGATCCGCATGTCCACCACTACATCCGTCAATGACTCCGGTCTGATGGCATACTTGCAGCCTGCCTTCGAAAAAGCCACTGGCTATACCCTCGAAATCACTTCCGCGGGCACCGGTGCTGCAATAGAAAAGGGGCGCATGGGTGATGCTGACATCCTGCTGGTTCACTCGAAATCTGCCGAAGAGGAATTCATTGGTGAAGGTTTCAATGAAGTGCGTATACCCTTCATGTACAACTTCTATGTGATTGTCGGACCTGCTGATGATCCGGCTGGTGTTGCCGGCTCTGCCACGGCTGCGGAAGCTTTCCAGAAAATCGCTGACACAGGTTCGCTCTTTATTTCCCGCGGAGATAATAGCGGAACCAATAACAAAGAAGTCGCTATTTGGAAGTCGATTGAATTCGATCCTGCCGGACAAACCTGGTACGAAAGCGTAGGGCAGGGAATGGGTCAGACTTTGACCATTGCTGACGAAAAACAGGCTTATACCCTGTCGGACAAGGCTACTTTCCTGGCACATGAAGACTCTTTGGCGCTCCTGCTTGAAACTGCTGATGACATGAAGAACACCTATTCGATGATCGTCATCTCTGCAGACCGCTTCCCTGAATCGAATGTGAAAGGCGCCCAGGCTTTTGTGGACTGGATTAAGACCGACGAGGCTCGCAAAATGATTGCTGAATTCGGAGTTGCCGAATACGGTGAACCCCTTTTCTTCAATCTGGACTAAACCTTTATAATATTTGCCGGAAGGGCGTATTGCCCTTCCGGAGACTTCAAATTGGAACTGATCAACTCCATCTTCAACCTTTTATTTGGCTCAGATCCTGAACTGCGCCGGATCATTGCAGTCACCCTGCAAATGTCCTTTTTCAGTACGTTCTTGTCTGCAATGATTGGGATTCCGGCAGGCGTACTCTTGGGTGCCAACGAATTCCGGGGAAAAACCTTTATCAGCCGCCTGGTAAATACTATGCTCGGACTTCCTCCCGTTGTGGCTGGTCTGATTGTTCTGCTTTTGCTTTCACGTAGCGGTCCACTAGGTAGTCTGAACCTGCTCTACACAATACAGGCGATGGTTATAGCCCAGGTGCTGCTGATCACCCCCTACATAACTGCCATGACCTCCAATCTTGTCGGCGTCAATGCGTCGGTTATCAATGAGACATTGGCAGGCATTGGTATTCGCGGTACAAAACGTCTGAAATACTTCCTACTCGACTTTCGTGTGCCTTTTTTGACTATTATCCTGGCTGGCTTTGGCAGGTCGATTGCTGAGGTTGGTGCAGTTCAAATGGTTGGAGGGAATATTCAATTCAAAACGCGTGTCATGACGACGGCAATCATGATGCAGACCAACATGGGTCGCTTTGATTTTGCCATTGCCCTGGGTATCATTCTGCTGCTCATCTCCTTCTTGATCAATTCGGTCGTTAATCGCGTCCAGAAGGTGGCGGCTGATGATTGAGCTGAAAGACATTTTGGTTAAGACCAAAGGCCGTGTGATCCTGGATGTTCCCAGTTTGATTTTCAAAAATGGTAAACGTTATGGCATCATCGGCGAGAATGGTAGCGGGAAAACAACACTTCTGCGAGTTTTGATGGGAACTTTACAGCCAAGCCAGGGTTCAATTGAAGGTTTGAAGCTGAACAACAATGTGGGTTATTTACCACAATCACCTTACGCTTTTTCTTTTTCCGTTATCAGAAATGTAAGTATGACTCTGGAAAACTTGCAAAATCGGGATGAGGTGGCAATATCTGCTTTGGAAAAAGTGGGCCTTGGGTCTCTGATTGAAGCAAAAGGAAACAATCTTTCGGGTGGCGAGAAACAGCGCCTCGGTTTAGCCAGAGTATTGGCGGTTCCCAAGGAGGTTTTGCTTCTGGATGAACCTACCTCAGCGACAGACATTCGCGGAATGGATCTGATCGAAGCGTTACTACAGCAATGGTTTGAGCAGACCAGGGGCTTGCTCATTTTCACGACTCACGCTCCAGCCCAGGCATTACGTCTTGCGGATGAAATCATATTCCTGGAAAAGGGCAGAGTTGTGGAGACAGGAACTCCTGAAATTTTATTCAACAACCCTCAGAAACTTGAAACCCAGGCTTTTCTATCCCACTGGTCGATTTGATGACAATTGTCTATTGAGGTCGATGGCTTCGAAATAAGTAGTGGATACTTGTCATGGTCTCCCTGTAAACTGAATGGCGCAAGATCATTCCCTACCCCAAAAAACCCGGGACCGCAAGGGATCCATTCGCTTTGCTGCCAAGACAAGCCAGTTCCTTTCAGCTTTTGAATCTTCAGCTATCAGTATCAGCTACCGATTGGCTATTCATCCTTGACCGAAATCGGTTTGGAGGTTAGGATTTTAGTAACAATCAAGCCTCACTCACAAGGCAGCATAAAACACCGCCAGGTGTCCGAATACGATAACATTAGATTTTAAAAGGAGAGATTTTATGTTAAAGTACGACCGCGTCTACAACTTTTCAGCAGGTCCCAGCACACTTCCCGTACCAGTATTAGAAGAAGTTCGAGATGAAATGATGAACTACCGGGGTTCCGGTATGTGCGTTATGGAAATGAGCCATCGCAGCAAAGTCTTCATCAAAATTGCCGAGGAAGCTGAAGCCGACCTGCGCGAGCTGATGAGTATCCCTGACAATTACAAAATCCTGTTTATTCAAGGCGGTGCAACGCTGCAATTTGCCATGATCCCGATGAATCTTATGATCAACGGGGTCGCGGACTACATCGTGACTGGTAACTGGTCCAATAAAGCCTATACCGAAGCCAAAAAGTTCGGAAAAATCAACCTGGTAGCTTCCAGCAAGGACAAAAACTTTAGTTACATCCCTGATGTTTCCGACCTTCCGATTTCTGAAGATGCTGATTATGTTTATATTTGTGAAAATGAGACGATCCACGGTACTACTTATCAGAAACTCCCCAATACCAAGGGAAAAACATTGGTGTCCGACCAAAGCTCCATGTTCCTCTCCAAACCAGTGAATGTCAGCGATTACGGTTTGATTTATGGCGGTGTGCAGAAAAATGTCGGTCCAGCAGGATTGGCGATCGTGATTATCCGCGAAGATCTGATCCGCACTGATTTGCCCGAAACTGTCCCGACCTACATGCGTTATGACATCCATGCTGATAATGACTCCATGTATAACACTCCCAATTGCTGGGCAATTTACGTCTGCGGAAAGGTGTTCAAGTATCTGAAGAACCTGGGTGGTCTGGAAGCAATGAATCAGATCAATATCGAAAAAGCAAAACCTCTGTATGACTTCCTGGATAACAGCAAGATGTTCAAGGGCACCGTTGTCAAAGAAGATCGTTCCCTGATGAACGTTCCTTTCGTTACTGAAAGTCCTGAACTGGATGCCGAAGTTGTGGCTGCCAGCAAGGCCGCCGGTTTTGACAACCTCAAGGGGCACAAATCGGTCGGCGGTTTACGTGCTTCCATCTATAATGCCATGCCCAAAGAAGGCGTAGATGCACTGGTCGAATTTCTGAAAGATTTCGAAGCCAAACACGGCTAATCACCAAATATAGTTAGTCAACGTCTTGTTGTGAAATGCCCTTCGCGGAGCGAAGGGCATTCTCTTGTTTTTGCATTCTGAGCTGCTTCTTGTTTTCTTAATCCTGATCCAATTTGATCTGTCACACAGAGTTACCTTTTTTTGTATAATAAAAACATGAGCGTTCCAAGAGGAAGAAAATGAGACAAAAATTCCTGTTGATAGCCGTTTTAGTACTAGTGATCGCCGCCTTTCTACCCTTTGAAGCAGTATCTGCAAAGCAGGTGCGAACGCCTGGGCTTTCGATTTTTGTAATCAAGGCGCCTAAAGATCTGAAATTATTCATCCAATTCCGAAACAGCGCACTTCCAGAACCTCTCGCAATGGAGCGTGTTTCGCGCTACTGGGAAACTTACTACAATTATTACTACCAACGCCTGCCCGGCAGGTTCGATGAAGACTTCATCGGTGCAAAACTGATCGTCCGATCCTCGCAGTATTCTTACGAGTTGCCAATCTCAAAGGACCCTGAGATGCGTCCAGATAAGCGCCTGATGACACTCGATCTGAAGCAAGGCACCCTGGTCTATGGCGAACCAGATTGGCGTGCGCCACTTTCGGTAGCGGGGCGCGTGATGCTCACACTGGTACTGGAAGGTGCTGTGTTTTATCTATTCGGAATGCGAGACAAATCGAGTTGGCTCGGCTTCTTCATTCTCAACCTGATTACCCAAAGCTTGCTGAGTATCTTTCTGGTGCACCCGTTCGAAGCCAAAGGCGACTATTTTATGCTGGTCTTTTACAGCGTTGCGATCATTCTAGTGGAAGCGGCAGTTTATTACTTCACATTTAAAGAGGTCGAACTGAACCACAAAGCACTTTTGCTTGCTTTAGTTGCCAATTTGGTTGGCTTTTTTTTGGGGGGCTGGATCATGCCCATCTTCCCAGCATAAATTTAAATTCTCCCAAGTCAGGCAGAAAATCGAGGGTACAATGCAGACACTACGCGAAAAAAGGATGTGTACGTGTTTGTGGAATGTGTTAATGATGGACAATTCCTGTATCTTTATATTTTTGATAAAATCAAGAAACGTTTGGGGTGTTTTACCAGCCTTTCTTCTTCATCCTCGCAAAATTTACAGATCTTATATTGACACATTCATGAGAGCACCTTTGAGTGCGACATAGACTTTATTAGGAAAAATAGGAGAATTTCAAATGGCTCAACCGGTTTCATTTACATCCATCATTGAGGGGGCATCAAAACTCCCCTTCGTACACGTCGACAGAAAAGATTTTCTTACCAAGAATTTGAGCAGGCTCACAACCGAATCACAGCTTCAGAAAGCTCTGGTCAATGGAACGCTTCACGCAAACATTCCTGTAGCGACGTTAGACAGCCTTGCGAATGCTGTTGTTAACGCGGAGACTGTCAGGGTGACCGCTATATCAACCGCAGCAGGTTTGCCAGGTGGAATCGCCATGGCTGCAACCATACCAGCTGACCTGGCGCAATTCTACGGTTTTGTAATCCGGATCGCGCAAGAATTAGCATATATCTATGGTTGGAGCGAGATATTTACTGAGTCTTCTAGGCTTGATAGCGCGTCGGAGTCCCAGCTTATTCTCTTTATTGGTGTCATGTCTGGGGTGGGAGTCGCCAACAAAGCAGTCACAAAACTATTTGGTGAGACTGCAATGAAGGCTGTGGCAAAAAAAGTTGCTGCGCAAGCGCTTACTAAAACTTGGTATTTTCCACTCGTAAAGAAAATCGCGGCAATGTTGGGCCAAAAAGTAGTTAAAGCAACATTTGCCCAGGGTGTTTCAAAAGCTGTTCCGGTTCTTGGTGGAGCGATATCGGGTGGTCTTACATTGGCAACTTTCAAGCCCATGGCAATCAAACTCAAGAACCATCTTTCAACATTAGCACACATGTCTCCGGAAGAATTTGTTGCCTATGAAGCAGCTAATCAAATCAATATGGAAGATGCGGTTGTAAATGAAAGAATCATTGATGTGGTGGTAGAGGATATTGCGACCAACTTCTGGGTATGTACCTGCGGTCATAAATGCCAGGGCAAGTTTTGCCCTGAATGTGGTAGTGCGAAACCAGCTGGAATACCACAATATCGGTGTGATAAGTGCAGCTGGGAACCAGCTGATAGGACTAAGCCCCCAAAATTCTGCCCAGAGTGCGGAGATAAGTTTGATGAGGGAGATATCGTGTTGGTATACGCTACTTATTAAACATAGTACAAAAAAACGAAGCGGTGAGGAGAAAACTCATCGCTTCGTTTAATTTCCAAAAAAATCAACTCTCATAATCGATATGTTTGTTTGAATCCATATTGAAATAGTTTGCATCAAGAGGAAGTTAGTAGCGTTACGCTTCTTCGTTTTGGCGGTATTGGAGTGCTTCCGCCAGGTGTTCGGTTTTGATGGCAGGTTCGCCTGATAGATCGGCAATTGTGCGGGCAAGTTTGAGTACCCGGTGATATCCCCGGGCTGTGAGGCGAAGCTGGCGCATAGCGGTTTTCATCAGGCCTTCTCCGGCAGCATCCAAGACGCAATATTGGCGTATCTCTTTGGGGGTCATGTCTGCATTGCTGACCAATTTTGTGCCAGTAAAACGTTTGATCTGAATCTGTCGGGCTGCTTCAACCCGCTCCCGGATGGTTTCCGAGGTTTCACCGCCCCGTTTGTCGCTCAATTTCTGGTAATCAACCCTGGGGACTTGCAGGTGAATATCGATGCGGTCCAACAGCGGACCAGAGATCCGTTTTTGGTAAGTACTGATCGCAGCAGGCGCGCAGGTGCATTGGCGCAAAGTGTCGCCAAAATAACCACACGGGCAGGGGTTCATCGCTCCGACCAACATGAAATTTGCCGGAAAAGTGAAAGATCCCTGAGCACGGCTGATTGTGACGACCTTATCTTCCAGGGGTTGCCGTAAAACTTCAAGGATGCGTTTTCCAAATTCTGGCAGTTCATCTAAAAATAAGACGCCTCGGTGAGCAAGTGAGATCTCACCCGGTTTGGGAACATGCCCACCGCCTACCAAGCCGGCATGGCTGATGGTGTGATGCGGGGCTCGAAAAGGACGTTGGCGGATAAGCGGCGTTGCGGCTGGCAGTTGGTCGCTGATGGAGTAAATTCGAGTCACTTCCAGTGATTCGTCCAAACTCATCGACGGCAAAATTGAGGTCATTGCCCGCGCCAAAAGCGTCTTGCCGGCTCCGGGAGAACCAGTCATCAGCACATTATGCCCACCGGCGGCTGCCACTTCCAGGGCGCGTTTGATATGCTCCTGCCCTTTAACTTCGCTGAAATCGGTGGAATCCATGATGAATTCCGGGGCATTGACATCACCAGGTTGGAAGGGAGGAATCAGATTTTCGCCATTGAGATGCTGCCATAGTTGGTTGAGAGTTTCTACTGGGTAGACCTCGATATCAGGGATTAATGATGCTTCAGGTGCGTCGCTTGCAGGGACATAAACCTTGTGATACCCCTCGCTGCGTGCCAGGGCGGCTGCAGCTAATACTCCGCGAACATGCTTAACCGAACCATCCAGCGAGAGTTCACCGATGATCAGGGAATTTTCAACAGCCTCAGGTTGGATTTGTTCAGCGGTTATCAGCACACCTACGGCGATTGGCAGATCAAAGAATGGACCTTCCTTACGGACAGATGCAGGAGCGAGATTCACTGTTAGTGGCTTGCGTGGGTAGACCAGGTAGGCATTTTTGATGGCAGAAAAGACGCGTTCACGGCTTTCTTTTACAGCTTCATCCGGCAGCCCGACAATCGCCATCCGGGGAAGCCCCTGCCCGTAATCGACTTCGATGTCAATCAGGACGCCATCCAGTCCAATTACAGCGCAGGAAAATACGTGAGCGAGCATTGCACAAGTTTATCATAGTGAACCCAAGACAAGAACTGGTTTCAACATTATTGAATGTTTAAAACTTCACAATTTTGTTCACTCTCTACAAATATTTCAGTCTTACTGATAAAATTCACAAGGTCCCAATCCGGTATTCTAAAAATTGCAGGAGGCTTAATGCAAACCCGAAGCAAGTCAATACAATCAAAACTCTTTTTCATCTGTTTGTTAATTGGTTTTTTGGTCATAGGGTTGTTGGCTACGCCAGCATCAGCTCAAGGGGAAATCGATCAGTGGTTGGCTTTCGGTCCGGAAACCGAAGGCAATTTACCTGAGGTGGAATTGCTCTCAGCTTCTGCAACTTCAATCGAAATCAGGGCGATAACGCCAGGGGCAAGATTGGGTGAGACAACCATCGCAGGGCAACAGTATCTGACTCTCAGCGGAGAAGGGTACACTTTTAACGATGTGGTTGGTGCACCATCCCTGCCTGTGCTAAGAAAAATGGTTGAAGTTCCTCTGGGGGCTCAAGTCAGCCTGGAGTTGTTAAGAGCAGACAGCCAGACAATCAGCCTTGATTTTCTTGGCTTAACGGGTCAAATCGCCCCAATCCAGCCTTCTCAGCCAAAATGCGGAGATCCGATAGAACCCTGCAGCCCATCCGCACAAATATACGGTGGTGGCTTCTACCCAGCCGAATACCTGGCAATCACTGACGATTACATCATCCGTGGTCATCGGATTGTGGTGGTCGAAATTCACCCGGTGCGCTACAACGCTTTCTTGTCTGAGCTCGAAACAACGTCAGAGATGACCTTTCGACTGAACCTCTCCGGAAGTGATATGACGCTTACGAGTTCCGAAGCAGATCGGCTCAATTCGGCGCCATTCAACCGGATGCTTGAGCCAGAAGTGTTGAATTACAATCAGTCTCGCCCGGTAGAAATTCCTAATGAGGCTGAACGGATTCTGATCATCACTGCTGATATGTTCGAATCGGGTTTGGCAAATTTTGTTAACTTGAAGCAAGTACAAGGTTTCACAGTTTCAGTGACAAACCTGACCACCGTTGGTGGAAATACCACTACAGCAATCAAAAACTACATCAAAAGCCAATATACTGGTGCCAACCCACCCGACTATGTAATTTTGGTTGGCGATTATGCGAGTGGAGACCCTGTTGGCAGTCTGACCAACTACACCATGCGTACGGCGAGCACATATCGTACAGATCTGCAGTTCTTCACCATGGATAACGAAACCGAGTTTATCCCTGACATCTTTTATGGCCGTTTTCCAGTCAAGACTGTTGCTGATCTGAGCGCATTGATCGCTAAATATCAGGCTTATCAAGAAAAGGCCGGAGATGAGCCCTGGGTGAAGAAAGCAGCTTTCCTTGGTTCAAACGATAGTTCTTATGGCTATATTGCGGAACGAACGCATAATTATGTAATAGATACTTATACCCTTCCCAAAGGCTACACTGGTATTTTCCCTGCGAATCCTCAACCAGGTGGTGACAAGGTTTACGCAATTACCTACGGTGGAACTGGTGCCAATGCAGTTGCCGCGATGAATGACAGCCGGGCTATGTTGATCTATAGTGGTCATGGTGCAGACACTTTCTGGGATGCTCCGAGAGTTTCACAGACCGATATTCGAAGTATGACCGGCGTTGCTATCCCCTATGTAGCGTCACACGCCTGTATAACTGGTAATTTCAATGTCAGCGAGTCGTTCGGCGACACATGGGCGATCGAACCGGTCAACGGCGGTTTGACCTTCTTTGGCTCAAGCGATAGCACTTACTGGTATGAGGATGAAGTGCTTGAGAAGGCAATTTTCGATCACTTGTTTGCAGACCCGACTCTGGATACTGTTCCGAGCGTTGCTCAGATGACGCAATTTGGACTGCAGGCTGTCGATGTTTATACAGACAGCCGGGATGATTACTATCGGGAAACCTACAACATCTTTGGTGACCCTACGCTACAAATCCTGATGAAACCGAAATTCCCTGATTTCCGCATCAGTGTGTCACCCACAGCGTTGAAAACCTGCAACATCGGTGAAAATACTGCGATAGTCAATTTGACAACGATCAATGAATTTACTGGACCAGTTACCCTGACCGCCTCTGCGTTGGACGGTTTTACGACCAGTTTTGAGACCAACCCCATGACGCCTCCTGGTTCGACTGCTGCGACCATTACTGGCGATGGCACGGTCGCAACTGGTGTTCAAACCTTGACCATTACCGGAACTTCGGACAGCCTTGTTCACAGCGCCGATATAGAAATGACCATCTATAAACCGATCAACTCTGCAGGTCCCCATCTGACCACACCTGCTGATGGTGCAAGGGATGTCTCACAGCGCCCATCCTTTAGCTGGACAGGCATTGTTGATGCGGAAACCTACAGACTTCAAGTAGCTGTGGACCCCGGATTTCATCAAATTGTGATCGACCGGGCTGGTATCACCGGAACCAATTTTACGCTTTCTGCCAACCTTGCATCTGATACACAGTATTATTGGCGGGTCGCCGCTGAAAATGTATGCGGCGGTGTTACCAGCACCGATGAGTTCAGCTTTCGGACGAAGCCAGGACCTGGTGACTGCGCCCAGGGTACAGTCAAAGAAGTCATTTATTTTGACGACTTTGAAAGTGGTCTCGATGGATGGAACAACCCTCTCGACGGTTTGTTCAAATTCGATCTCACTACTGTCAGAGCTTACTCGCCCACGAATTCCGTTTACGCAGTCGTACCTGAAGCTCAGACAGATCAGCGCCTTGAATCTCCGGCGTTTTCTGTGCCACAGACAACCGAGCCTGTTTCGCTGATCTTCTGGCATCGCTGGATTTTTGATAATCCAACAGCCTGTAATGACGGTGCGATTTTGGAAGTGACCCTGAATGGCGGCACAACCTGGAATCAAGTCGCGAAGCCATATTTGCTCACGAGTCCATATAATGGCATCGTCAAGACCGGTGCATATAACCCCCTGGTGGGCAAACAAGCATGGTGCCAAAATCAGAACGAATGGGTACGAACTGTTGTTGATTTGAATCCATTCAAAGGCAAGACTGTACAGTTCCGTTTCCGCCTCGGCACAGGCACGTTGGGAGCTGCAGAAGGCTGGTTCATCGATGACGTCCAGTTCCAGACCTGCGTGGCAGCTGACTCACAATACCAGATTTTCATTCCTCTAGCGGAAAAACCTTAAAATAGTTTTGTTGAAATTAACCACCTCACCAGTAAGGGTGAGGTGGTTTTTTTTATCGCATGTAGGGTTATCGCCTATATTGTGAGCGAGCATTGCACAAGTTTGTCATGTCACTTCGCCATTACTGTGATCAGCAAACTCTTTTTTGATTTATTGATGGAGATATAAAGTATACAAATTTTAAACTATTCTCGTTAGCTATCGACTACAATCTGTAAGTTGTGAAGAAGACAAAATCTGTGTCTTGTTCAAGTAGTTACATCTGAGGAGAAAGCAAATGATAAAATACCGTGGAAATCGCAAGATAATAGGAATAATTGCATTACTGTTAGCCGGAATTCTGGTAATAAGCGCATGTACAGTTCAAGAAATCACGCCACCAGCAGCGACCCCAACATTAGAAGAAACGGAAATCGTATTTGAGACAGAGACCGAAAGTGATGTCGAGGAGACAGTAAGTCCTGACACCTCATTTTCTTATAGTGAAGGAGTTGACGACTCAGGTTACTGGGAGGGAATCAAAGCACTCGATTATGTTGAATTAGCCGATTATCAGGCTCTGAAAATTCCCGTTCAATCCATCGAAGTAAGCGATGAAATGCTTCAAACTGAAATTGACGACCTGTTGTCATCCTATACTTCCGAAAAGCAAGTCACTGACCGTGCAGTCGTGAACGGTGATACTGTAAACATCGATTATGTGGGCAGCGTCGATGGAGTTGAATTTGAAAATGGAAGCACTGAGGGTCAGGGAACGGATGTTACTATCGGTGTGACCTCATACATTGATGATTTTCTGGAGCAGTTGATCGGTCATACCCCAGGCGAGACATTCGACATTCAAGTGACTTTCCCAGATCCTTACGAAAGTAACACTGAACTTTCCGGTAAAGAGGCAGTCTTCAACGTGACAATCAACAATATTACTGAAACCGTTGCGCCTGAGCTTACCGATGAATTTGTTTCAGAGAATTTAATCACCTCTTATGGTTGGGCGACGGTGGAAGAAATGCGGTCTGAAATAATGGAAGACCTGAAGACTAATTCGATTTACCAATATATTCAGAATTATCTCATTGAGAATTCGACTGTTTCTTCAACTCCAGAATCGATTATTTCTTTTCAGGAAAAATCTATGTTGGCTTATTATCAGGATTATGCGGACATGTACGGTATATCATTGGACGATTTTCTGGCAAATTTCATGGGATTTGAATCAGCTGACGAATTTGTAGCATCCTATTCAGAGGAAACTCTCAAGCAGGCTAATTATTACCTGATCATTCAAGCAATTGCTGAAGATCTCAAGATCTCTGTTTCAACCGAAGATGTGTCTGCATATTTTGCGGAATTCATGAAAACAGATGATTATTCTTCTTATGAAACTAATTACGGCTTACCGTATCTGAAGCAGGTTGTCTTGTATCAAACTGTATTGGACTATATTGCCGACAATGCCATCCTGGAATAGTGGTCACTTGCCTGATTATGTTTAGGACAGCCATAGAGAAGACCGGTTCTGAATGTCCAGTTCAAGACCTGTGTGGTAGCTGACTCCCAATACCTGGTTTTCATCCGCTTAGTGGAAAGACCCTAAAATAGTTTTGTTAATATTACCCACCTCATCGGCAACGATGAGGGGGTTTTTTTGTCTAAGGTAGGGTAATAGCTTGAATCTGGCACGCGAATTACACGTTGAGTAATGGTTCGAATTTGCTAATCTGAAAACCGCCAAACTCTGGCAATTATGGAGATGTATAATCATGGGACGATTGGAAGGTGCAATGTGATCAGACAACCCAAAACCAGAATTCTACTATTTCTTATCGTCATCCTTTTACTAATTTCCGCCTGCAAACCAGTGCAACGACCTGCTCAACCGACGTCCACTTCGATTGAAACAGAACTACTCTCTGAGACGCCTGCACCGACTCCAATCCCACCTACGGCAATCCCAACTGAACAACCTGTTCGGATTTGGTTTGACCCAGCGCTTCCGGAAGAACTATTGCAGGGTGACTTGAGTGGTATTACCGAAGCTTATGGAGTTGATCTGGAGGAATCTCCTTTTCGGCTATCTTTTGGCCAGGGAGATGTACTCAGCGACTGGGTTTTCGCATTGGTGGCGCCTTTCGCGACTGTACAGGACTCGGTCACAGTTCAAGAACTGCTCTATTTTTGGAAAAGAGGGGAGTCTTCCGCTGCTTCAGAACTGGTCATGGACCAGACTGCATTTTCAGCCTTCAGTTCGCTTTACGGTCAGCCAGAAGTCGATGTCAAAACGCTTACATCAACCGAATTACTTACCTATTGCCAGGCAAATAATGCCTGGGCTGTGATTCCTTTTGAGAGAATAACGCCACAGTGGAAAGTGATCGCGGTCGATGATCAATCTCCATTGCAGAAATCTTTCAACCCCGCCAGCTATGCTTTACTCGCAAACATCTCCCTTTCAACAAGTGATGCCTTTCAGGTTGAGCCTGAAACTTATCAGCGCATTTTCGACGAACTTCATGCCGTGCTACCCGGCACTAACCGCGACCCGGAAAAACTGACCACGGTGATCTTGACGGGTGTGACAGCCTTGACCCGTGCCACCGCCAAAGAAATGGAAATAAATGGCGTTCTCTCGCCGGCACAATCTGTTGGTGAGGTCTTGCGTGAAGCCGACCTTGCCCATGTGAGCAATGAAGTACCATTTGCCAGTGATTGTCCCGAGCCGCAATGGGTCCAGGATGTTGACCTGGTATTCTGTTCAGCCAACAAATACATAAATCTACTCCGAGAGATAGGCACAGATGTCGTCGAATTGACTGGCGACCACTTCAGGGATTGGGGACCGGAAGCAATGCTGCATACGCTCGAGATGTATGATGCCGAAGGTTGGCGCTATTACGGTGGCGGCAAGGAAATTGAAGCAGCCAGAGCCCCACTCAAGCTGGAACATAATGGCAACAAAATCGCCTTTATCGGCTGCAATGCAAAAGCACCCGGTTATGCCACTGCCAGTGAGACCAACCCTGGGGCATACCACTGCGACATGGATTACATGGTGTCAGCTATCCAGGAGCTTAAAGCGGAAGGCTACATGGTCATTGCCACTTTCCAGCACGATGAAATCTATCAATGGCATCCTGAACCAAATATGGTTGAGGATTTTCGTAAGGTGGCAGAAGCCGGCGCGACGATTGTGAGCGGCAGCCAGGCGCATCAGCCGCATATCTATGAATTTTGGGGCGATAGCTTCATCCATTATGGTTTGGGAAATCTCTTTTTTGACCAATTAGGCTGGTATGCGGACTCCGATAAGGCATTCATAGACCGACATGTGTTTTATGATGGAAGATACCTGGGGGTCGAATTGCTTACGGCGCAATTCTTCAACTGGTCGACCCCAACATGGATGACCCCCGAAACCCGGGCCGAACTGCTCACGCGCTTGTTCAAATATAGCCAGGAACAATAACCAAGCCATTCATGTACTATGATGCTGATATTACTATGCTTAAATCCGAAAGAATTAATGATGGATTCATTTGCGTCCACATCAGCATTAGTAGAATTTTGAAAGCGATGTACATAACCGGAGATTCATAAAATTTTGGCTTGTATCGTAATGAGAGCATTTGCGAATTTAAATACCAGGAATAGACTGATGAGGAGAAACGATGGATAGCCTGCCTTTCGATCTGAATTATTTCCCGTATCCTTCCAGGCGTTTCCCTTTGACTGCCAGAAATGGCATGGTGAATGCCTCCCAGCCTCAGGCTGCCTCTGCAGGATTACAAGTCTTGCTCAAGGGCGGTAACGCGGTGGATGCTGCGGTGGCAGCTGCCACAACTTTGACGGTGGTGGAGCCAACTGCCAATGGCATTGGTAGTGATGCTTTTGCTCTTGTATGGATTGAAAAGGAGCAAAAGTTGTATGGATTGAACGCGAGTGGCTGGGCACCAGAGAAGCTAAATATTGAAAAGGTGAAAGAAGTATGCGGCCAAATCCACATGCCTTCGTTCGGCTGGCTGCCTACTATCGTGCCAGGAGCTCCAGCAGCATGGGCTGCATTGTCTGATCGTTTCGGTCGGGTGGGGTTAGAAAAGACAATGGAGCCTGCCATCCAATACGCTAGAGCAGGTTACCCAGTTTCGCCGTCGGTTAGCGATATGTGGCAGCGGGCAGCAAAACGCTATTCAGCTTTGAATGGGGATCCTGTTTATCAAGGCTGGTTTGAAACTTTCTTGATAGGTGGTGAAGCACCACAATCAGGGCAACTTATCACCTTGCCGTATCATGCGGATACCTTGTCCTTGATCGCCAATACCCATGCACGCGCTTTTTATGCAGGAGAGTTGACTGATAAGATCCTCAGGGACAGTCAGGGTTTGGGTGGTTTTTTCACCTTCGATGATTTTGCAAAATATCAAGTTGATTGGGTTGAGCCAATTTCTGTCAATTACCGAGGCTATACTGTCTGTGAGATACCGCCAAACGGGCAGGGGATCACGGCGCTTATGGCGTTGAATATTCTGAATAATTTTTCCCTTACCAACCGCGAGAATGAGCGCGACTTCCACTTGCATTTTGAAGCCATGAAGCTTGCATTCTCTGATGCCAGACATTTCGTGACTGACCCAAGGTATATGACAGTCAGTCCTGATGCCCTTCTTAGCGAGAGATATGGGAGAACAAGAGCGAATCAGATCACAGAACAAGCTGCCCTCCCTGAGCCTTGTAGTCCACCTGGAAGTGGTACAGTTTACCTCTGCACAGCGGATGGAGAAGGCAACATGGTTTCGTATATCCAAAGCAATTACATGGGGTTTGGTTCTGGCATTGTGATCCGGGGCACAGGCATCGCGCTCCAGAACCGCGGAGCGGATTTCTCTTTGGATTCAAACGAACCGAATTGCTTTGCTCCCAGGAAAAAAACCTATCACACAATTATCCCTGGGTTCTTGATGAAGGACGAGAAAGCTATTGGACCTTTCGGAGTAATGGGGGGTTATATGCAGCCCCAAGGTCATGTGCAGGTGATCACCAATCTGTTGGATTATCACTTGAATCCACAGCAAGCTTTGGATGCCCCACGTTGGCAGTGGATGAGAGACAGGCAATTTGCAGTGGAATATGGTTTCTCACCCGCTCTGGTGCACCAACTTTTAAACCGTGGGCATAAGATTGACATGTTCCCTGACTCCACATCCTTCGGCCGGGGACAGATCATTTGGAAATTGGGTAACGGTGTCATGATCGGTGGCACAGAAGGTCGGACTGATAGCAATATTGCATGCTATTGAGCATAAGATAATATTGCTCTTGCTGAGTCGACTGAAAATCCAGATTTGTATGAAGGTCTATCATCGATCAACATCAAATAAACGAGAAAAAATTTTATATTCCGGGCATACGCATTTCAAATATTGCCAGGAACAACGAAAGCCAATCTTAATTATCCTTTAAGTTCTGCTAAGATATATGCAACGATATATCTAACAAATAACAAAATAGAATTGTGATTTTTGGCAGGAGATATAACATGAATCGAGAGACGGCGCTTTCTTATGGGTTGTGTGGCCTAAACTGCAATCTTTGCGAAGATAAAACCAATGGCGAATGCCATGGCTGTGAATGCCCAGACAGGGATTGCGCCGCTGATTGGCATCAGAAGCATTGCAGGATTTACCAATGTGTCAAGAAGCATAATTATGTGACTTGTGCAGATTGTGAGGAGTTGCCATGTTCCATGCTGAATGCCTTTATTTGTGATCCGAAGCACCAGGAACACAGCCAGTGTTTCGGCAACTTATTGCGGATCCGAAGGATTGGACTGGAAGAATGGATTGATGAGCAGGAAGCCTTTTGGCAGGATCCCGCTATTCATAAGTAAAAAAAGAATCACGAAAATGATCGTGATTCTTGTGCAATCAAAGCTCAAAACAGAGAGACCTACGTTAGTTATAAATAGGCTGCAAGCGGGAACCAGAAACCCAAGAGACATCAAAGGTCATATTTTCAGTCACAAATAGGGATGTGAAATTATTATTATTTCGCAGCCTGTCTTTGAGGGTAAAAAAAACCGCGATCATAAAATATCACGGCTTATCTGTGCTCCTACCGGGACTCGAACCCGGGTTTTAGCCTTGAAAGGGCCGCGTCCTAACCACTAGACCATAGGAGCATCAAGAGGGCAATTCTACACGAGGTTTTAATTCAAGTCAAGGAAGATTCCTGGAAATTGTTCCAAGCATTTTGCATCTTTGCTGGCAGAAAAAGATTTTTTCATTCCCGGGTGCCCTTCCTTGAGGAATTATCAACCGTCATGGGTGAAGCCTTGGCACGGTGCTCTCACCCCTCGGCTTTGGCGTCCCCCTCATAAGAGGGGGTGATAAGGGATCCAATTCTTACCACTTTATACATTAAAGCCTTACCTTACAACTACTATTTTGCTCACATCGACCTGGTTCGCGATCCTTGCTCTTCTACTTAACGGAGAGAAAAGGCAGTCTAGAGGGAGTTATAGAGAGCCTTTTGGTGCTGGGGTATCAGTGACTGGCTTACTTTTTTTCTTTAATGTATTCCAACAAGACTACTGCCTGATTATGCTCGGTATCCCTGGCGCCATAGAGCAGGGTCACCACATTATCCTCACCTTTCGCACGCAGATCAGTGATTAACTTTAGAGCTTCAGGGTTGTCATCCAGCTCCTTCCGGTAACGTTTGCGAAATTCATCATACCTGTTCGGAATATGACCAAACCATTTTCGCAATTCGGTTGTAGGAGCCAACTCTTTATCCCAATCATCCAATCGGGCTTCTTCTTTGGATATGCCTCGTGGCCATACGCGATCGACCAACACCCGCCAGCCATCGACTGGCTCGTAATCTTCGTAGATTCGTTTAATTTTGAAAGGCATTCAAATCCTCCTCTTTTATGAGAAAACAAAATTGAACTATAGGTTTGAGTTTATCCTGTTGGTTCTGCAAATGCGAGGAAAAATATTACCTTTGTATCGAGGCAAAATTCCTCAGAAATATTTTCTTAGTTCCTACAAAATAGTTGTATTCACATCAAGAAACTGCTACGATGATTGCGATTGAGAAAGGAGACAGGATGAAAATCATTCGAGCGATAACGATATTTGCGTGGATAGCGTTTCCAGCGGTAATGTATGGTGGGTATATTTTGCTTGGTCAACTATCCAAAACTGGTATCACCGAGTTTCAACGAACTTTCTTCAGAGCAGGGCACGCCCATGCTGGCGTTTTGCTATTGATGTCATTGCTCTTCCATCTATACTTGGAAAAAACCAATTTACCAATAAGCTGGAAAATCGCTGCTGCTTCAATTCTGGCGGTCGGGATCCTGGCGCAATCGGGCGGATTTTTTATTCATATGGCAATAGGTCAGGCAGGGCAGGCATCGATTGGTACCTCAGTTACAATCGGAGGTGCGGTGTTGTTGGTCTTCGCCATTATAATAATGGTCTATGGCTTGATCGCAACGCCAGCTTAAATTCTGATTTGTGCTTGACAGAGGGGGTCAAGGTGATGTAAAATAATGAGTCGTTGCCCCAGCGATCGTGGCTGGGGTTACTTATGTGACCAACTTTCCCGGTACCGGGCGGTGAAACGCTCGTAAGCTGGTTAAGTGAAGATTGGAGAGAATATGAAGTATGCAATCATTGAAGCAGGCGGTAAACAATACCGCGCCGAAGAAGGCAAACGGGTAACCGTTGATCTTCTGCCTGCAGAAATCGGCGAGACCATCGTTCTCGACAAAGTTGTTTTACTTTGCGACGGCGATTCTGTAACAGTAGGTACCCCTTATATTGAGGGTGCCAGCGTAAAAACCACGGTTGATGATCAAATCAAAGGCAAGAAGATCCTGGTATTTAAATACAAACCCCAGATCAACTACCGCAAACGTTCTGGTCATCGTCAGAAATACACCAGCTTGCTGGTTGATTCAATTGTGATGGAGTAGTGAAATGGCACACAAGAAAGGTGGCGGGTCATCCCGCAACGGACGAGATAGCCAGGGACAACGCCTGGGCATCAAAAAATTTGGCGGCGAAAAAGTAATCAGTGGCAACATTCTGGTTCGCCAGCATGGCACCAAGATCCACCCCGGATGGAACGTGGGTCAGGGTCGTGATTACACCTTGTTTGCGACCATTGAAGGCTACGTTAAATATGAGACCATGGCTGGCGGCCGAAAGCGCGTTCACGTTTACGAAACGCCCGACGGACCAGCGAAAGGTGAGTAGTAAGAATGAAAACAAAAATTCAACCTAAATATTATCCGGAAGCAAAAGTTTCTTGTGCCTCTTGTGGAACTGAATGGACCACTGGTTCGACCGTTCCTGAAATTCGAACTGAAGTTTGCTCGAACTGCCATCCCTTCTACACCGGGCAGCAGGCTCGCATCCTCGATCGTGAAGGTCAGGTCGATCGCTTCTACAAGCGTCTGCAGGTTCGACAGGAAATCGTTGCCGAGAAGAAGGCTGCTGCTGAGTCCAAGACTTCACCAGAACGCCCAATCTCTGAGTTCAAACTAACCTCCAAGGCAGTTGCTGCGTTAGCTAAAGCTGGCATCAACACCGCTGGCGACGTGTTAGCAAAACTCGAAGGCGGAGAGAGAGCCTTGTTGGAAGTTGAAGGTTTCGGTCGTAAATCTTTGATCGATCTGAAAAAACAACTGCGCCAGATGGGCTATCAACTGCCCGCGGCCGCAGAAGAGATCGAAATTTAGTTACCGGTAGACAATGAGAGGCAGGTTCAATACCTGCCTCTTTTTTTGTTAATCTTGATTGGAAATCTGTGGGCGAAATCGAAGACTTGAAACTGCAGTCTACCCAAAAGAAGGTCTATCACCTTAATCATCTGCTTCTCGTTCAGGATGACGGATCGTTTTCTAGGTTACAAATCCAATCATCATCATAAACTTGACTTATACTTTTAGAAACTGAAATTATTGGAGGTTTTATGACACTTACCTACGGCTCTCTTGAAGTTATTACGGGGTCGATGTTCTGTGGGAAAACGGAGGAGTTGATCCGCCGTTTACGACGGGCAACGATCGCCAAGCAAAAAGTACAGGTCTTCAAACCAGCGATCGATAACCGGTATGCTTATAGCAAAGTGATGTCGCATTCAGGGGCAGATTACCAGGCGCTGCCGGTCAATTCATCCCAGGAAATTCTCGATAACCTGGAGCCGGACGTGACAGTTGTTGGCATCGACGAAGCCCAATTTTTTGATGATGGCATAGTGGATGTAGCTAATCAACTCGCTGATCTGGGGATGAGAGTGATTGTAACTGGCTTGGACACTGACTTCCGTGGAGAGCCGTTTGGCTGTATGCCAGTGATGACCGCTAAAGCTGACAAGGTGGACAAACTGGCTGCCATTTGCATGGTTTGTGGTGAACCAGCTACCCGTACCCAAAGACTGGTGAACGGTAAACCTGCCAATTATAATGACCCGATCGTGATCGTTGGCGCTTCTGAGATGTACGAAGCCCGTTGCCGACGTCATCACGAAGTGCCCAGAGATTGAGGTAAGCATGGTACAGGATTATCGCGAATATTTAGACAAAGTACTGGTCAGCGAAGAGCAAATAAAGCAGCGTGTCAAGGATTTGGGAGCTGAAATCACACGTGATTATGACGGAAAAGACCTTTTAGTGGTCTGTATTCTGAGGGGTGGAGTAATGTTTCTCACGGATTTGATCCGTGAAATCCACGTGCCCCTGGCAATCGAATTTATGGCAGTCACATCCTATGGAATTGGTGCGCGTCAATCGGACGGGGAAGTGCGGATCACGCTCGACCTTAATACCAGAATCACTGGGAAAGACATTTTGATCGTTGAAGACATCATCGACAGTGGTCACACACTCTCGTCCGTGATAGATATTTTGCAAACACGTAACCCCAACTCCATTTACATCTGCACCCTGCTCGATAAATTCGAACGGCGTGAAGTGGATGTGCCGATCCGGTACTGCGGATTTCAGATCAATAATGAATTTGTCTTTGGTTATGGCCTGGATATGGACGAATACTATCGAAACCTGCCTTTTGTAGGAACGGTCGATCTGGACAAATATGAACCTCCTCATGGATCAACAACTGACTGCGCTCCTGCATGAGATCAAGCAACTCGCTCCCCACCAAAAGGTTTACCTGGTGGGTGGAGCAGTGCGCGATCTTGTGTTGGGCAGGGCTGTCAAGGACCTCGATTTTGTCACAGCGGATGGGTCGGTTACGCTAGCAAAATCAGTAAAGCGCCATTTTAGAGGTGTCTGGTACACCCTGGATGATGAGCATCAGACCGCCAGGGTTATATTGAAACAGGGTCAACCTGAAGAACTTGTACTTGACTTCACTGCTTTTATAGGAAATAGCCTGGAGGAAGACCTCAGCCAGCGCGATTTCACCATCAATGCCATGGCAGTAGATTTGGATAACCTGGCGGAGATCTTTGATCCATTAGGTGGGGAAGCTGACCTGAGGAGCCGAAAATTGCGGCTCAGCAGCCCTCGCTCGCTGCTCACCGATCCTCTGCGAGTCCTGCGGGGAGTCCGCATGATACGGGAGTTTGACCTGGCAGTAAACAATGAAACCGCCGAACAATTGCGCGTAGCCGCATTGGAGTTGAACGGGATTTCGGGCGAAAGAATCAGGGATGAGCTGCTCAAATCCCTGGCAATTCCGAACCTTATGTTAACATGTGATTTACTTAATGAATATGGCGTCCTATCCCAGTTGCGTTACCGGGTATTTGGAATTAAAGATAATTTCCCTGACACCAAAGGTGACTATCAAAAAGAACGGGTTCTTCCAACTGAGAATACCAGTCCCTTGAACACACTTGAGATGCTGCTTCAAGCAATCGATATAGGGAATGGGGAGGCACCTTTCTTTACCCAGTGCCCATCACGAATCTCTTCAACAGAGATCCTGCAGGGGCTTAAACACCACCTTGAAGAAAGTCTTCAGGGGGGACGTACCAGGAAACAACTCCTGATCCTCTTTTCACTGTTTTTCTGGAATCGTCCGGCGAAAACTGCTGATCCAGCAGAAAAAAGCGAATTGCCTTGCATAAATTTTGCAGAGCAGCTCTCCAATGCCCTTATGCTTGGCCAAAAGGAGCAGAAATTCCTTGACTTGGTTTGCAGAGGTTATCAAAATTTACTCTTGCTCTGTGAGGAAACGGTTGAACCACTCGAGATCTATCGTTATTTCCGACAAACGGGTTCATTTGGTTTGGAGGGCGCACTTTTGCACATTGTGAATGCATGCAAGGCGGGCAAAAAAGATGGGAAAATTAAATTACTGACTGAGACAGTGATCCTGACATGGTTTCAAAATTACGATACCATTGTCGACCCTCCCTGTTTAATCGATGGAGAAATTCTGCAAAACAAATTATACCTAAAGCCGGGACCTGACTTTGGTCTTTACCTCGAATCGGTCCGCGAAGCTCAAGTGATCGGTGAGGTAAAGAATCAGGATGAAGCCATGGTTTTGATCGCACAGTTAATCAAAGAAGGGAGATAACTTGATACTAAAACTCCATGACATCGATTTGTATTTTGAAGACCTGGGAAAGGGAAACCCCGTGGTCTTGCTGCATGGGCTGGCTCTGAATGGCAGCATATGGAACGAAGTAGTGAAACGTTACCGCATCCAGGCTCGCTTTATTGTTCCCGATTTACGCGGACATGGAGAAACCGAAACCGGTCAGGCAACCGGTGATCTCGACCAATTCGCTGACGATATTTTTGCATTAGTCAACTTTTTGCAGTTGGAAAGATTTACCCTGGTAGGTCATTCGATGGGTGGATATATCGCCCTGGCCTTTGCCAGTAAGCATCCTGAAATGCTTGATGCGCTGATCATGGTGACCAGCAATGCGAGTTCAGATTCACCTGAGAAGCAGGAAACGCGACTCAAAGAGGTGAGGTTGGCAGAAGAGTCCGGCATGGCGCTTATAGCAATGAACATGGCTGAAAAGCTCACCAAGTCGGACGAAATCCGACAGCGAATACTTCCAATCCTGGAAAAGACACCACCCGAAGGTTTCGCCAATGTGCAGCGCGCGATTGCATCGCGAAGCAGCAGATTTGACTTGCTTCATCAACTTGATGTGCCCCTGCTTGCCATCGCAGGAAGTGAAGACCAGATGATGAAAATCGAATCATCTTATGACATGGTAAGTGCTGCCAGGCATGGAAGGGCAGTGGTTCTTCCGGGGGTCGGGCACATGCCTATGTTGGAAGTCCCACTTGCCCTGGGCGCTCTGATCGTTAGTATGTTTTGATAAACAAAGGAGAACTCACAAATGACACAACCGGTATTTCGGTACATCGTTGTATTGCTGGGGGCTATTGTACTGGTGAGAATTATTATTGACATCAGTACCGCCTGGAAGCACAACGAAGAAAAAAAACAAGCTGCTTCTCTGACAGAAAAACAAGTTGGAGATGCGACCCCTTCCGAAATTGAGCATCTGGAAGATGATGTTGAGCAACTCATGGAACAGCCAGATCAAGCAAGCAAGAATCATGAATGAGGTCGACTGGATCTTTCAGCGTCGCAGCATCAGGAAGTTCACAGACCAAAAGCTGAGCACCCAGCAGATCACCACACTCCTGGAAGCGGCTATGGCAGCTCCTAGTGCGATGAACATGAAACCCTGGAAGTTTGTGGTTGTGCAAAGCACTGAACAATTGGCAAGTCTGCGCAGAATTTTACCGTTTGGTAAGATGGAAGCTCCTTGTGCCATCGTGGTTTGTGGTGATTTGCGATCGGCAAAAAGGGCAGTGATGGAACGCTTTTGGGTTCAGGATTGCAGCGCTGCGACGCAGAATATCCTGTTGGCAGCCACTACATTGGAGCTTGGTTCTGTGTGGTGCGGAGTACATCCGATCGGGACACTTGAAAAAGCAATCCGAAAAGTACTGGAAATACCAGATGGAGTGATTCCATTGAACGTTATTTATGTGGGCTATCCCGCCGAAGCCAAAGATGCTCGGACTCAGTTTACAGAGGAGAGCGTATTTGCTGATCGATTTGACAATCCCCGAAAGCTATAGGTATTAATCTTTTTCCTTGGGGCGGAAGGAGACGATCGTACCGGTGTCGTCGCTGATTATTCAACTTGGCAGGAAGTCCTTTTTGATCTGGATGGTACGATCCCGAAGACGAAGTCGACCCTCACCAGGGCAGGGCAGTCCCCTATGGATAGAGCTTATGTTGGCGAAGTGGGTGGAGTCAAATTAGCTAAGCACTTATTAACATTTTGTATATACTCAAAAAAACCTCGAGCATCATGGTAAAATAATCAATTGTGATAATAACATTCGTTGAATGAGAATCGAATCTTAGGAGGATTTTTAATGTCTGAAAAAAAATGGGTCTATCTTTTTAGTGAAGTCGAGCAGGCTGAAGCCTATGCCGGCAATTGGGACGGAGTCCGCGGTCTGTTGGGTGGCAAGGGTGCCAACCTGGCTGACATGACTCGTGCTGGTGTTCCGGTTCCCCCCGGTCTTACCATAACAACCGAAGCATGTAATGCTTTTCAAGTTACCCGCCAATTCCCTGAAGGAATGTGGCAACAAGTTCTGGATGCCCTCAAAATCGTAGAAGAAAGAGCTGGAAAGAAATTCGGCGATCCTGCCAATCCTCTGCTCGTCTCCTGCCGTTCTGGCGCCAAGTTCTCCATGCCTGGCATGATGGATACTGTCTTGAATATTGGCTTGAATGACGAAGTTGCCAAAGGTCTGGTTAAGCTGAGTGGTGATGAAAGATTTGTCGAAGATTCTTATCGCCGCTTGATCCATATGCTCGGTACTGTTGTTATGGGTATCGACGATGAACATTTTGAGGAACCTCTCAAAGCCTACAAACAACAAAAAGGCTACAAGAGTGATACTGAAATGACTGCAGCCGATTGGGCTGTTATCACTGAAGAATACAAAAAAGTTGTCAAAGCACAAAAAGGCTTTGATTTTCCCCAGGATCCCTACAAGCAGCTTGAACTCGCTGTAGCAGCAGTTTTTGATTCCTGGAATTCAAAACGCGCTATCGATTATCGCCGCCGCGAAAGCATCCCTGATGATCTGGGAACTGCAGTGAACATTCAGACCATGGTGTTCGGCAACATGGGTCTTGACTCTGGTACCGGTGTGGCATTTACCCGCGACCCACAGACTGGTGAAAATGTCATGTTCGGCGAATATCTGATGAACGCCCAAGGTGAAGATGTTGTGGCTGGCATTCGAAACACATCCAAAATTTCCACACTCGCATCAGAATTACCCGAGGTTTACAAACAATTCTTTGATATCACCGAACGCCTCGAAAATCATTACAAAGACATGCAGGATGTCGAGTTCACCATCGAACATGGCAAGCTCTGGATGCTCCAGACCCGTAACGGCAAGCGCTCTGCCAAGGCTTCCATCAAAGTCGCCCATGATATGGTCATGGAAGGTTTGATTGACAAGAATACGGCCCTCATGCGCGTGACTCCAGAACAGATCGACCAGATGCTGCATCCCCAGTTTGCACTGAACGACGTGGCTGCTGCCAAGAAAGACGGCCGCTTCTATGCTCATGGTGTCAACGCCTCCCCTGGCGCCGCAGTCGGACAGATTTATTTTGATGCTGATACCGTTGAGAAAATGCACAACGTTGAAAAGCAGGATGTGATCATGGTTCGTCCATTCACTAAACCTGATGACGTGCACGGTATGCTCTCTGCCAAAGGTATTCTGACCAGCGAAGGTGGTGCCACATCCCATGCCGCAGTGGTTGCCCGTCAATTCGGCGTGCCCTGTGTTGTGGGTGCAGCTGATGTCACCATCGACATGGCCAAACGCCAGATGACTTGCAAAGGTGTCACCGTCAAAGAGGGCGAGTGGATCTCTTTGGATGGCACGACAGGTGATGTTTTTGTTGGAAAGCTCCAGTTGACTACACCTGACCTGACCGAACAGAAAGAACTGATGACCCTTCTCGGTTGGGCTGACGAAGTTTCTCGCTTGCAGGTCTGGGCAAACGCCGATTACCCCAAAGATGCCAAACGTGCGCGCGAGTACGGCGCCAAGGGCATTGGTTTGACCCGCACGGAGCATATGTTCTTCGAAGTGAATCGCTTACCTGATGTTCAGAAAATGATCATAAATGCCGAAGGCACCCAGAGCATGCTCAACAACCTGGATCGCCTCGAAGCTGCTCTGGCATCTGGTCGACTTGAAGGTCGGGGATTGACCGATGAGGATAAAGTTGCTTTGAAGGCAGAAATTGACGCTGAAAGGGCTAAGATGGAGAATTCTCCTGAAGCCCAGGCGTATTTTGGCGCCTTGAAGAAGATTTTGCCCCTGCAGCGTGATGACTTCTATGGTTTGTTTGAAGCCATGACCGGTTTACCCGTGATCATTCGTCTGATCGACCCACCTCTGCATGAGTTCCTTCCCTCTTTGGAAGACTTGCTGACCGAAGTTGCCACCATGAAAGCCAAGGGTGTTACTGAAGGTCTGGCTGAAAAAGAGCACATGCTTGAGGTAGTCCAGGGTCTGCATGAAAGCAACCCAATGATGGGTCTGCGCGGTATCCGTTTGGGCATCGTTTATCCTGACATTATGAAGATGCAGGTTCGAGCAATCTTTGAGGCTGCCTGCGATGCCAAGTTGAACGGCATTGACCCGCATCCTGAAGTCATGATCCCTCTGACTGGTCATGTGAACGAACTGAAGGCCGTTCAACCAACCCTGGTTCAAATCGCAAAAGACGTAATGACCGAAAAGGGAGTCAATGTAAACTACAAATTCGGCACGATGATCGAAATCCCACGAGCAGCTGTAACCGCTGGTGAAATCGCTGAATACGCTGAGTTCTTCTCCTTTGGCACAAACGACCTGACCCAGATGACCTTTGGCTACAGCCGGGATGATGCCGAGCGCACCTTCCTGGGTGTGTATGTGGATAAGGGCATTCTGCAGAAGAACCCCTTCCAGCAGTTAGATCGTGACGGTGTTGGGCGTTTGATGCAGCGGGCAGTGACTGATGGTCGCGCTGTTCGCCCGACTCTCGAGGTCGGCATTTGTGGTGAGCATGGTGGTGACCCCAGTTCAATCGAGTTCTGTCATATGATCGGCAACAACTACGTCAGTTGTTCTCCGTTCCGTGTACCTCTGGCTCGTTTGGCTGCAGCCCAGGCTGCCCTCAAGCACGGCTAGAAATTAGTTTAGTTACGAAAAACGGCTCCGTTATCGGGGGCCGTTTTTTTTGTCTAAAATGCTTGTCATCCTGGTCTTCCTGATACGAAAGGATCTCTGAAAGATCCGGGAGATAATATCGCACAGACACTTTGTTTCGTTGAAGATGACAATGTCTATCTACCGTAGATTAACGAATAAATGTGATAAATTTCGACGATCCGGCGCAGGTAAGTACGGGTTTCGAGGTAACGGATCGAGTTCAAGAACACATCGGGGTCGTCACCAACCTGGTCTTTCCAATTCAGCGTATTCCCAGGGCCACCGTTGTAAGCTGCCAGGGCGAGGTAGATGTCACCTTCAAAGACAAAGAGCTGCCGGGCGAGGTAATTACTGCCCAGTTCCAGGTTATAAAGGGGCACGGCTAAATCTTCTTGAGTGTAGTTTGGCGGGTAACCGGTCTCGCTGGCAATCTGAGCGGCTGTATCAGGCATCAATTGCATCAGCCCGTTGGCCCCAGCGCTCGAGAAAGCATACGCACCAAAATGGCTTTCCTGGTAGATAAGGCTGAAGATAAGAATATCGGAGATATCATATCTGCGTGAGACATCTTCAACCCATGGCAGGTAATAGGTTCCATATTGAACATGGGCAAAATAGGGTGGGTAATTGGTAGAAAGAGGAAAGTCTCCGTATCCAGCCAACTTTGAAACCGATCTACTGGCTTCGATGGCGCTTTGATAATAGCCCAATTCGAGGAAGAGATCGATCAGGCGAAAACTGTTAATTGCATCATCTTTGTAGGTATCTCGAAGAGATTCGAATTCCTGCGATGCCTGGTTGTATAGTCCAAGGCGATAGAATTCTACACCGCGAATAAAACGGCTGTCGTTTGCGATTTCGCTGCTGTAATCGGTGTTGAGATCAGAAGGAAGACTGAAAGCCATTTTTAACCAATCGGCTGCCTCCTGGCGTTCAGTCTCGAGGTCTGGCCGCAAATCTCCCAAATTGACCTCTGGGAAGAGAGGTTGATCATTCAATAGTTCATTGGCGCGGATGCCATAGTAACCGTAAGGGTCCATTTGGGCGGCTGTGCGCCAAAAATCCTGCGCAGCCTCCAAGTCTCCTTTTGCCTGGCTGACTTTGCCCAACCAGAAGGTTGCACCTGATTTTTCCAAGGTTTCCGGAGTCGCGATCAGAACAGCCCGATTGAAGTTATCGGCAGCTTTATCGTATTCGCCCAATTCATAATATAACGAACCTCCGAAAAACAAACCGTTAAAAGCATCGCTGGAGGTGGGGAATTCGAGCGCGATACGTGTCCAGGAATCTGCGGCTTCCTTAAGCTTGCCGTCCAGGAAATAGTAATTCGCAGCGATCTGGAGCAGTTCTGGAGCATCTGGTTCCGAGTTTGGGGCTGACACATAGGCAAGGGTCGTTTCCAAAGCCAGTTTTAATTGACCCATGTAAGTGTTTTGTGTGTAAATAATGTCTTCAATCGCGTCGAAACGGTAGGAGCTTTGAGGGTAGGTTTGAATGAGTTCGGTCCAGAGCTGGAGAGCTTCCCTGTCTTCGGCAGTTCCTCCTGCTGCATTAGCACCCAGGCGTTCAGCAGAAGAAAAACCAGCCCTCACCAGGCCTTTGGCACGCACACAGAGGGCTTTGTAGTAAAGCGCTTCGTCTTTGGCATACCCCTGTCCAGCCAGGTAGCGATCAAAAGCCTCAATCGCGAGGTCATATTGTTCGATATTGTAGTTGATGATCCCACGCTGGAGATCGTCAACGGGTTGTTCAGCATCCAAGAGCATCACCAAGGCGGTATAAGCATCGTAGGTGAAAGGATAATTGTTCACTGAATCCTGCAAGTAGGTATATGCCTCCTCCGGATTGCCCTGATTGATCAATATTTGAGCGATGAGCAGATTCATCTGCGATTTGGTGTAATCACTTTGGGTATTGAGCAGGATTTCTTTATAAATTCCCAGTGCCAGGTCGTCCTGCCCCAGACTGGAGTAACTGGATGCCATTTTGGTAGCAACTATTGTGTTATTGGTGAGTTGAGGTGCCAGGTAGGATTTGCGATAGGCATCCAATGCCCCATCGGTATCCCCGTAATCTACTAAAAGATCGCCAATTCGGGAATAATTTTCTGCATCAATAATTCCAGGTTGGGCTTGCGCGTAAGCCTGGTAATAAGTCAGTGCATCATCTTTCAATTCCTGTTCCAGGCTGATCTGGGCAAGGATAAAATTTGCCCTCTTTGCGGGCTGACTGTCTGGGAATTGGGATTGCAGTTGGTTCAACGCTCTTTTCGCCTGAAAAAGGTCTTTTTGCTTGAAATAGGTCAATCCCTTACCGTAAAGAGCAGCTGCCTGAATATCAGCAGATGAACCTGAAGTATTCACATCATAGAGTTTCAGGGCTTGTTCGTAATCACCAAAGGCTAAAACCCGATCAGCTTCGGCCAAGGTTCTTTCAGTTGGCGGAGTTTCTTCAATTATGTAATTTTGAGCTTGTGAGGTAGGAATAATTGTGGTTGTAAATCCGGTTGCCGTAGCCACCGGTTGGGATGGAGTGGCGAGTCTGGCACAACTGCTCAGGAACAGGCTGAAGATTAGCCCAAGAATAACAATTCTTGTAGAAAGAACAGTTTTCATGGTTGACTTTATAACGGAAAGATTCGCGGTTGTCAAATCAGGTTGGAGGGTAAACTGTGGAATGTTTAGGCGGACAATTTAATCTCGGTAATATTAAAAAAGTCCGTTTCGCGAAAATAAAACAAAAAACGCATCGAAAATCCCTTCGATGCGTTATGGAAATTTTCAGAAAAGTAATAATTAGGCTTAGTGGTGAAACTCGGGTGGGTAATTCTTCTCCAGTTCTTCAGCTTCTTCTTTGGTATGAGCTCTGGTGCCATCCGGATGATTGGCAGGAGAGTAAATCGTGTACATCGACAGTCGTTCGGTGGCTGAAGTGTTAATAATGTTGTGATATGTTCCAGCGGGAATTACCACTACATCGCCATCGCCGACAGTTATTTCACCATCAGCTGTTACAACTTTGCCTTCGCCGCCTTCAAAGCGGAAGAACTGGTCTACGTGATCGTGAACTTCATTTCCGATGTCTTCATTCGGGTCCAAAGACATCAAGACCAACTGCAAATAGCCTGTGTAGAGCACGCGGCGGAAATCAGTGTTTTCAAGTGAATCTTTTTCAATATTTGTTAAATAGGGTTTCATTTTTTACCTCCATACTTAAATTTAATTTATATCCATTATCGGAACAACTTGTTAGATTATCGTAAGAGAATCAAAAATAACACAAAACTCGTGTCCAATCTGCTTCAACGCTCTGTTTGTATATCCTCTAAATATGAAATCACCGTCGCACGAATTGCTTCAAATGTGTCTTTGAAAACCTGCAGTTTTTGCTCATCAGTGCCTTCAAAAAGAGCAGGGTCGGAAAACCCAAGATGGATGATGGCCCCTTTTTTCAACCAGAGTGGGCATTGTTCCCTGGCTTGGTCGCACAAGGTTATTACCATGTCAAATTCCTGTCCCAAAAAATCATCGATTGGCTTGGAATAACCATGATGCTCAATGCCTGCATCCTGGAGAACTTTCGATGCCATGGGGTGGACATAACCAGTGGGTTCACTGCCGGCGCTAAACGCGACCCATTCGTTAGGCAGATAAAAGTTCACAATCGCTTCAGCAAGTTGGCTGCGGGCAGAATTTTCAGTACACAAGAATAAAACTCTTCTGCGATGATCCTCCTCAGCCTTCTCTCGATCGACATCTTCTTCCTCATCAACACCAGGGACAAGTGTTAGGGGCGCGCCCAATAAAACTTCATCTTCATACTCCCCACTTTCCATCCTGATTAACAGATCGCGAGCCCTGGCTTCGTTTTCTTTGGAAACCATCACACCAACCACTCCCAGGTCTCCAACAGTCAATCCATAAATCTGACCAAGCGCGTTGATGTCCAGATAAGTTGGGATGCCCTGGGCTTCCAGGAAGCCTTTGATAGATTCACCATCCAGTTTGCCCTGGGCGTTGTAGACAGTCACATAATCTGAGTTGTCTTCTTTAGTCATTCGTACATCCAATCTTCTGTGCAACGTTTCCATTCCACCAATTCATCGGGTTGGAACCAGAGGGCAATTTCAGCTTCGGCATTTTCGACTGAATCAGAGGCATGGGTAAGGTTATAGCGAGCTTGCAGGGCAAAATCATGACGGATTGTGCCAGGGGCGGCATCTGTTCCGCGGGTTTTTCCTACGGTCTGGCGGATGGCACTGATTGCGTCTGGTCCGGCCCAAACCATTGCCATCACTGGAGCAGAGGTGATAAATTGGATAAGACCATCATAGAAGGGCTTGCCTTCGTGTATCGCATAATGTTTTTTCGCAAGCTCCGGGCTGACCTGCATGAATTTGCAGCCAACCAGCCGCAGTCCGCGGTCTTCAAAACGAGTAATAATTTTTCCGATTAAACCTCGCTGAACACCATCGGGTTTAACCAGGACTAACGATCTTTCCATTCATCCTCCGTTAAGCTGGTTTTGATTCTCTTCAAAAATAAATTCTGACAATTCGGTATAGACCTTCCAGAGTGCTGAGCGGTCTTCCTGTAAAATGAGGTATGGACGCAGCTGATGCTGGTAATCTTCGGCAATTTTTTTACCTATAGCTGTTTTGCGTATAAAGTCAGCTGCAGCAGCAAAATCACTATGTGCTAACAAACGAGAGAGTTCCTGGTCTTGCTCCCCACCATCGGAAGGAACCTCATTACATTCGACTGGGGTTTCCAGTTCACCCTGCACCTCGTGCCACTCGGAAGTCTCGAGTATGAAAGGAGTTTCAGCGTCAGTCTGCCCGAGGTCAGGCTCTTGAATGGCTTCCAGTCCATGATCACTTTGGACTTCACCGTCTTGTTCAGATTGTGAGGCAAACTCAAGCAACCAGCCAGGGATTTTTGTTTCGTCTGTAGGCTGGTTGATTTTTTCAATCTTGGTCTGAGAGGTATCTTCTTCAGATCTCGATTTCGCGTTTGCCTTGATTGGTTGAGTCGCTTCATCGATGGAATCCGGGCGCATTGTCAGTCTCCCAGATAGTCACGAAGTTTACGGCGCACAGAAGGGTGGCGTAAGCGGGTGAGTGCCTGAGCTTCAATCTGACGAACGCGTTCACGGGTTACACCCATTTTGCGACCGACTTCCTCCAGGGTATATGCCTGACCGTCCAAAAGACCGTAGCGAAGCTGCAGGATGCGGACCTCACGGGGGGGCAGTGCATCCAGCACTTCTACCAGATGCTGCTTGAGCAGGTTATAAGTGGCAGTGTCATCAGGTGGCGGCGCCTCATCGTCTTCAATGAAATCGCCTAATACGGAATCTTCTTCATCGTCAGTAGGTGTTTCAAGGGAGAGCGGCCGACGGGCAACCTGGATCATATTCTCCACTTTCTTGGGTGGGACTTCCAGGGCTTCTGCCAGCTCTTCGACAGATGGGTCGCGCCCCAGTTTCTGGGTCAGTTGGTGTTGAACGCGCAGTAGCTTATTGATCTGATCTCCCATGTGAACCGGAACGCGAATGGTGCGACCCTGGTCGGCGATGGCGCGTGTGACCGCCTGGCGAATCCACCAGGTGGCATAGGTGCTGAACTTATGACCACGTTGATATTCAAATTTCTTGGTAGCACGTATAAGACCGATGTTGCCTTCCTGGATCAGATCCAAAAAAGGTACGCCGCGTCCCATATATTTTTTTGCAACGCTGATCACCAGGCGCGAATTGGCGGTGATCAGGTGGTCGCGTGCAGCAGCACCATCTTTGATCATATCGTAGAGTTCTTTTCGGCGGGCGGCGCTTATATTGCTCTTAGCCAGTTCTGCACGTGCCTCACGACCGGCTTCGATCCGCTTTGCCAAAACCACTTCCTCTTCGATACTGTTCAGTAGTGGTACCCGGCTGACTTCCTTCAGGTAAAGCCCAATGGTGTCATCGGTATCGATATTTGCCAGGTCGTCCGTCGGCAGACTTTCTTCATCCGACAATGTGTCAATGATCTCTTCATCATCTGGTTCATCTGTGGAAGGTGGTTCGTCCGATACGGTGATGCCCGCGTTTTCGAGCGCTGTGTAAGCATCTTCCAACTGCTCAGGATATTCCTCTGCTTCAGGAAAGAAGCGCAGTATGTCGTCATCTGTTACATACTTTTTCTTTTTTCCTAATTCAAGAAGTCGGTTGATTGCTGATGATTGGCTTTCTTCGTTCGGAACCGTGTTGTTACTAATTCTTGCCATTTATTTGTTAAGCCTCTTCGATGTATTCGTTTTACGTTACCATAGAGTACGATATTTTGACCCGAAATTCAAGTGCTGAGAAGATTCTGATAATATTCTATCGTTGCGCGTAGGCAATTGATTTGCTATCCTCTTTATTTTCAAAAAACTTGTTCTATCGAGTAAGTCCTCTCGAAGATCTTGCATTTAGGATGTTTTCGATGAAAGTGGCAATTGTTAAACATCTTAATTTCCACCCCTCAATTTTTGTCTATAATAAGGCAATGTCGGAACGGATAATGATTTTATGTTGATTCTAAAGAAAACTGCTAATATATGGATACCTATCCTCATCATCCTGGCATTGGTGGGTCTTACTATGATCAACCTGCGCATTGAAGAGCAGGTTGCACTTGAAGATCCTTTTGCTATTCGCTGGAATGCTGCCCGTTCCTGGATGAAAGAGGGCTGGTCGCCATATAGCGAAGAAACCCAACAAGCAGCACAGCAATTGTTGAAGGAAAACAACAGCCTGCCAAACGAACGTGAGCGGGGTTATTTTCTTGACCCTGCCTGGTATATCTACCTTTTCATTCCGATCAGCTTCGTGCCTTATCCGCTAGCCAAAGCAATCTGGATGACACTTTCCCTGGCGAGCGTTATTACCTCATTCTTCCTGGCATTGAAACTCTCAGGCTTGAAATTAACTGGCCTTGAGGTCTTTATTAGTAGTGCCTTGGGAGCTTTGTTTTATCCAATGATACGCGCGAGCATTAGTGCCAGCCTACTTCCGTTTTTCATCATGCTCACGCTTTTAGCAGTTCAGCTCGCCTTGAGCGGGCAGGGAAACCTGGCAGGTTTGCTAATGCTTTTCGCAATATGGTTCAATCCGGTTGCGATTTTCGTAGTCGTATTCTTATTGGTATATCTTGGCTCCAGGCGCGACAATTCGTTCGGGCAAATTCTACTGGTTGGGTTTGCATTTCTAATGGTCATTACGCTGATCCTCTTCCCTGGCTGGATCCAACAGTGGTTTACCAGCCTGATTCGGCTCGGTCCGGGGTTGGAATGGCTTGATACTCCCTTGATGGGTGTAGCACGCTCATTCCCTGGCGCCTATAAACAGGTAGCAATTGGACTTCACCTGTTTGCTTTCATCATGATCCTGGTGGAATGGTACGGTCTGGGAGGAAGAAATGAGCGGGGCGTGCAGTGGAAGTTGATGCTGACCTTGAGTATGAGTTATTTTTTCAACCCCTATTCAGAGGGCTCCTTCTTGTTGCTCGTGCTGCCCGCTTTCTTAATAATCTTTAAGTATTTATCAGAGAAATGGCCGTTTTCTGGTAAAATATTGTTCTGGATCAGTTATCTGGTTGTCGTCTTTTTTTCGTGGCGACTCCTGGCTGGTCCGATAAGCGGCTTTCCAAAAGAGCACGTAGCAATCGTACTATTGTTACCAATTCTGGTTTTTCTTGGTTTACAGTATTTTCGATGGTGGGCAATTGCCAGCCCAAAAGCTCTTGTTGAGTCTAAAAATAAATTATTTTGAGGTGTAGTAATATGGCTAAAAAACGAATTGGTATTTTAACTGGGGGTGGAGATGTACCTGGTCTGAGTATCGCGATCAAGTCTGTAGTCACAAATAGCGTTGATCGCGATTATGAAATTATTGGTATTCGTCGCGGTTGGCTCGGCTTACTGGGCTATAATCTGGATGATCAAGCTACCCATGACCAATATATCATCGATCTGAATCCGACTATTGTTCGCAGAGTGGATCGTTCTGGCGGAACGTTCTTACACACCTCACGCACAAACCCAGCCAAAGTAAGACCAGATGATGCACCTGAGTTCCTGCGAAAAAGCAACTACGGAACTGTTATTGACCCTGAAACCGGAACAAAAGATTACACCGATTACATTCTCAAGGTAATCGATCACCTGAACCTCGACTCCTTGATCACGATTGGCGGTGATGACACACTGAGCTTTTCTTCCAGACTGCATAAAGAAGGTATCAAAGTGGTCGCTATTCCGAAGACCATGGATAATGATGTGCTTGGTACGGATTACTGCATCGGTTTTTCCACCGCCACTACCCGCGGTGTCAACCACATCACCAATTTCCGCTCCAGTGTTGGTTCCCATGAGAGAATTGGTGTTGTTGAGCTTTTTGGGCGTAATTCGGGTGAAACCGCATTGATCACGGGTTACCTGTCTCATGTTGATAGAACCATCATCTGCGAAGTGCCTTTTGACCTTGAAAAACTGGTTTGGATGCTCGATGCAGATAAAAAAGCCAGTCCTGCCCATTACTCGATTCTGGTTATCTCTGAAGGTGCTGCACCAATTGGTGGGCATGTAATGCAGACTGGTACCCCGGATGCTTATGGTCATCGTAAACTGGGCGGAATTGGTGAGTTATTGTCTGAGAAGATCAAAGAAATTTCAGGTAACAACACCATGTACCAACGCCTGGGCTATCTGGTTCGAAGTGGACCTGCAGATAGCCTTGACCGAATGGTTTCGATGAACTTTGGTTTGTTGGCCTTTCAGCTAACCTGCAAAGGTGAGTTTGGCAAACTTGTCGGCGTTACAAATGGAGTTTACTCTGCAGTTCCGATTGAGACCGTCACCAGTGGCAAACGCCATGTTGACATCGACCAATACTATGATGTAGAACATTATCGTCCGAGAGTCAAGTCTGTGCTCGGTCAGCCAATGTTCCTTCACTAAAATGAGAAAAAGCCCAGGCAATCATAAGCCTGGGCTTTCACTTTGATCATGGGTGTGAATGCGCAAGGAGTTTCCAGGGATAAGTTTAGCCTGATCCCGCGTGTTTTGCTCTTTCCAGTGGATGAAAAAGGTCGTGTTCTGCTCTTGAAAGGTGCGAGAACGAAGAAAATCTGGGCAAATCTTTGGAACGGTCCGGGTGGTCACCTGGAAGCTGGAGAAGGCGTGCTTGAAGCCGCCAGGCGCGAAATGATGGAGGAGACCGGGCTAACGGCAGGCAAATTAATTCATTGTGCCCAGATTGTCGTGGACACTGGTTCCAACCCCGGAATCATCTTTTTCGTAATCAAGGCAAAACAATTAGGTGGTGAACTGCGCAATTCAGCGGAAGGGGAGCTTGCCTGGTTCACCCAGAACCAGGCGCTGAAGCTGGACCTTGTGGAAGATCTATATACTCTGCTGCCTTTGGTGATGCGTCACCGCACTAATGAGAAGCCCTTTTGGGGCTATTATTCCTATGATAGGAACGACCAACTCGTCATGCGATTCTCCCGGTGATTGTCTGAGCAGGTTGGTATTTACTAATTGGCGGACTTCGATCCGAGTTTTTGCCGATGCTCTGGATGTCGGAGTGAACCCGCATCCGGCATCCGGTTCAACGATATCACAAAGTGGGTTCATTCCGACCCACAAGCTTATAACGGACTGAACCTGAATATGCCAAGATTAACCATTTCAGGTAGACCTTCTCGGCCGAACCACAAATTTCGGGAAAAGTAAAAAAAATTACTGGCTTCGTGTGGTTACCAGAATAGTCATCAACAATTCTTTTCATAAAAGACCAGTAGAGTATCGCCGTACTTCCTGCTGTCAAAGACCTCAAAATTCTCCAGGGTCAGTTCTTCCCACTCGATCGGGTTGAT
>ENA-UOOH01000169-UOOH01000169.1-fermentation-metagenome-genome-assembly--contig:-NODE-169-length-77002-cov-6.725006_pt1 | contig 77002 bp, 70 predicted proteins | sample MGYA00245778_ERZ724025 | MGnify/ENA primary metagenome ERZ724025 (study PRJEB28704, sample SAMN03018313) | fermentation metagenome | biome: anthropogenic terrestrial biome; feature: soil; material... | reverse complement strand
GAATTGCCGCTCAGCGGGGGTATGGCCGCCGCGTCTCGGCGGTGCCTCGGTCCAGGCCCAGCGCTTGGCGCTTTTCGACGGAGCGCCGGAGGATCTCAGAAGGTCCTCAACCTGAGGATATACGTTCTGAACGGCAAGTGGGATGAGTTCTGGCGCAGTCGCAGGGAAGAGACCAGATCAGGGGCGAAGGCCAACCTAAGCTCCTAAGGGCAGCCTAAACAGCCACTGTGGAGGAAATGACGCCAGGCCTTAGGGGCAACAATCTTTACACGCACCCCACCCCGCGGATGCACTTGCACGCAGTTGGCGAGCATGGTATACTACGTTTTGCAAGACGCGCGCACCCTTTGACAGGGCTCGCGTCGAGCTACCAGAAACATACAAGATGTGCCGAAGTGGTGGAATTGGCAGACGCGCTAGATTCAGGGTCTAGTGGGGGTTAACCCCGTGCGGGTTCAAGTCCCGCCTTCGGCACCATTTTCTCCGAACTGCTCCCCGTAGCAGGGGTTATAAAGTTGGCTCACGCCGGTTATGTGCCGCTCGTGAGCCATGTTCTTCTTATGGGGTATGGTACCGTTCCTTTCTGCACCACTCGCCGGATTTTCCTTATCCGCTGAGGTCTGGTCGAGGCAAATAGAGGGCCTGTAGGCTCATTTGCCCTGCTTCGTCGTGTCAAGGGAGCATCTGCTCGGGGTCGTGCATCCGCGGGTCGCGATTGAAGTCATGCCGGGTCATTCCCGCGACGAGCAGCCAGGGGTTTCACTGCCCACAGTATCCACGTGGCCGAGGTCATCTGCCGGGCCTCAAGGATGGCGCCGGTTTCGGCGAAAGCTGCCGTCAGTTCGTCAACGTATAGGTAGAACTCGTCGTCGAGCCAGTCGCATTGCTCGCGCATCGCTTTCTCAGCATCGGAGTCTCGGAAGGCTACATCGCCCAACGCGAGAATGCCTCCGGGCCTGAGCACGCGCATCATCTCTCTGACAGCCGCCGGCTGCGACTTGCGCGCCACATGATGGAGGGCGTATGTACTCACCACGGCATCGAACGAACTGTCGTCGAAGGGCAATCGCAAGAACGGATCGTCGGCCAGAGCGAACTGAACATCAAGCCCCTTGGCCGCGATCTTGGCCTCGGCCTGCGCCAGCATACGCCGGGATGGGTCGAGTCCCGTCACGCACGCTCCTCGCTCGGCGCACCGGATCGACAGATTGCCCGTTCCGGCGCCGATATCGAGCACTCGCGCGCTCGGGGACGCGCCCGCGATCTCTACCACAGCATCCAGCACATCGTCGTAGCTAGCGTACATGTCCAGGTCTGCCCGCACCATGTCATCGTATCGGTCAGTCCACGCATACGAGTCGAAGTCCCATACCTTCTCGTCCGTCTTGTCGCCTGCATCATCAGTCGCCAAACCCGTGACCTCCTCGCCCTGAGCGCTTCATGACAATTGTACCGCAACGCTATGCGCAAAGCGAGCAGGCCAGGACTGAAAGGCCGGCCTCTATCTCGACATCTCTTTGAGCATGACTTCGTAGTCACTGACATGTTCCTTCAGAACATGGTAGCAGTGATCATCAGTGGGGAACCTGCCAGTCCTGACGTCATCTATATACTCCCTGAATGCCTGGGTTTCGATCTCGGCTACATTCGCGTACGTCTTCACGAACTTGGGGGTAAAGGCCTGGAAAAGCCCCAGCATGTCGCCGCAGATCAGCAGCTGGCCATCGCACGGAACCCCGGCTCCAATCGAGTAGACTGGGATTGCCAGATCCTTTGCTATGAACTCAGTGAGCTCAGGCGGGACAGCTTCGAGCAGCAGTGCAAATGCGCCGGCTTCTTCAATGGCCCGCGCATCGAGGATCAACTCCTTGGCGCTTTCCGGGTCACGCCCTTGGGCCTTGAAGCCGCCCAGTTGCCCAGAACTCTGCGGGGTGAGTCCAACGTGCCCCATGACCAGCACACCCGCATCGGCTATTGCCTTGATACGGCCCAAAACCCGCCTGCCGCCTTCGAGCTTGACCGCGTCCATGTCGGCTTCCTTCAAGAATCGGCCTGCGTTCTGCACCGCGTCTGCGTCAGAAACCTGATACGAAAGAAACGGCATGTCGCCGATGCAGAAGGTGTTGGGCGCTCCGCGCCGCACCGCTTGGCAGCTCCGGATGCAATCGTCCATAGTAACCGGGATGGTGCCTTGATAGCCCAGGAGAACCATGCCCAAGCTATCACCTACAAGGATCATGTCCATCCCTGCCTGTTCGGCAAAGGATGCCATGGGGAAATCGTAGGCAGTCACCCATGCTGCCTTCTCGCCCTGGCGCTTCATGCGGACGAGATCAAGGCGCGTTCTTTTCTTCGCCATAGCTACCTCCAGCCTTTCCTTCTCACATACCGGCTGTTGCAGATTCGGCAACAGCGGCATGTACAGTGTCAGTTGCCGCGCCACTCGGTCGCTAGCTCAGTCGATAATGGTGCCGGGATTGAGTATGTGGTTTGGATCGAACGCCTTCTTGATGCCTCTCATGATCTCTATTTCCCTGTCGGTGAATTGCTGGTCCATGTGTTTCTTCCTGGTTTTCCCGGTACCATGCTCGGCAGTGATCGTTCCGCCGTATTTCAGAGCTGCCATATACATGTCATTTCTGATGTCGTCAAGGTAGTCTGGGAGTTTACCGTTCTCGAGCATAATGTAGTTGTGCATGTTCCCGTCAGCTATATGGCCTATAGCAGGCGCAGTCGTATTGTACTTCTTGGCGATGGCCTTAAGGTCATTGAGTAGTGCCGGAACCGATGCAGGAGGGACCGCTATGTCAAGAGAATCTGCTAGATTCTCCTTGTATGCCGTATACACATTGCTCCTGATCTCCAGCAAGGTTCTCTGGTCTTGTGTAGTTTCTGCTATTAGGCTGTCCACGGCGCCGTTTGCCTCGCACATTTCGACTATGCGCTCGCACTTGGCATACAAGTCGTCCAGAGAGGCCTCATCGAGGATGAACATCAGGTCCACCGATCCCTGGGTCGCAGGATATGTCAACCCCATGTGCTCCGCAGAAACCAATGCCATTTCTCTGTCCATGTACTCGATGGCCAAGGGGGTTATGCCTGCCTGCAGGATCTCGGCCACCACGTCCGCGGCTTCTTGGGTGGTATCGAAGCATACGAGCAGCGTGCCCACATAGGGATTCTTGGCATACAGCTTGAGTGTGACTTCCGTGATGATGCCCAGAGTTCCCTCACTGCCGATCATCATGTGGAGCAAGTCATAACCCATGTTGTTCTTGATCATCTTGCCCCCGAGGTTGACCAGTTCGCCCGTGGGAAACACCACTTTCAAGCCTCTCACGTGGTTCCGCATGATACCGTGTTTGACGGCCCTTACTCCGCCGGCGTTCTCTGCAACCATTCCGCCGATCTGAGCTCCTTCATCTCCGGGGTGCACCGGGAAGAAGAGCTTGTCGTGTTTCTTCATCTCTTCGAGCAAGCCTTCCAAAGTAACGCCCGCTTCCACGGTTATCATCAGATTCTTGCTGTCGAACTCAACGATCCTGTTGAGTCTTTCCAGAGACAGGACGATGCTCGGAACAGTGGGAATGGCGGCGCCGCAAAGACCAGTACCTCCGCCTCTTGGGACTATGGGCACGAGATGTCGATTAGCAGTTTTCGCTATGCTAGAGACTTCTTCAGCGGTGGCCGGCTTTACTACAACACAATCTTCACAGGCTCTGGGCCTTATCTTCAGCTCTGTTTCATCATACAGATAGCTCTGCATCTGGGACAGGTCTGTTACGACCCAGTCCTCTCCCACGATGCCGACTAGTTCGCTGACGATCTCCTTCTTCATATCAACTAACCTCCATTGCTCGCGAAACACGATCTTCAAAGACGAATCGGAAGCCGCCTAGAATCCATGAATCAGACGCGGCAACCAGGTCAGCATCTGCGGAAAGTTGGACATGAACAGGCAGAAAGCGATCTCCACTGCGAGAAGAGGGAGAATCGGCTTGCTGATCTCCTCGATCTTCAGGTCCGCGACCCCGCACGCCACGAAGAGATTCACGGCCATGGGCGGAGTTATCATCCCAACTGACGTGTTGACTACCATGATAATGCCCAGTGCCAGTGGATCCAGCCCGATGCGCGCCGCCAGCGGAATTAGGATCGGCGCAACCAGAAGGATTATCGCCTGTGTCTCGAGGAACGTGCCAAGGAAGAGCAGCAACACGTTGATGAGGAAGATCAGCACGAACGGGCTGCTGGAAATGGCCATCATCCCGCGGGTCACCGTATCGGCAATGCGCGCCGAGGTAATGAGCCAGCTGAATGAGGACGACGCGGCAATCACGAACAAAACCACCGATGTGCTGATACCAGCCTTCACAAGCGTCTTGGGCAAATCCTTGATCGTGAACTCACGATACACAAATAGGCCTACGATCAGGGAGTAGACAACCGCCACCGCCGCCGCCTCAGTCGGCGTGAAAACGCCGCCGTAGATTCCGCCCAAGACGATAATGGGCATCAAGAGAGCCCATGCAGCATCGCGAGCCGCTGCGCCTATTTCGCGCCAGCTGTAACGGCGGTCGCCTCTGAGCCCGAGCCGCCTGGCCTGCACCAGCACGACCAAGGTGAGAAGCAGAGCAATGGCGATCCCCGGTATGAGGCCGGCAATGAACAGATCTCCGATGGAACAGCCCGATACTACCCCGTAGGTAACCATTGGGATGCTAGGCGGTATGATGACGCCCAGCGTGCCTGCGGCGGCCGCTATTGCGGCAGCATACGGCTTGGGATATCCGGCCTTGATCATGGCCGGAATCATGATGCCGCCGATAGAGGCCACAGTGGCAGGATTGGATCCGGAGATCGCGCCAAAAAACGCTGAAGAGACGATTGTTATGATGCCCAGTCCTCCGGGCACCGGTCCGACCAAGGTCTTCGAGAAGTTCACAAGCCTCTTGGAGATCCCTCCCCCCTCCATTAGGCCTCCGGCCAGCATGAAGAAGGGAATGGCCATGAACGGGAAAGAATCCACAGCCGTGAACATGCGCTGCACAACCAGAAGCGGCGGTGTGGCCATGGGCCCGAAGAACAGGGCTACCATGGACGCTAGGCCCAATGCCACAGCTATTGGGATGTTGAGCAGCATGAGTGCAACAAACGCGCCGAAAAGCAATGCTCCCATAGCCTCATCCCTCCTGTCGCCTATTAGCTATCGTTCCTATGAGGTGCTGCACAGACCGCACGATCATCAGGCAGGCTCCGAACGGAATCGCAGCGTATGCCCAGTAGATCGGGATCTCAAGGGCAGGCGAAGTCTGGCCGGTGTCGAACTGGTTGCGCATGATCTGAGCGGCCAGGATGACGACCAGCACGTTGAAAACGATGATTATCACATACCTGAGAGCGTCGAGGAACGGACGCCATTTCTTAGGAAGTGCAGAGACGAACGCCTCGACTCCCAGGTGAGATCCTTTCTTCAGTCCGGCCGAAGCGCCTATGTAAGCCAGCCAGACCATCATGTACCTGGCTGCCTCCTCGCCCCACGTAATCGGGAAGAAGAACACGTAGCGCGCCATGGTTGACACGAACACGAGGATGGTCATCAGCCCTAATAGCACAATTATGGCCCACTCTTCGAAGCGATCCAGAAACCGCATGAGGGGGTACCTCCTTGATTCGATGGGGTCCCGCCTGCAAAGCAGGCGAAACCCCATATTGGCTACATAGAGAGAACTACTTCCCACGCAGGGCACGGATGGTATCAAGACCGATCTCGGCCTCGAACTGCTTGTAGACCGGTTCGCACGCCTTCTCGAATGCATCCAGATCCGGCCTGCTAACCTGCATGCCGGCAGCCTTCAGCTCGCTGACCAGGCTATCCTCTAGGTCCTGACAGTATTTGCGCTCCCAGTCGCGGGCTTCGGTCGCTGCATCCTGTATCGCCTTCTGCTGGTCAGGAGTGAGATTGCTGAAGAACCTCTGCCCGATCAGCAAAGCCGCAGGAGAGTAGAAGTGGCCTGTCAGGGCCAGATGCTTCTGAACCTCGTAGAACTTGGACGTCTTGATGATGACCAGAGGGTTCTCCTGTCCGTCTACGGTCTTCTGCTGCAGCGCGGTGAACAGCTCGCCAAAGGGCATTGGCACAGGAGCGGCGCCAAGGGTCTTGAACGTGGCCATGTGCACAGGGTTCTCCATGAGGCGGATCTTCAGGCCCGCCACGTCAGCCGGCTTCTCAATCGGTCGCCTGCTGTTCGTGAGCATTCGGAAGCCGTTCTCCCAAAAAGCCAGGGTCTTGATGCCCTTGGGCTCCAAGGATGCCGCCATCTGATTGCCAAGGTCACCGTCAAGAGCCTTGTAGGCACTGGCACGATCCTTCACGATGAAAGGCAGGTCAAACACGAGGAACTTCTTGGAGAAATTCGCGAGCGGGGCCGTCGACACCAGTGTCGCTTCTAGAGTCCCAAGGGTGACGCCTTCAATGGCATCTCGCTCGCTGCCCAACTGGGAACTGTGGAAGATCTGCACCTCGATGGCGCCGTTGGTCTTGGCATTGACCAGTTCCGCGAATTTCTCTAGGCCCATCTGATAATGGGAGTCGGGAGCCAGAGTGTGGTTCAGACGGATGATCTTCTTCGCTGGCGCACCTACTGCCAGGCCGGCCATGAATACGCACACTATGGCCAAGGTCAGAGCAAAGCAGAGTGTCCTTCTCATCTGTGGGCTTCCTCCTCTTTGTGTTGTTCAGCACGAGTGACGTTTGCAGCAAGGGCTGATTGTACCGATGGAGCGCGTCACCTCCTTACGCGAGCTTTGGACACACAACATTGATTCGGCCAGCATACTGCGATGCAACCACAATAGCCTCCTCCATGCTGACAGGACTGGCAACCCCTCTTCCTGCGATATCAAGAGCTGTGCCGTGATCGACGGAGGTTCGCAGGAAGGGCAAGCCGCACGTCACACTGACTGTACGTTCAAAATCCAGAGTCTTGGCGGCAATGTGACCTTGGTCGTGATACAAAGACAACACCGCGTCGAAGCGTCCTGTTTTTGCCAGGTGGAAAACGGAATCGGCCGGAATGGGGCCCACGACCAGGTGGCCCCGGGCCTTGGCCTCAGCCACCGCAGGCTCAATCTCCCGGGTCTCTTCGTCGCCGAAAAGCCCATGTTCCCCGGAATGTGGGTTCAGGCCGGCAACCGCCAACGTAGGCTTCTCGACGCCCAGACGCGCCAGAGCGTCAGTGCAGCGCCCGATGTAGTCGAGCAGACGTTCTCTGGTGATCAGCTGTAGGGCCTCGGCCAGGGATACGTGTCGAGTCAAGAAGAATATCCTGAGTCCAAGAACCTGGAACATGGTGAGGGGGTCGTCAGTGCCGGTCAGCTCCCCGTACATCTCCGTATGCCCGATGAACGGGACATCGGCGGCGCGGATGGATTCTTTGTTGATTGGGGCGGTGGCCACTGCGGCGATGGATCCTGACACGGCAAGACTGATCGACGCCTCGATGTACTCATATGCCGCCCGACCGGCCATGGCCTGCACCTGACCCATTTGAAGGCGATCTGTGTCCACGTTGTGAAGATCATACACGTCCAGAACCCCGTGTACATACTGGCCGAGTTTGGGATGGGCTATCGAATGGACCTTCGGTCCCAGTACCAGCGCTTCCGCCGTTTTCGCGATGACGCCGGCATCGCCCAGTATGAGAGGTCGGCAAATATCGTACATGGCGGGATTGTTCAGAGCCTTGACCACAATCTCTGGGCCGATGCCCGCCGGATCGCCCATGGTAATACCGATAACGGGACGAGTCATACACGCTCCTCCAAGCTACCAATAAGGTGATTCACGCACGCCAGCGCCGCGTTAGGTCCTCCTACGAGACCTCCTTTGGTTACAAGGGGCAAGCCAGAGTAACTCCCTCCCACAAGCCGTCCGTACGTGGCAAGCGGCAGGACTTCATCGAGCAGTTCGATACCTTGAGCGCCGCAAGCTCGACACAGGGCGGCTATGATGTCGCCCCCGGTGCCATAGACGCCCACTTCTGACCGCCCCATCTCCGTCAGAGACTCAACTGCGATCTGGGCCAGACCGTCTGCGATACTGCAGGTGACAGCGGCCGGCGCAACGCCCAACTGAGCCGCGAGCGCTCCGATGTCGAGGATGTCTTCTGCATGTGAGACTGTGTGCAGGCACACAACTGGCGTGTTCGCCGCAGCCCTAGTCACAGATTCCAGCGCTCGGCCGGCCTCGGCTGTCGCAAGACTCCCTCCGCGTGCCAGCGCCTCAGCCTTCACATGTACGAACATGCAGGGAATACTGGACTGCAGCACTTCGAGCTGTTCACGGGTCTGCGCGGTCACGCTCCCGACCACCGCCAGCACACGCCCGAGAGTGCGCCGTGGGCTCGGGAAAAGCGCGGCTGCGAGTTCAGCGCCGAAAGGACCTGGATCGGCCGAAACCACCGGCAGCCCACACTGCGCAGCGCCGCGGACAATGGTCTGCAGGTCGGCATCGGCGATGCAATCCATGGCGATGACCCGGTTCCCATCGGAGTAGAGGCCCCGAAGCGCGTCCGCCACGGCCTGACTTCCCTGAAGCACCGTGGAGATAGGGATAACCCCTACCGAGTTACGGCTCTGCGCAGATAGCAGATCTGGAAGCGATGAGCTGCGGATCGGACACGTGGGGTCATTTGCGACATCTGTCAGCTCCAGAGGCACTCCGCTCACTAAGTGGTAACCGCCCACTGTGGATCGTCCGCTGCCGGGAAACGCCGCCACAACCACAGCCATCGCGTCCGTGCCCTGCTCTCGCAACGCCTGTAGCAGGGCGTCAATCTCCGCGCCCAGATTGCCCCTGAGCGTGCTGTCGATCCGTTTGTCGAAATGCTGCACTCCCAGGCCCAGCAGGTCTTTGGCCGCCTGGTATACGCGTCTGTACGCTTCTTTCGGGGGTATCGCGCGGCTCTCGGTAGTGACTACGACCACATCGGGATCCCCCGGCAGCTCGCATCGGGCGCCGCCCAAAGACGAAATCGCGCGGAAACCTCGCTTGCCGAAGAGAATCCCAGTGGCGTTCGCGCCGGTGAGGTCATCAGCAATGACTGCCAGCCTCGGCATTCACAATCTCCCCTCTCACACACAGACAAGGCGCACGCCCTGTCGCTCCAAAGCCTCTTTGCGGTCTGCGGCAAGATCGTTGTCGGTGATTACCGAAGTGAACTGGTTCAACCGCCTGACCTCAACGAGAGAGCCTATTCCGAACTTGCTGCTATCAACAACAAGGTGCGTGTTGTTCGCCGCCGCGCAGACTAGAGCCTTGATGCTGGCCTTCTCGGGGTTTGGAGACATGAGCCCGATTTCCATGTCAACAGCGTGGGCGCCCACAAACGCCCGGTCGGCCCGGATCGTGCGGAAGAAATTCTCAGCGTGGCTTCCGACCATGGAGTAGACACCCTGCTGCACAGTACCTCCGGTGCCTATCACGGTGAGCAGCGGACAATCAGAAAGCTCATTCAGAATGCAGATATCGTTGGTTACAACGGTGAGACCATCTGGGGGGCGATTTCTCAGGAGCATGGCGATGAAGTAGGTAGTTGAGCCCGCATCCAGGATTATGCTTTCTCCTGGTTTGATCAGATCCACAGCAGCTCGCGCAATGGCCTGTTTCTGCCGAACGTGCTCGTGCCGTTTGGCACGGTAGGGCGTCTCCGCGAGCAGCCTGTCATTGGCCACAGCGCCGCCATGGGTGCGCCTGAGCAAGCCCGAACACTCCAGTTGCCGAAGATCTCTGCGAATGGTCATCTCAGAAACGCGAAGCATTCCGGCTAGTTCAGGCACTTGAGCGCTGCCGCGCTGCTGCAGAAAATCGACTATGCGATGCCTTCGCTCCTCAGCAAGCAGTTGGATCACCTCCAACCGTCCTCGTGTTGATGTTCGATATTGGCCATTTGTTCGATTTTGTCCATTTGCTGGTGTCATAGTTCGACCCGTGATGGCGCGATTCCTTCTTGCCGAACAGAAAAAGTTGAAATCACCCGTCTGGGCGATACTCCTTTCGGACACGCCGTGGTAGTCTGACGTTGACGTCCGCGCACACGTATCGCACGGCCGAATCAGGTGGAAGGTGGGTTTCTTTTATGGGAGGAGTCGCTGACGCCGAGTCACAGGCCCAAATCGCGTCGCGAGCTATTCGATCTGAGTCTGACGCGGCTCGAATGCTCCCCCACCTGCGGCTAGTCGCCCAGCTGTGGTGGATGGCCGGAGACGAAGGCGAAATGGAACGAGTGATGGCGCGGGCTCTGGAAAGCGCCCAAGGCAACGCGGAGCATCTGGCGGACGTGGCCGACTCGTGGGCTTGCTTCGGCGAACACGGCAGAGCCATCGAGATCGCCAGAGCGGCTCTCGATCTTCAACCCAGCCAGGGCCGCGCCCTGCACGTGCTGGGCTCGTCGCTGCTTGAGATCGGCGATGTCGAAGAAGGAATCGTAGCATTGTACGAAGCGGCCAAGGCCGAGCCCGACCAGGTTGAAACCCATCTGCGTTTGGGTGTTGCGCTGATCCATGTCGGCAGGCCCGATGTCGCCCTCAGGGCATTCGATTTCGCCGCGATGGTCGACCCCGACGGCGCCGATGATCCTTATGCTCGAGTATGGCGCGCATTCGCCTTAGCAGGCACGGGTCGTAACGAGGAAGCCTTCGAGTCTGTGGAGGGGCTGGAGGCGCAGACGCCCGGCAACGTGGAACTCAGTGTTCTGCTGGCCACGTTCTACGGTACGGTCGTAGGCCGTCCCGATATGGCCATTCCCCTGCTGACGCAGGCCCTCGACGACGAGCCCGAGCACAGCATCGCCAGTGTAGGGTTGGTGACCGCCCTTGAGGCGTGCGGATACCGCGCCGAGGCCGACGAAGCCTTGGAGCAACTTCGCGAGTTCGATTCTGTGAGCGCGGCGCGGGTGGATCATGCCCGTGCAACCCGTGATCGCAAGCGCCAGGGCATTTCAAACATGTCGGCCGCGCACTGACGCGCAGTGGATCACAGGTTTTGGGCGGCTCGGGGCCGCCTTGGCCCGCCGTAGGCTCTGGTGGCGTTGAGCACTGCGATCAACGCCACGCCAACATCGGCAAACACGGCGCTCCACATGCCGACGATCCCCATGGCGCCCAGGGTCAGCACGCCTGCCTTCACGGCCAGAGAGAACACGATGTTCTCCAGCACCACCCTGTGGGTGCATCGCGCGATTTCGATGGCATCGGCGATCCGAGCAGGGTTGTCGTCCATGATCACCACATCCGCGGCCTCGATGGCCGCGTCCGAGCCCAGTGCGCCCATGGCGATGCCCACGTCCGCGCGGGCGAGCGCGGGCGCATCGTTTATGCCGTCTCCCACGAAGGCCACCGCGCCGGCCCTTCGCCCGCCCGACGCCTGCCTGGCGCGGTCTGCCATTATCGTCTCGAGCGCCTCGACCTTCTGCCCGGGCAGCAGGTCGGCGCGGTACTCGTCTATGCCTACCTCCGTTGCCACCTGTTGGGCGACTCGGCTCACATCGCCCGTCAGCATGACGAGGCGGTTCACCCCTGCCGCCTTGAGCCTCCGCACGGCCTGCTCCGCTCCCGGCTTGACCACATCAGCCACGCGTATGCGTCCTGCCAGCACTCCGTCTTTGGCCACGTTCACCACAGTGCCATCGGTCACGCACACATCATGCGGCACGTTCTCGCGGTGCAAGAGCCGATCATTGCCGGCCAGAACCGACTGGCCGGCTACAACGGCCCGCACGCCCATCCCGCTCACCTCATCGCTTGCGGTGATGGACGACTCGTCTATCGCCCTGCTCTCCAGCCCGCCGTTTTGGTAGGATTCGCGTATGGACGCGGATACCGGGTGATTCGAGTGGGCGCCTGCGTGAGCCGCCAGCCTCAACACCTCGCACTCGGCCACGCCCTCCTCGCCCTGCACTTCGACAACGCGGAATGAACCTGCCGTCAGCGTGCCCGTCTTGTCGAATACTACGGTATCCACACGGCTCAGGGTCTCAAGGAAGCTGGCCCCCTTCACCAGTACTCCGCGGCGCGAAGCGCCGCCTATGCCGGCGAAGTAGCCCAGCGGAATAGAGATCACCAGAGCACACGGGCACGAGATGACCAGCAGGACCAGGGCTCTGTGAATCCACACGGCGAACGCCTGCCCGGGAGCGAAGAACGGAGGTATCACAGCTACGGCCGCGGCCAGCGCGACCACCGCCGGGGTGTAGTACCTGGAGAAACGGGTGATGAAGCGCTCCGTGCGCGCCTTGCGCGTGGATGCCTCCTCCACAAGCTGCAGAACGCGCGCCGCCGCCGACTGGGCGTAGGGCCGCACCACTCGCAGGGTCACTGCCGCGCGGATGTTGACCATGCCCGCTAGAGCCTCATCCCCCGGCCCCATGGCCCGCGGCATCGACTCTCCGGTCAAAGCGGACGTGTCCATTGAGGTCTCGCCGCCCATGACCAAACTGTCCAGAGGGACACGCTCGCCTGGCCTCACCTGAATGAGCTCGCCGGGCAGTACGTCCTCTGGAGCGACCTTCTCCACCTTATCGCCCCGGGCGACACTGGCGTATTCCGGGCGGATGTCCATGAGCGCCCTGATTGACCCTCGCGAACGTTCCACCGCCATATCCTGAAGGTACTCGCCCACTGAGAAGAAGGCCATGACGCCCGCGGCCTCAGGCATCTCGCCTATGGCCATTGCGCCCAGCGACGCCAGCGCCATCAGCGAGTTCTCGTCGAACATGCGCCCGGCGGCGATGCCGCGAACCGCGCCTCGAAGAACACGCCAGCCTGCAACGGCGTATGACAAGATTAGTGCGACTTTCCACACAACTGCAGCGCCGGGAAACGCGCCCCATGTCCTGACGGTCATCCCGACCGCAAGAAGCCCAAGCGCAAGGATGATCTCGCTCGGCGATGTGTGAGACTCGCCATCGCGGCAATGCCCGTGGGCGTGGTTATGGCCATGTCCGTCATCATGGCCGTTGCAGTAATGGCAATCGCAACCACCTATGTCAGGCTTCTCTGCCCCCACCCCGGCTCACCTTCCTCTCGGTTCTGGCCGCGTCCAGCTGGCCCTCTTCCTCGTAATGCTCCTGCGCCACTCGGATAAGGCTCAAAACGTGGTCGTCGGCCGGCGAGTAGAAAACGTGCCTCCCCTCGGGTCGAGCCTTCACCAGTCGAAGCGCTTTCAGCAGACGAAGATGGTGAGACACCGCCGGCGTACTGATCCCAAGTATCTCAGACAGCTCGCACGTGCACAGCTCCTCCAGGAACAGCAGGTAGAGTATCCTGCACCTCGTTTCGTCGCCGAGCACGCGGAAGATCTCGGAGATCCCCGCCACCTCTGGTATGCGTCTCTTCAGACTGCCCACATCCGCGCCTCCTCGCCATGCAGCGGTCGGCGCCGGGGCCGGCTGCACCACGATTCGACGATTAAACAAGTGTTTAATCGTCAAGCCAACACTATCCCTGTGACAGCTGTATGTCAAGGCCCGGATTACTGCCCAGATCACTGCCTTGCCGGACCCCACCACAGTCGTGCTGACTCTATTGCCTGACTTGCTGCACGCCGTGCAGCGGTCAGTCGCATCAGGGGCCTTTTCCGGCCAGGTCGCGCCGGACGATCTTCTGGATGATGCGGTCTACTCCGGCCACATCGCGCAGCGCCTCATCGGAAAGTCGATGGTAGATGGACGCCCGCAATTCTTGCAGCGCACCTACATCGTCGCGTACGAGAGCCGCGGCGATTTGGTTCTCCGTGTCCTCAAGGCCATCGCAGTCGATGTAGCCCTGCTCGGTCCACTGCTCCACAAGAGCCAGGGCTTCGCTCTGCGCAAGCCGGTCACCGCCGGGCCTGGGTCCGTACAGAATCGCTCTGGCCTGCGCGATGGCTTGCTCCCTGCCGGCGGGAGGAAGTGCGCAGTAGGCCTCCCAGTCCAGCCCGGCCATCCACAGGACCGCGTCTGCATAACACTCGTAGTCATACAGATCGGGATCGTCCGGTCTTTCCTCGCAGACCTTGCGTATGGCGCCGATAGACTCGGGCGTGCACATGAGCGCCAAGAGTGAGAGGGCTTCATCTCGCACCCACGGATCAGGATGGTTGCAGAACGGAATGGCGTACGATACCGCGCGCTCGTCGCCGAACTGGTAGAGCGCCCATAGGGAGGCCTGGATGTCGTCTACATCGTCCGATGCCAGCCCGATCAGCACACGCTCCCAGTCCCTCGCGCGCCCGTGCCATCCCAGCAGGCGAATGGCCGCTCGACGTATGCCCGCCGTCTCGCCCTCGAAGGCAAGGCGCCTGGCCACAGGCAGCGCCTCCGCATATTCAGACGTGCATAGCACAGCCAGGGCTGACTCTGCCATTGTCGCATTGCCCGATTCGACCACGACCTCAAGAAGCACGGGGTAGCCCGCCGGACCATAGGCGCCCCACACGAAATCCAGGGCGAGGGGCCACTCAATGTCCAGGTAGTACTGGGGTACGAACGTGGAGCCTGATTTATCGCCGAGGAAGGCGACAAGCATCGGAAGCGCCCTTGGATCCCGCGTGAGCGCCGCCTCGTAAGCAGTGTAGAAGACGTAGGGATATTGCTCTTCAAACGGCACTCGGCGCCAGATCTCGGCGATCACAGCCGCCTCGTCAAGCCCGCCTATGCGCCACAGCAGGGCTGCCGCGCTTAGCTTGAAGTAGTAGTCCTCATCGCCGCTCGACTGCAACGCATCCAGCTCGGCAAGGAGCGCCGCTCGGCCGGCCGAGCCGGCCCCAGTCAGCGTTTCCCAGGCGGCGCCGATCTCCTGCGCCTTCGCCGCCTTCTCCTCGCATGGCAGAATATCGAAGTCGATGCCCCGCATAGCAGCCACAGCCGCCGAGAGAGCGGGATCCGCCATAACCCCATGCGCGGTCGCGAACGCCGTTTGGGACAGAATAGCCATTATTGCCGCAATCGCTATAAGCACGAACACAACATCGCCGGATCGCCGATGTCCCACGTCTTCACGCCTCCTCACCACCGAGCTTCCTGACTACCGGATTTCATCTGGTGAAGACTATTCCCCTTCGCAAGACCTGTATCCTGCCGACCGCGCCGCGACCGCGGCTATCCCGCTTTCTCTGGCATTGATCGGCTCGCTATCACATCTACGCCGGTGCCCGCCACGTCCGCCACTACTACCTGGTGGATGTCGACAGGCGCGTTTACCCTGGCCTTCGCCATCTCGATGAGAGCCTGCCCTATCCTGTGTTTGGGGATCGGCTCCAGCGTGCGCACGGGTACCAGCGGCAAGAACCCGCCATACACTCTCACCGTAGACGTAACCGTCCTTTTCGGAGCGCACAGCTCGGCCTGGGCGTACTCAGCCCCTCTCTTGCAGGAATTGCCCTCTACGTCCAGAAGCTGTCCGTCCTCGACCGCCGCCCGCAGCCTGCACCCGACTGGGCAGACTATGCATGTGAGTTCACGGATCTCCCGAGTCATGCCTTAGCGCCCCCTTTGGGCCCCGCATCGCAGTCACGGGGCCTGACGCGCACGATGAGCCGAGTCTCGGAGCCAAATGCGGCAACGCCCGAACTCACCTTGCCTCGGGGTATGGTCAGCGCGATCATCTCGGCCGGACGCACCACCCGCTCGAACTTGCTGAACACCACCTGATCCCCGACCACCGCCTCCACCTGCACACGCTCGTCCGGCCGCGTCGCGCGCATGAACAGCCGTACGTCTCGCGCAGCCAGGTTGTCTAGGTGGAGTATGTGAGGCACTACGTATCGTATCCCATCGCCCGCCCGGGTCCGGATAGTCAACCCGGCCGGCTGCCGCCCCGCTACAAACCGCGCCGCGCCCTCTCCCGCCGTCCAAGCCTCACGAGTGACATTGTCCACCAAATCGTGGATGTGGACCACATTGCCGCAGGCGAACACGCCTGGGACGGACGTCTCCATTTCATCTGTAACTACCGGCCCGCCAGTGACGGGATCGAGCTCGCCTCCCGCGTCCCGCGTCAGCTCGTTCTCGGGTATGAGGCCCACTGATAGAAGCAGCGTATCGCATTCGATGTCCCACTCAGTGCCGGGAATCGGTTTCAGGCTATCATCCACCCTGGCCACAGTAACCCCCGACACCCGCTCTTCCCCATGCACATCGACCACCGTGTGGCCAAGATACAGGGGAATGCCCTGGTCATTCAGGCATTGCACTATGTTGCGCGTCAGGCCGGACGGGAACGGCAGGATCTCAAGAACCGCCTCCACGCGCGCGCCCTCCCACGTCAGGCGCCTGGCCATAATGAGGCCTATGTCGCCCGAGCCCAGCACCACTATGCGCTTTCCGGGCATGTAGCCCTCCATGTTCACGAAACGCTGTGCAGCCCCGGCGGTGAACACGCCGGCAGGCCGCATGCCCGGTATGGTCACGGCGCCGCGGTTGCGCTCCCGCGCCCCCATGGCCAAGATGATCGCCTTTGCGCTGATCCGCATCAGTCCCCCACTGCGATTCACCGCGGTGATCCGCCCGCCGGGCGCGACCGAGAGAACCATGGTGTCGAGCATCGTCTCCACCCCGGCGTCTCGAGCCTCGTTGATGAAATGCTCTGCGTACTCAGGCCCCGTGAGCTCTTGCGACAACAGCTGCAGACCGAATCCGTTGTGTATGCACTGGTTCAAAATGCCGCCCAGCTCGCGGTCGCGGTCCATTAGGATCACGCGGCACGCGCCGCACTGCTTTGCCCGCGCAGCCGCGGCCAGGCCCGCCGGCCCCGCGCCTATAACTGCAATGTCACACTCTGCAATGCGCACGGCCGCCTACCTCCTCGCGTTCGTCTACACACTCGTCTGCACGTTCCAGAAGCGGGTCCTTGGTGCGACCCGACAGGATGAAGGACGCGCCGCCTTTCTTGGTCACCTTCTCCGGGGAAATTCCCAGCTCACGATGGATGATGGCGACCACGCGCGGCCCACAGAACCCTCCCTGGCAACGCCCGGCCCCCGCCCGAGTCCGGAACTTCACCCCGTCTAGGGTAGTGCACGACACCGGGCGGTGAAGCGCTTCGATGATCTCGGCCTCGGGCACGGTCTCGCACCGGCAGATGATGTGCCCCCAGAGTGGATCACTCTCGATCAGCGCCGACTGCTCCTCTGGGCCAAGCTCCGAAAAGCGCGTTGGGCGCTTACGCACCGAGTTGAAGTCCGGCTTCTCCGCCAACGCCAGTCCGGCATCGGCGAGAATATCGCGCACCGCCTCGGCGATGGCCGGCGCGGCCGTCAGCCCAGGCGACTGTATGCCCGCGGCGTTGATGAAATTGGGCACTCCCGGAGACGGACCGATGATGAAGTCGCCGATCGGCGCAGCCACGGCGCGCAGTCCTGCGAAGTTTGTGATTGACTCGCGTATGGGCAACCCAGGCACCAGTCGCCGCGCTCCCTCCAGCACTTCAGCCAGGCCGACAGCTGTGGTCGAAAGATCGCCCTTGTCTCCGACGAGAAGAGCGTTGGGGCCCGCTATCAGGTTGCCGTCGACGGTTGGGGTGACCACGATGCCCTTGGACAGCTCGGCGGGCACCGGGAAGAGCGGCCTTGATACCAAGTGTCCGACACGCTTGTCGAAGAGGTAGTACTCGCCGCGCCGCGGGGTGATCTCGAAGTCGTCCCGGCCGACCATACGCTCGATGTCGTCAGCCCATATGCCCGCCGCATTCACCACGAACCTGGCATCCATAACCACGCCCGGGCACCGCACCGAGAAGGCGCGTCCCCGCCGCACACCGATTCCGGTCACCGGCGCCGAAAGCAACAGCTCGACACCGTTAGCCACCGCGTTTTCGGCGTACGCTATCGCCAGCTCCCACGGGCTGGTTATGCCTCCGGTGGGCGCCCACAGCGCGGCAACGACACCCGGGTTCACATGAGGCTCGAGCTCTATGACCTGCTCCCGCGGTATCACTTCCAGCCCGGGCACACCGTTCCTCTCGCCCCGCTCCTTCAGCTCATGCAGGTAGCCGGCTTCATTCTCCGTCGCCGCCACCACCAAAGATCCGCAGTTCTTGTAGGCGACGCCCAGGTCCGCGCACGTTTTCGGGTAAAGCGCGTTGCCCCTCACGTTCAACCGTGCCTTCCACGTGCCCGGCTCAGCGTCATACCCCGCGTGCACCAGCGCAGTGTTGGCCTTGGTAGTGCCGAATGCCACATCGGCCTGCTTCTCGACCAGCACGACCCGAACATCGTATCTCGATAGCTCGCGGGCGATGCCCGTGCCTACTACTCCTGCTCCTATGACTACTACATCCGCCGCAATACGCCTCGGTTGCACTGAAGCACTACCCCCTTACTCGTGGGCCTCGGTTTCCCATCCGAGCGATCTTTCGACGGCCCTAACCCACCCTCGGTACAGGCGATCCCGGTCCTCATCGGACATGGCCGGAGCGAACTCGGTCTCCTGCTGCCACTTCGCGGCGATCTCGCCTTTGCCGCTCCAGAACCCCACACCCAGTCCAGCGAGGTAAGCAGCGCCAAGAGCTGTGGTTTCGATCACGCGCGGCCGCCTTACGGGCACGCCGAGTATGTCCGACTGGAACTGCATCAAGAAGTCGTTACGCGCCGCGCCCCCGTCCACCCGAAGCTCGGCGAGGGCGATGCCGCTATCGGCGGTCATCGCCCTGATCACATCGCGGGTCTGATAGCAGATAGCCTCCAGCGCGGCCCTTACCATGTGCTCCCGTCGAGTTCCGCGTGTGATCCCCACGATGGTGCCGCGGGCGTAGGCGTCCCAGTGCGGCGCGCCCAGCCCCACGAAGGCCGGCACGATGTATACTCCTCCGGTGTCGGGCACGCGCATCGCGTATTCCTCTGACTCAGCAGCCGAGTCGATGATCCGGAGGCCGTCGCGGAGCCACTGGATCACCGCGCCGCCAATGAACACACTGCCCTCGAGAGCGTACTCCACCTTGCCGTCAACGCCCCACGCAATCGTCGTAAGCAGGTTGCTCTTTGACCGCACCGCCCGTTCACCTGTGTTCATCAACATGAAGCACCCGGTGCCATAAGTGTTCTTTGCGGTTCCGGGCGTGAAGCACGTTTGCCCGAACAAGGCCGCCTGCTGGTCGCCGGCCACACCGGCAATGGGCAGTTCCGCTTCGAACAGCCCAGGAGCCGTGCGCCCAATCACACCGCTCGACGGCTTCACCTCTGGTAGCATTGCCCTGGGAATGCCGAGCAGCGCCAGAATGTCGTCGTCCCAATCGAGGGTGTGTATGTTGAACAGCATCGTGCGTGAGGCATTGGAGTAATCGGTAACGTGCGCGCGTCCGCCGGTGAGGTTCCAGATGAGCCACGTGTCGACGGTACCGAAAAGTATCTCGCCCCGCTCGGCGCGCTCCCTCAGGCCAGGCGTGTTGTCCAGTAGCCACTGGATCTTGGTGCCGGAGAAATACGCATCGACCACGAGTCCCGTCTTCTCGGCAATACCCGCTGCCTCCCCAGTCGCCCGCAGTTGGTCGCAGCATCCGGCCGTACGCCTGCACTGCCACACAATGGCGTTCGCTGCGGGCCGGCCTGTGGCCCGGTCCCAAAGGATGGTGGTTTCGCGTTGGTTGGTTATGCCGATTGCAGCGATATCGCCTGCGGCTACTCCGGCACGCGCGATGGCCTCATGGGCGGTCGCCAGTTGAGTACCCCAAATCTCCATGGGATCATGCTCCACCCAGCCCGGTCGCGGATACAGTTGAGTCAACTCGCGACTAGCCATTTGGACGCCGGCGCCGTCCCGGTTGAAAAGGATGGCTCTGGAACTCGTAGTGCCCTGGTCGAGCGCGAGCAGATACTCCACCATATCATGCGCCTCCCATCAAAACAGAAAAGCCCTGCCGCGGGCAAGCCGCAAAGCTCCGGCTACGCCCGAGGTAGGACCCTCTCCAAATCTCCGTCCTATCGCCATATTACAGTAGCTAGATTGCATTGACCAGCCCAATCATACCACAAACGCGCGACACAGTCGCTCTCGCCCAGCGGCTGATGCACCGTCCAGTCACTCGCTCAGCGCAGGTAGCGCTCCACGGGCGAACAGCGTGTACGCCTGGTCGGTCACGCCGCACGAGTCGGATACCATGCCGCTCGCGAGCCACTGATAGGCGACAGCGTGCACCATTCCGAGCAGCGCGTACGTGAGTTTGGCAGGGTCGAAGTCGTCCGACACCAACCCTGAAGACATACCTTCCTCGACAATGGACTGAGTCAAACTAGTGAGGAATGCTGTACCCTCCACAACACGTCTACCGAGTTCCGGCGAAAGCAGCCCGAGCTGGCGCGACAGAAGCAGCATGAACTCCTTTTCCTGGGCGTAAAAGTCGAAATGCGCCCTGATCAGCGCCCTCAGCTTGGCATGCACACCGGATGCAGTCGTAACTGCTTCGGTCAGCATCTGTGTAAGCCTGCCGGTCCGATCATCCATGAGCTCGGTCAGTAGCTCGTCCTTGCTCTTGAAGTACAAATAGATGGTCCCCTTGGCCACTCCGGCAGCTTCGGCCACAGCATCCATGGTGGACGTGTGGAATCCGCTCTCGGCGAAGACGTGCTGCGCTGCGTCGAGTATCGCCCCCCGCCTATCGGTGATGCCGCCTTGACACGTGCCGTCCATGGGATGACCACCTCCCCGTCCCCTCTAGTAGTGCATTTTCTCCTTCGATTGTACATCTCCTTCACGCAAAGGCCAACTCACCATCGCAAGGCGGCACGCGGCGCGGGGGACGGAGAGATGTGGGAGAGGACCGAACGCTGGAGATCATTCTGAGCCTGCAGGATCAGTGCGACTTTGACGGGATCCTCAGGCGCGTTTGTGCTATTGACATCTGATGCCTGCAGAGGTATTGTAATGGTGCTAATGCAACGACTCGCCAGCTCGTCTGGCGATGGAGGTGGGTTTGATGTCGGTAGTCATGAACAGGTTCAGTCTACTTGAATATCGTCCCACCCACCTTTCGTCGGTTGCGGCATAGGGAACGTCTGTTCGTATTCTGAGCGTCATCTATGATGGCGTGCGGTTCACCGCGTAACGCGTGTGACGGATAGACACCGTATGAACAAGTCGCGTGCGCGCCAGCGAAAGCGGGCGCGTTTTTCTTTCGCGCTCAAGTTCAGTGTCAAGCGACCGCGGGTGGAGACAGGATGCGATGAACCGGCATCTCCGTCCGCGGTCTTTCACATGTACACAATGGCAGGAGGATTGAGCAGCTTTGGTTCCAGACCAGCTAGAGGGTATCGTCATACTTGCGTCTTCAGGGTTGTTTCAAGTGGAGACAGCCACTGGCGTGATCCATTGCATGGCCCGGGCAGGCGCGGATCCGGGCAGCATTGTGCCGGGAGACAGGGTGCTTGTCGCCCCGCAGCCGGCCGGCAGGGGCGTCATCGAATCGATGATGCCCAGAAGGACCCGGTTCTCACGGAAGGTGGCCGGCCGTCGTCAGGATGAGCAAGTGATCGCAGCGAATCTGGATCAGGTGGTCATCGTGCTTGCGGCATCCGAGCCGCCTTTCAAAGAGACCACCTTGGATCGGTATCTTGCCTCGGCGGAACACTGCGGATTGGATGCCGTCGTCTGCATAAACAAGGTCGATCTGGCGTCTGCCGCGAACTCGGCGCCCGCTCCCAACCTGGCACAACGCGCGGATGTGTACGCCCGGATTGGGTACCTGGTGATCATGACATCCGCCGCGCTCGGCAACGGCATCGACAGGCTCAGGCAGGCGCTTGCCGGCCGCGTCTCGGCGTTGGTCGGACCGTCCGGCGTGGGCAAATCCTCGCTCATATCCGCAGTCTCGCCCGGGGTCAGCCTTGCCACAAGCGACATAAGCGCCAGTACAGGCAAAGGACGCCACACAACCACTTGCTCTCGCCTGATCAAGCTGGGCGTTGGGAGCTACGTAGCGGACACGCCCGGGATGCGGGAGTTCGGGTTCCACAGAATTTCCCAGGGCGAGCTGGCGTGGTGCTTCCGGGAATTTCGTCCGCATATGGAGAAGTGCAGGTTCGACGACTGCAGGCATGTCAAAGAACCCGGCTGCGCCGTGCGCAAGGCCGTAGAGCAGGGCCTGGTGTCAGAGGGCAGATACGAGCACTACCTCCGCTTGATGGGAGGCGGCGGCCATGGCAACCACATCGTTGTCTGCTAGCGGCAGCGGCGCCCGGGCTCACACGCACCCGCTGCGCTCCTGGGGCTGTCGCACCGAACCTCTGACAGCCAGCAAGAGGGCGGGCAGGACTGTGAGGGCCCCGCCAAAGCCCACAGGCAGTAGAGGTCATGTCCGGGCGCGGCGGTCGCCGGGTCCGGTCGGAAGCCGGAGGGGATCGCCACTGTGTCCTGATTCCGAATTCGGAAGGCACAATCCGAGTCGCGCGAACGCACCCGCTGGGTTCCGAGGCCCGTCTCGGGCCTCAGCCTGAAGTGCCTCACCTCTTCGTAGTCGCGCTCCCCGCCTGACTCATCCTCAGCCTCGGCGGCGCACATCAACGTCTCGCCGATTATCATCCCATGACCTGAGCGGGTTACGGCGGCGACATAGCGGACCTCTCCAGACCGCTTCCCTCGCCCAATGGCCTGCGCCTGCAGTCTCTCGGGCGTTATGATTTCGGCGCCTGGTCGCGGCGGTTCGTCTGAGCTCCCGGCCGCCCCCTCCGCGATCAGCTCGGCACGGATCAGCGCCAGTTCAGCCGGGCCGGACAGGCCCTTCAGGAATAGCGTCGTGTACGGCCGAGCGCATATCGCCCAGGGCAGGCCGTCGAATACATCGCGCCGGCCCTCGAGGGTCTCCCGTCTCATCTGCCCGTCCGCGCCCTCCCATGCGGCCTCTACAGCGCCGCTCAACACAACGGCCACCGTGTCCATAGGACCGAAATCGAACCCTCTCCGCTCGTCCTGTCGAATACGGACGAACCCAAGGTAGATGTAGCGCAGTTCTAGCTCAGGACTGGCAGGGCTCGCTACCTCGCGAATCCGTGTTGTTCCGCAGGCCCTTTCGGGCATTCTCACTAGCAATGACATCGTAAACACCCCACAAAAGCATCCCATGCCTGGTGCAGTGGAACCAAATCCACTATAATTGGTCGTAAGGCTCAGTGTGGGCCGTGACGAACAGGACGGTGACTGCATTGCGCAAACCCGCGCACACCCATCGACACAGCATTTCCCGAATCTTGTGGCGCGGAATCTACTCGACCATTGCTGCGTTGATGTTAACGTCTCTGACGATTCCTATTCCAGTATCGGGCGCACCACCGTTCGCCGGTCTGTCTCCGCTACCTGGCCCCAAAGCATTCGATGCACAATCGATTGAAGATTTCTACACCTATGATAACAGACGTCCCCTCGATCCTTCCATAGTCATGCTCGATTCTAGCGAATGGTACCAGCATTACGATCTGCAGTATCAGAGCGAAGGCGACACTGTGTATTCTCACTATTTCGTGCCGGTCCTGCCGCGCAACGCCGGAAGCCCGGCCATAATCGGGCTGCACGGGATGTTCTCCGACTCAGAACAGCAATTCTGGATGCTGGCCGAGTTCGTCGCCAAACGGGGTATCGCCGGGCTAGCGCCCAGCCTGCCCTACCACCACCGCAGGAGCAAAGGCGTTCAACTCTTCTCCGGTCAGAAGTTCATCGTGGACACACCTCAATCGATCAGAAACAACATCAGGCGCGCAGTGATCGACATGCGCCGCGCCCTGGACTGGCTGAGCGACCGCCCTGAGATCGACTCGCAGACCATCACCATGGCCGGTGCCAGCCTGGGCGGGATAGTAGCCTCGCTTGCCTACAAGATGGAGCCCAGATTTCGCACGGCAGTATTCGTCATGGCCGGGTGTGGGGTTTCGGGCATCGCACAGAACAGCGAACACGTATTGGTTACAGCTTTCAGAGAAATCACCAAGACCAAAGTCCTCAACCTGCAAGACATCGTCGAAACGCTGCAGCCCGTTGATCCGATCAACGTGCCTGACCTCTATCCCCGACCTGTCCTCATGATCAACGGCACCAAAGACACCATCATGCCTCCATCGGAGTCCGTGAAACTCCTCCGCTCGCTGGGCCAGGCGCAGCAGGTGTGGGCCGACAGCAGCCACTACTTCCCTGCGTACGCAGCCGCGTATCTCCTGGCGTCTTTTCTGGCTGAGCACATGCCCGAGTCATACGGCATCCCAGCCCCCGGCAGTGTGCTCCAGGTCCAGCCGGGGTGGCGGTTTGTCGAAGCCGTTCAACCCATGGTCCCGGGCGAGGACAGGCTGTGGGTAGACGTGGAGGCGCAGGCGCCATCGGCCGGCGCATCGTCGGCTCACCGTGTAGGCGTGCCGATGGTGAACAAAGTCGTGCCGGTGATCGCGGTGAGCGCCGACACGTTCCGGGCCGCTGGGGCCGACCTGCTCAAGTTGCCCGCGTTCATCCATGTGATGGCCTCCGACAGCCTGTTCGACTTCGCAGCCGCGTGCGCATATGCAAGCGCTCTTGGGCTGGGGCATGAGCCGCTTCTGTACTACCTGGCACCGTCTGCGTCATTCGCCGGCGCCTCCTCCGTTCCCGTCTCCACCGCATGGGAACGCTACACCCTAATGGAGTTCTCAGCTGCCCATGTGGAGCTGACAAGGCCGGCAACAGCGGCTCTTGTACTTCCCGCCGCGTCGACTGCGTCGGTGACCTCCTGGCCCTCGCCGCTCGATCTGTGCGCTTCGTCATCGACGTATTCCAGCGCATCGGCGGCCGCAGCGGCGCTCGCCGCCAGAATACAATGGGACAAGCTCAAAACGCTCGAACACTTCGAAAAAGCGCCCAACGAATGGCCGAGCTGGTCAGCCGGGCCTCCCGACATCAACGACGATGCCGGGAGCATACAGTAGCCACGGCCCCGAGCGCCCGCTCGACTCCGGCAGAATCCACATGCCTGTTGAGCACGGCCCTCAGTCCAGAAGGCGGCCTGGTGGTAACGCGCACTCCCTCCCGGGCGAGTTCAGCGGCGAACCTAGGCGCGCGTATCCCAAGGGCTAAGACATCGAACCCGACAATGTTAGTCTGAACAGTCGACAGATCTATCGCGATTCCCGGGATCTCGGCCAGGCCAAGCCCGAGACTTCGCGCGTTCGCGTGGTCGTCGGCCAGCCTGTCCACCATCTTCTCGATAGCGATTATGCCGGCGGCCGCCAGCACTCCCGCCTGACGCATCCCGCCGCCCAGCATCTTGCGGTTCTTGCGCGCGGCCCTTATGAACTCGGCGCTGCCGGCAAGGATTGAGCCCACTGGAGCCGAGAGCCCCTTAGACAGGCAGAACATCACCGAGTCCACATGCTCTGCTATCTCCTGTGCCTCTACCCCGAGCGCCAGTGCGGCGTTGAATATGCGGGCGCCGTCGAGGTGAACTGTCAGTCCATTCTCGTCGGCAACCCTGCGAAGCGCGGCCATCGCAGGAATGGGCGTCACTGTCCCCCCGCCCCTGTTGTGAGTATTCTCTATGGACAGACACGCGGCTTGCGCGTAATGGATGTTCTCCTCTCTGATTGCCGCCGTGACATCGTCCGGGTCGAGTACGCCGTTTCTCCCGCTCACGAGGCGCGGCACCACGCCGGCCACTGCGGATAGACCGCCCACTTCGTAGTAGTAGATGTGACAGTCGGATTCCAACACGATCTCGTCGCCTCGCCGGCAGTGGGTCATCACCGCCAACAGGTTGCCCATGGTTCCGGACGGAACGAACATCGCCGCTTCCTTGCCCACTTTCCCAGCCGCCAATTCCTCCAGACGTTTCACAGTCGGATCCTCGCCGTACACGTCATCTCCCACATCGGCCCAGCGCATCGCCTCGCGCATCTCGCCCGTGGGAAGAGTCAGAGTGTCGCTTCGCATCTCGATGAAGTCCATACACAACACCGCCTTTGCGCTAGGTAGTGAGTGATACGCCGAGCGACAGGCGGATTCCTGCATCCAGCGAGCGGCGAGGGTAGCGGGTTGTGGCAGGAGTTCACTCTAGAGTGTATAATGGGTTTGGTATGCATAATGCGCACAGGCCTGATCGAGCGATTGAGCGAGGTGAGTTTATTTGGGCGACAATGACAAGCTCCGCGAACTTGGTGCCCGAAAAGGCAAGGCGCTCAATGGGGGCGGCCCCAAGAGCGTCGAAAAGCAGCATGCTGCAGGCAAGCTGACTGCCAGAGAGCGGCTCGAACGTCTGTTGGATCCAGGAAGCTTCGCCGAACTTGACATGTTTGTCGAGCACAGGTGCCATGATCTGGGCATGGCCGAACGGCAACTCCCGGGCGAAGGGGTCGTCACAGGCTGTGGAAGCATAGACGGGCGAAAGGTGTTCGTCTTCGCACAGGACTTCACGGTTATGGGCGGATCCCTCGGAGAAATGCACGCCAAGAAGATCTGCAAGGTCATGGATCTAGCAGTAAAGGTCGGAGCGCCTTTCATCGGAATCAACGACTCCGGCGGAGCGCGCATTCAGGAGGGCGTGGACGCGCTCTCGGGCTACGGTCAGATATTCTACAGAAACACCATTTCATCGGGCGTAATCCCGCAGATCTCGGTAATCATGGGGCCGTGCGCCGGCGGCGCAGTCTACTCCCCTGCCCTGACCGACTTCGTCTTCATGGTGCAGGGAGCCAACATGTTCATCACCGGTCCGCAGGTAATCAAAGCCGTCACAGGCGAGGACGTATCCGCCGACGAACTCGGCGGCGCCGCGACGCACAACCGCACGAGCGGCGTCGCGCACTTCATGTACAGCACCGAGGACGACTGCTTCCTGGCCATTCGCAAGCTCCTGTCCTACCTCCCGGCGAACAACCTGGAGGATCCTCCGGTTCTGCCCGCTCCCGATGAGGCCAAAGATGCTAACCCGAAGATGCGCGAAATCGTGCCGTCCGAATCGAACAGGCCCTATGATATGCGCCATGTAATCGCCGGCTTCGTCGACAATGCCGACTTTTTCGAGGTGCATCAGCACTTCGCCATGAACATCGTCGTGGGCTTCGCGCGCCTAGGCGGACGCCCGATCGGGATCATCGCCAACCAACCCGCTATGGCGGCGGGATGCCTCGACATAAACGCATCCGACAAGGCCGCCCGTTTCATCAGGTTCTGCGATGCGTTCAACGTCCCCATAATCAACCTGGTGGACGTGCCAGGATTTCTGCCCGGCGTCAATCAGGAGACCGGAGGGATAATTCGGCACGGCGCCAAGTTGCTGTACGCCTACTCTGAGGCCACCGTGCCCAAAATAACCCTTATCGTCCGCAAGGCTTACGGAGGAGCGTATCTCGCCATGTGCAGCCGCGACCTGGGCGCCGACGCCGTGTTCGCGTGGCCCGGTGCCGAAATCGCGGTCATGGGACCCGACGGCGCAGCCAACATCATATTCCGCCGCGAGATCCAAGCAGCCGAGAACCCAGCAGAAGCCCGCAAGGAGAAGATCGAGGATTACCGCTCCAAGTTCGCCAACCCTTTTGTCGCGGCGGCGCGCGGGTTCGTAGACGATGTGATCGACCCGGCAGAAACCCGCGTCAGGCTTCTGGGGGCACTGGACATGCTGTCTACCAAGCGAGAGTCGCGTCCTCCCAGGAAACATGGGAACATCCCGGTGTGATGGGAGGCGTATACAATGACCACAGGTGAGAATCTGCTGCTCGGCTTGCAGACACTGCTCCTCGGCATGGCGGTCACTTTCGTGGGCCTGCTCATACTGCAGGGAGTCATGAAGCTCATGGCCAGGTTCAGTCGGGCAAAGAGGCGCGATGCCGGCGCTCCCGTAGCGTCAGGCCCTCTTGCGTCCGCCGACGCCCAGGCTGAGCTCCCAATCCGGCACGATGAGGAGATAGCCGCGATATCGGCCGTCATGGCCATGCTAACAGCCGACGACGAACCGCCCATGCAAGTCAAGTCGGTTAGGCCGGTGGATCCCGCCACGGCCGGCGTATCGAACGTCTGGGGCCTTGCAGGCCGTCAGGAGATCATGGCGTCTCGCCGCAGAGCGTAGCAAGTCGCCTGGTAGAGCAATCAGCTTAATCCTGTTTGGAGGAGGACTGCTAAGTGAGAAAGTTCCGCGTTCAGGTGAACGGGACCACGTACGAGGTGGAAGTGGAAGAGATCGGCGGAGCGCCCGCAATCACGCGACCCGCGCCGATTGCTGCGGTGCCGACAGCGCCGGCCCCTGCACCTGCCGCCTCGAAAGCCTCACCCATCCCCGCAAGCCGCAACGGCAACGCAGTTTCCGCGCCAATGCCGGGCACAGTCACCGATGTCCGCGTGAAGGTGGGCGATAAGGTCGATCCCAGGACCGTTGTGATGATGCTCGAGGCCATGAAGATGGAAAACGAGATCTACGCGGGCCGCGAAGGCACAGTCAGCGAGGTTGTAGTTCAGAAGGGGGCATCTGTCAACACCGGAGACCTCCTTATGATTATTGATCCGGCCTAAGGAGGACTCCATCTGTGCAAGAAGCCTTCATAGAGTTGCTGCAAAGCACGGGTTTCTCCGCGATCACAGGGCGCGAACTCGTGATGATCGCTATTTCCCTGACACTGATGTACCTGGCCATTGAGCGCAAATTCGAACCCTTATTGCTTCTCCCCATCTCCTTCGGCATACTTCTCGCGAACTTGCCGTTGACGGGGTTCATGGACGCCCCCAATGGCGGCGTAGTGGGCGGGCTGCTCTACTACCTATATCAAGGGGTAAAACTGGGCATATACCCGCCGCTTGTGTTTATGGGAATCGGAGCCATGACCGATTTCGGCCCGCTAATCGCCAACCCGTCCACCATATTGCTGGGCGGCGCAGCGCAACTCGGAATATTCATAGCTTTCATGGGGGCACTGCTCTTCGGTTACTCGCCGCAGCAGTCCGCGGCAATAGGGATCATTGGCGGAGCCAATGGCCCGGCGTCGATACTGGTGGCTACTCGGCTCGCGCCTGAGCTGCTCGGCCCGATAGCCATAGCTGCCTACTCCTACATGGCGCTGGTACCTATCATCCAACCGCCGATCATGCGCGCACTGACTCGCAAAGCTGACCGTCAGATAGTCATGGCCCAGCTCAGGCCGGTATCGAAGACCGAAAGAATCCTGTTCGCAGTAGTCGTTACAATCCTAGTGGCCCTCATGTTGCCCTCGGCCGCCACCCTCGTCAGCATGCTGATGCTGGGGAATATCCTGAGGGAATCAGGAGTCGTGGAAAGGCTATCGAAGACAGCGCAGAATGAGCTGATCAACTTGATCACCATTTTCCTAGGAACCACACTGGGCGCCACCGCCAAGGCAGAGACGTTTCTGACCCTGCAGACCATCGGCATCATACTCCTCGGCCTGGTGGCCTTCGCGGGGGGCACAGTTGGCGGACTGCTGCAAGGCAACCTCATGTGCTGGGCTTCACGGGGCAAGATCAACCCGCTGATCGGTTCGGCCGGCGTGTCCGCTGTGCCGATGTCAGCCAGAGTCGTGCAGGTCGTGGTGCAAGAGGAGAATCCAGGCAACTACCTTCTGATGCATGCCATGGGCCCCAACGTAGCCGGTACCATCGGCTCGGCCATCGTTGCCGGCGTTCTGCTATCTCGGTTCGGATAAGCTCCGGCCCCCCGGCATCGCCGCTTGCGGCCGCGCCGGGGGGTGTTCTCAGATAATCGTCGTCCAAGTATCAGGGCTCGCCCAGGGGCCCACCGAAAGCAATACCCACTTCGATGAAGGGGATTCCCATGGTCTTGAGAGGTCCATCAATGGCGTTCTTGAAATTCATTCCATCAAGCCATCCGATGGGTGCATAGAAGAAAGAGTATCCTCCGGCTATCCGAACATCGGCGAAGGTTGACGCCGGGAACGTGATCGATGCCTGCGGTTGGGCCATTAGGTACAGCCGCCAAAGCGAAGCGGAGTTGCCGGCGCCCAGAAGCTCATCGAAGTCGGCGATGGCTCCCTGTTTCGTCGTGAGCGTAGCGGCTCCCCCGCCCAACACGGCACCTATTCCCAGGCTGGCCTTGTCGGAACGCCAGACATTGTACTGGACCAGAACCCCTCCGTATCCGATCTCGAGCGAGGCTGTTTTTGGGGGTGTACCCTCGCTCGCAGGCGATGTCGCAGATCCGCGTCCGCCAACGCCGCCTATGGACCACTTACCATCGCCTATCTCTCCAACTCCGTAGCCGCCCCAGACACACATGCCCTTGGGCATTTCGTTGAAGCCCGCCCCAGTCAGTTCCTGATTGAGATCGTCGAGCTTGAGGAAGAGATAGCCGACGGCATTTCCGCCTCCGCCTGCCTGCGCAGAGCAGGCGCCTGCCGCCACTAAGGCCGCAAGAACCGCTATCGTACATACGCCCAGTCGCTTGAACCTCATATCCGGCTGCCCTCCCTTGCTATTCGCGTTCGCACAGCTCAACCAGAACACCGCCGGTGGACTTGGGGTGCAGGAATGCGATGCGCGCTCCTCCCGCCCCGTAGCGAGGTTTCTCGTCGATGAGACGTACTCCCTTCTGCCTCATCCGCTCGAGCGCCTCGTCGATGTCGTCTACTCTGAGTGCGATGTGCTGCATGCCTTGGCCACGCTTCTCAATGAACTTGGCGATCGGGCCTTCCGGATCAGTGGACTCCAGGAGTTCGATCTCTGTGTCGCCCACCGGCAGAAACGCCACCCGAACCTTCTGCTCCTCCACGACCTCCGTGCCGTGCAGCTTGAGCCCCAGCACCTCGGTGTAGATCTTGAGCGCTTCCTCCAGATTGGATACTGCCACGCCAATATGATCGACCTTACGGACCACGACTACCCCTCCCCAGCATAAGCAGATGTCAGCTGACTACCAGTTCACGCAGGTCCCGACCGGCAGCATACGGGTCTATCTCCCTGCGTGCCACCTTCCAGGCCAACCCCTCCGCTGCCCCGAGCGTCCGCGCATCATCGGCAAGCCCCCTCCAGATCAGATCGGACGCGATCTTCATAGTCTCCGACCTGGCGCGCCGGAATCGCCGCTCGACCAGGGCGTTGTCGGTCACGAGGCACCGCATGTGCGCATCGCACGCTTCGCATACCTCCGCCACGCCTTCGCCGGATTCAGCCATGGTCTGCAGGATGGGCGGATGCCACGCATTGGCTGCGATGGCAGCGGTCGCCGTGGCCGTGGCAGTCGCCGCAGCCATCGCAGTCGCCGGCCCATGATGCCCCGAGTACTTGCCGGCCAGATCGAGCGACATGCGTATCTCCGCCACAACTCTCTCCACGCCCGGCCGGTCCTTCTTGTTGACCACGAACACGTCGCCGATCTCCATGACGCCGGCCTTGATGACCTGAATATCGTCGCCGAGCCCGGGCACCTGTACAAGAGCCACCGTATCGGCAAGCGATGCGATCTCCACCTCTGACTGGCCGACCCCCACAGTCTCAATGACCACGTAATCGTAGCCGGCGGCATCGAGCACATCGACCACGCCCGATGTTGCCCGCGACAGGCCGCCCAGATGCCCGCGGGTGCCCATGCTTCTGATGAACACGCCGTTGTCCAGCGAGTGGCGCTGCATGCGCAACCTGTCGCCCAAGAGGGCGCCGCCAGTGAACGGACTAGTGGGATCGACTGCCACAATCCCAACCGTCTTGCCTCGACTCCGGTATTCGGCGGCTATCTTGTCAACGAGCGTGCTCTTGCCGGATCCAGGCGGGCCGGTAATGCCGATCACGTGGGCTCTGCCTGTGCGCGGGTATATCGCTGCGTACACATCCTCGAACCCAGCACGCCGGTCTTCTACGATGGATATGAGCCGAGAAACTGCGCGGACCTCGCGTGATAGCGCCCGGCTCACGATCTCCTGCCAATCCATGTCGATGCCTACCTCTTGATGTTCTCACGTATGAACTTGACTGTATCGCCAGTCGAGGTCCCGGGGGTGAAAACCGCTGCTATGCCGCACTCCTGGAGGCCGGGAATATCCTCATCGGGTATGATCCCGCCGCCAACCACCAGCACATCGTCGGCTCCCCGTTCGCGCAGCAGTTGCGTCACTCTGGGGAACAAGTAGTTGTGGGCCCCCGAGAGAATGGACATGGCTACGACATCCACGTCCTCCTGAATGGCAGCCGCCACAATCTGCTCCGGCGTCTGCCGAAGCCCTGTGTATATCACTTCCATGCCAGCGTCGCGCAGGGCGCGCGCGACTACCTTCGCGCCCCGGTCATGCCCGTCAAGGCCGGGCTTGGCGACGAGGACTCTGATCTTCCTGCCCTCATCCATCATGTCGCTCTCCCCCTTCCTAGTAGGCCACCGTGGGCTTGTACTCGCCGAATACATCGCGCAAAACGCCGCACATCTCGCCAAGCGTGGCGTATGCCCTCACAGCGTCCAGAATGTGCGGCATCAGATTGTCGGACCCCTCCGCCGCTCGCTTGAGCGCCGCAAGACTCGCCTCAACGGTTGCACCGTCCCGCTTTGCCCTCAGTTCCTCCAGTTTCCTGCACTGCAGGTCTCCCACGGCCGGGTCGACCTTGAGAAGGCCGCTTGGCCGCTCCTCTTCTATTTGGAAATCGTTGAGCCCCACTATTTTTCGCTGGCCCGACTCTATTTCCATCTGGTAACGGTACGCGCTCTCCTCGATCTCGGCCTGGATGAACCCGCGTTCGATGGCTGCCGGGGCGCCGCCGATCTCGTCGATCCTCTGGATGTAGTCCGCCGCTTTCTGCTCGATCTCGTCGGTCAGCGCCTCGATATAGTAGGAACCTGCAAGCGGATCGACAGTGTCGGCTACGCCGCTTTCATACGCGATGATCTGCTGGGTTCTGAGAGCGATGCGCACCGAATCCTGCGATGGAAGCGCCAGCGCCTCATCGCGGGAGTTGGTGTGGAGCGACTGGGTGCTTCCAAGCACCGCCGCGAGCGCCTGCAAAGTCACCCTGACGATGTTGTTGTCGGGCTGCTGAGCCGTGAGTGTGCACCCTGCAGTCTGGGTGTGGAACCGAAGTTGCATCGACTTGCGATCCTTGGCCCCGAATCTGTCGCGCATGATCCGTGCCCAAAGTCTCCTGGCCGCCCTGAACTTGGCCACTTCCTCAAATAAGTCGTTGTGGGCGTTGAAGAAGAACGAGAGCCTGGGTCCGAAATCGTCCACGTCTAGGCCTGCATCGATCGCGGCCTTCACATATGCGATTCCATCCGCTAAAGTGAACGCCACCTCCTGAACTGCAGTGGCCCCGGCTTCCCTGATATGGTAGCCGCTGATGCTGATCGTGTTCCACCTCGGCACGTTCTTGGAGCAGTACTCGAAGATGTTCGTGATCAGCCTCATAGACTGCTTCGGAGGGTATATGTAGGTACCTCGAGCAGCATATTCCTTGAGGATATCGTTCTGAATCGTGCCGTTGAGCTTGTCGGCGGGCACGCCCTGCTTCTCGGCGACGGCAATGTACATCGCAAGAAGCATTGAAGCGGGCGCGTTGATCGTCATCGACGTGGAGACCTTGTTCAGGGGTATACCGTCGAATAGAGTCTCCATGTCGGCCAGGGAATCGATGGCCACGCCCACCTTCCCCACTTCGCCTGCGGAGAGCTCATGATCGGAATCGTACCCGATCTGCGTGGGCAGGTCGAACGCCACCGACAGACCGGTCTGCCCCTGCTCCAAAAGGTACTTGTAGCGCCTGTTCGATTCCTCCGCAGTCGCGAATCCTGCATACTGCCTCATGGTCCAGAATCGACCGCGGTACATCGTGGGCTGGACACCGCGGGTGTACGGGTACTCACCCGGAAAGCCGAGGTCATCGAGGTAATCGATGCGCTCGACGTCGAGAGGCGTGTACAGCGGTTTGACCTCTATCCCAGAGCTGCCCTCAAACCTCTCTCTGCGCTCAGGGAATCTGGCGCAAGCCTTCCCATACGTGCCGCTCTTCCAGCGACCATACTCGCCCTTGAGATCCCCCTGGTTCAATGTAGTAATCCCTCCAAATGCAAACGATCCTGTGCAATATTCAACACAAACCCGAAATTACCTCTTGTCCACCCTGTGACCGGCTCATCCCTCCTCACCCTTGTGCGCGGCGATTCAATCAAACCGCCTTAGCCTGAGCGAGTTCGACACCACCGATACAGAACTCGCGGCCATGGCTGCGCCGGCGTATACCGGCGGCATCACGCCGAGGGCGGCCAATGGAATGCCGATGGCATTGTAGATGAACGCCCAGAAAAGGTTCTGCTTGATGATCCCGAGCGTGGCTCTTGACAGCCTGATCGCGCTGGGCAGTCTCTGCAATCCCCCCACTATAGTTATGTCCGCGGCCTCCATCGCGATGTCTGTACCCGTGCTCATGGCGATCCCCACGTCCGCAGTAGCCAGAGCGGGGGCATCGTTGATGCCGTCTCCTACCATGGCAACGGCCAGGCCGCGGCGCTTCAGCAGCGCTACATGGTCGGCCTTGGCATTGGGCAGTACCTCGGCCATTACATGATCATCGGGCACTCCCACCTGGCGCGCGATAGCCGCTGCAGTGCGAGGATTGTCGCCGGTGATCATGTACACCTCGAGCCCCAGTCCGAACAGGTCGGCGACAACCCCGGCGGATTCCGGGCGGAGTTGATCGGCAATCCCGTACACAGCTGCAATGGCGCCGTCCACCGCCTGGGCAACGGCAGTCTCTCCCCGCTCCTCCATGCGTTCAAGGGAGCTCACGGCGCTTGCCCCAAGGCTAACCCCGAGTTCCGACATGAAACTGAGCGTTCCCACGGCCACCTGATGACCGTCTACCTGCGCCAACACTCCCCGACCGGGCACACTGCGGAAGTCCGTCGGCATGGGCACATCCAGCCTCTGTCGAACGGCCTCCTCCACGATCGCCTTGCCCAGTGGGTGCTCCGATCCCCATTCGGCAGCTGCAGCCAACCTCAGAGCTTCCCTGGGCCCCAACGACAGAACAGCCCTGTAGCCCACCACTGAAGGCATTCCCCGGGTCAGTGTACCCGTCTTGTCGAGAATCACTGCGTCGACCCGGCTCAGCCTCTCCAGGTGTTCCCCGCCGCGTATGAGCACTCCAAGTTCAGCCCCGCGCCCCGTGGCGACCATTATCCCCGTGGGTGTAGCCAGCCCAAGCGCACACGGGCATGCAACCACTAGAACGGAAGCGGCATTCACCAGAGCCTGTGCGACGCCTGCGCCCGCCAGGCGCCAACCCACGAAAGCAGCCACTGCAATAGCCAGAACTGCCGGGACGAAGTATGAAGCTGCAACATCCGCTAGCCGCTGTATCGGGGCCTTGCTGCCCTGGGCCTGCTCGACCAAGCGTACTATGTGCGCCAGCGCAGTGTCGGCCCCCACGCGCGTGGCTTGCACCTTGAACATGCCCTGCTGGTTCACTGTTCCCCCGGCGACCATATCTCCGGGTTCCTTGTCGACAGGGATACTCTCGCCAGTGAGCATAGACTCGTCTATGGATGTGTGGCCCTCGATGATCTCTCCGTCAACGGGCACGCGCTCGCCGGGCCTGACGACCACCACTTCGCCGGGGGCGACATCCTCGACCGGCACCGCCGCCTCGCTCTCTCCCCGCATAACCGTGGCTGTGCGCGGGGTCAGCGATGCCAGCTTGCGTATGGCCTCGCTCGCTCTTCCCTTTGCGCCGCGCTCAAGGTTCTTCCCCAGCAGCACCAGGGTGATCACCACTGCAGCCGCCTCGTAGTGGACCGCGCCTTCCGCAAAGAACGTGTTGACCACGCTCAAAGCGTAGGCAGTGCCAGTGCCCAGAGCCACAAGCACATCCATATTCGCCCCGCCGTGCGTCAAGGTCCGATAGGCACTGACGTAGAAGCGCGAACCCGGTAACAGCACAACCGGGGTGGCCAGCACAAACCCGATCACAGGGTTCATCAGGAACATGAGCGAATGAACTCCGGCGAGCTCCGCCACCATGCCGATGACCATCGGAAGACTGAGAGCCGCGCTCAGGTAGAACATGCTCCAATCTCTAGTCATGACGGCCTGCCGCATGGCCTCGTCCTCGCGCCGATCCTCCTCGCCCCGGTCGCGGACAAGCTCTTGCGCGCCGTACCCAGCATCCTCCACGATTCTCCGAATCTGGCCGATGTCGATAACGTCGGGGTCATACAGCACCCGAGCGGTCCCCGATGCCAAGTTTACATTGGCGTCCATAATCCCGGGTTCCTTCTTGAGCGCGCGCTCGACGCGCGCGGAGCACGCCGCGCACGACATCCCAGCCACCGCCAGGTCCACTGAATGCGTCTCATCTGTCATGGGGGTCACCTCCAAGGCACTCGTCAGCTGCTGCGAATGCCCAGCGTGTAGCTGGGCATGGCGAAGTAGTTGGTCCGACTCGCGCCTCCGCCAAGAGCGGCAGAGCACGGAAGTGCCTGCGGCACGAGAACTTGACGGGGACGTCAGCAATATACTGCCATTGAACACGCGAGAACCCACACAACGAGGTGATACCACGTGCTGCCTTCTAACGAATTCCTCAGCATGGTGCAGGACGCCTACGGAGACGAGATCGAAGGCGTCAACTCCTACAGCAGGATCGCCCAGGTAGCTCCCACAGAATGCCTGAAACGGGCGATCCTCGAAATCTGCGGCGACGAGTTGCGGCACGCGTCTTTCTTCGGAACCGTTCTCTGCTGTCTGCCGGTGGAGGCGGTCCAGCCAACTCCGACGCCGATGCCAGCGCCAATCCCGATGCCTTGTCCGATGCCTCCGCCTGACACGATGTGGCCGCCTGCTCAGCCTGCCCCGGTAGCGCCATGTCCGATGCCATGGCCAACGCCATGTCCGGGATCGGCAATGCCTGTGCCCACCCAGTACCCCACTCCGATGCCCGCGCCATGTCCGATGCCATGGCCGACGCCGATGCCTTGTCCTATGCCGTGTCCGATGCCTGCGCCAGTGATGCCGGCCCCGTGTCCGCCCTACTACCCGTATCCGCAGCCTCCGTGCCCTACGATGCCAGGACCGTGCCCAATGCCGCAAGTACCCGAGTTCCCTGAACCTCCGCCCGCGCCTGCGCCTCATCCGCCCGGCGGACCGTGCCTAGGATGCATACCCTCGCGAACTGAGGACTGACCGTGCACTGACCCGGGCAAGAGCATGATCGCCCCAGTGCCGAGTCCTCCGGACACTCGAACCGTGGTCGTCTCTCGTCAGGCGCAACCACGGTTCAGTCTTTTCCAACATTACTCGGTGTCCAGCGCGAACAGGCGTAGCCGGCCCTCGGCAACCCAAGTGCCCACCCAAAGCCCGATACCGGCCCCGGCCACAACATCAGAAGGCCAGTGTACGCCGAGTTCAACCCGGCTCAGGCCTACGGCGACCGCAAGCCCGTAGAGTATGGGAGACCAGTCGGGATATCTGTGCGACAACACGGTAGCCATGGCGAACGCATTGGCGGTGTGGCCCGACGGCATCGAATGGTAATCGGGCGAAAGATTCGGACCGGTGAACCGCCCGTTCTCGCCGGGCACATACGGCCGGGCGCGACCGAAGCCTATCTTGAGCGCCTCCACAACCCCCGCGGCGCCGGCGGTGGCATTGACCAGCATCTCCCCTACAGGCGGGTCGTATGCCAGGAATGCCGCGCCGAGCGCGAACGACGCGCCGGCGCCGCCGAGATGGGTTATCACCCGGGCTATACTTGTCCAGCCCGACTCCGGCATCGACCCTCCTGCCGCCGGCGCAACCGCCGGCCCGGCCACCTGAGCTAAAGGCACGGCGGCAGCCGCCGGAGCCCTGCAAGAAATGCCGACCATAAGCGCAGCCACAGCCAGAGCAATTGCTTTGCTCATCGGTCAGACACCTCTTCCGTCGATCCTGCCGTTTCTGCCGAACCATATCCTATGGACACGTCGGCCGATGTGACCCTGACAGACTCGCCGGAGTCCTTCAACACCACCAGACCACCTTCCTCATCCAGACGCACCGCCACCGCCTCGAACTGGCCCGACATGGCCTTCACCGTTATCCGACGGCCAATTGTGGCCCGCATAAGCCGCTCGGCCTCGTCCCTGAGCGATGCAGCGCCCACGGCCCCTTGATCGAGCAACGCGCGGCGATCCGCCAGCTCATCGAGGACCGCTTCCAGCAGCCGCTCGCGATCAGCCGCCGCTTCCGCCGCCGGCCCTGTCAGATGCTCGGCTAGCGCGGTGGCCACCGGCTCCAGTTCAGGCGGAAACCCGCCTTCAGGAAGATGAAGATTGATCCCCACTCCGACCACGGCCCACTCGAGGCCGCCGTCCGCAGTTGACGCTTCTGCGAGCACGCCGCAGACCTTACGTCCGTCTATCAGCACATCGTTGGGCCACTTGAGATCCGCGCGCACGCCGGTGAGCTTGTCTATGGCACAAGCAACGGCAACGGCCGCCCCGATCCCCAGAAGGCCGGCGAGATTCGGCTCGAACTCGGGCCTGAACACTACCGAAAACCACAGCCCGAACTCCCCGCTCGACAGCCAGGATCTTCCCATTCGTCCACGGCCCGCCGTCTGTCGCCTGGCAACAATCACAGTGCCATCGCCTGCTCCGCCTTCTGCGAGCGCCCTCGCCATGCGGTTTGTGGAATCGGTCTGTTCCACCTGCATGATGCTAAAACTCGGCTTCACTCTCATCTACGCCATCTCCGGATCTGGATCCCGATTGCCCACCCGCAGGCGCGCCGCGGCTGATCTCGCACTCGACATAGTCGGCGAGCCCTCCCAAAGGCGCGTGGGGCTTGCGCACCCGCACCGTCACCCGGCTCACAGGGTGAATCGCCAACACCTCATCGCTAATGGCGGCGGCGAGCGCCTCGATGAGGTCGAACTCGCGCTCTTCCACGATCTCCTTGACCAGCGCGTACACATCCGCGTAGTTCACCGTCATGTCGATGTCGTCGGCGCGCGCCGAAGCCTGGAAGTCGCCGTACATGTCGACGTCCACCTCGAACCTCTGCCCCAGTTCCTTCTCAGCGGCAAACACACCGTGGTAGGCATAGAACACCAGGTTCTTGAGTGTGATCCTGTCAGCCTGCATTGCCGTCCTCCTCTCCGCGCCATCCTCTGATGACAGCGTCCGTCATCCGGGCAACCATCGCCATCTCGCCCACATCATGAACTCTCACCACGTCAGCGCCGGAGGAAATCGCCAGCGCAACGGTTGCCGCCGTGCCCCATACCCTGTCGTGCACTGGTCTACCCAGAACCCGTCCGATGGTGGACTTGCGCGATGTCCCCACCAGGATCGGCCTGCCCAGGCTCTTGAATTCACGAAGACGCCTCATGATCTCCAGGTTGTGCTGCGGCGTCTTACCAAAGCCTATTCCAGGGTCGACGATAGTGTTACACAGCCCGATCCCCCGCTCACACGCGTATGCCACACGCTCCCTGAGGAACTCGGACACATCGTGAACCACCTCGTCATATGTGGGGTTTGCCTGCATATCAGTGGGGCGCCCGATCATGTGCATCAGCACCACCGGGGCGCCGTATTGCAGCGCGACAGACGCCATGTCGCCCTCCCCGCGGAGGGCCGTTATGTCATTGATGATGTGCGCGCCCAGGTCCAGACATCTCTGCGCTACACTTGCCCTGTATGTATCTATGGATATGATAGCATTGGTGTGGCCGGCGACAAGACGCACGATGGGGAGCACGCGTGCAAGCTCCTCTTCCTCCGACACTGCGCCGGCGCCCGGCCTGGTCGACTCGCCCCCGATGTCGATGATGTCGGCGCCCGCCTCCAGCATAGCCTCAGCGTGCTTCAGCGCGGCATCGGGTGAGAGATGCTCCCCGCCGTTGGAAAAGGAATCCGGAGTCGCGTTCAGGATTCCCATGACGTACGTTCGCTCCCCGAACCGGAATGTCCTCTCCCCCACACACATCGGCTCCGGTTTTCCATCGAACGCCGCCAACGCGGCATCGATCTCCCTCGCGATCCCAGGCAGGCCGAACGGTTGGAGCCTGAGCGTTTCGGTGAGCCGCCCGAACTGCCTGAGCGTGCCGGTGAGAAGCACGTCGGACCGCTCCTCACACAGCCCGGCGGCGGCGTAGGGCAGTGCCGCCTCGCCGCCCTTAGCCAGCATCTCCTGTTTGATGATGAGAGCCGCCCTGATCGGCGCCTCGTGCAGACGGACAGCGCGGAACACCCCCTTAGGCGCCATGATGTCAGTCCCGGCCCGGCTTACCCCCATGGAGCGCAGCTGAGCTCGCATAGCGTCTTCCGAGTCGAGCACCATTACTCGTGCCCCAGTGCTGCCTGCATCGTCCATTCGGTCCATTCACACGATCCCCTCTGATAGTATTGCTCACCCGCCGATTCTCTCAGCCGTCGCGCGCCGAGCGCGCTGCCTGAGTTCATCTCGTTCCCGGGCGAAACGGTCAATCTCCGATTTCATCTCCGCTACGAACTCCGGATCCCGTATTGATGCCAGGTTGATCTGCATGTTGAGAATCGCCCCGCCCATGGCCGTATCCAAAAGCAGCGCGCCCACGCCTGCATCGCTAGCGGCATTCTCATTGCCCAGCTGCGCCATGCACGCTGCCATCTGCATCCCCTCGGCGGCCAAGTGCAACGTGCGGCGGGGAACGCTCACCGCGCCCTTCAGCGCGAGCTGAACAGCCTCCCGCCTAGCCCGCTTCTCCTCGTCAGTCTTCTTGGGCAGCTTGAAGGCCTTCATCACCTCGTTGAACGCGGCCGTGTCGTCGTCGGCGCACTCCAAGAGAGCCTGTATGAGCCCTTTCGACCTCTGACTGACCTGGTCCGCCCTGGACGCATCATCCACCGACATCTCGCTGGTATCTGTCAGACCAGCGACCATAGCGGCAAGGCCCACACCCATCGCGCCCGCAATCGCCGAAGCACTCCCACCGCCCGGAGCCGGGCTCGAAGACGCGAGTTCGTCTATGAAGCCACGAACGGTCATGTCCGCGAATGACATAATCGACCTCCTCCTCCTGCGCTCGTAACCACGTGCGCTCCGCGCTTCACCACGTCCCTGACGGGGTTGACCCCCACCGAGAACGGAAGGGCATCCACCGCCGGCACATCGCACACGATGAAGTCGGCATCGCGCCCGACTTCAATAGACCCTGCGCGGTCGCCTCGTCCAACCGCGTAAGCCGCGTTCACAGTAGCCGCGCACACAGCCTCGGCAGGCGTCATCTTCATCTGCAGACAGGCCAGGGTGATGACGAAAGGCATGGACATGGTGGGAGACGTTCCCGGGTTGAAGTCAGTGGCCAGAGCCACCGGGACCCCCGCGTCTATCATGCCTCTGGCATCCGCATACGCTCTGGACATGAGAGTGAACATCGTCGCCGGAAGCAGCACCGCCGCCACCCCCGCACGGGCCAGGCTGTGAATACCTTCTTGCGACGCCGCGGCCAGATGGTCGGCGGATACGGCTCCCAATTTGGCAGCCAACTCAGCTCCGCCGATGGGGAAGATCTCATCCGCGTGAATCTTGGGACGGAGACCATGTTCCATCCCTGCCAGGAGCACCCTTCTGGACTGCTCTACGGAAAAGACACCCTCCTCGCAGAAGACATCGCAGAACTCGGCGATCCCCTGCTCCCTCACTGCAGGCAGCGCATGCGATATCATGACATCCAGGTACCCATCAGGATCGCCCGCGAACTCGGGCGGCACTGCATGCGCCCCCATGAACGTGCTCACCACGTCAATCGGATGCGCCTCCGATGCGCGTCTTGCAGCCTCAAGCTGCCCAAGTTCAGTATCGACATCCAACCCGTAGCCGCTCTTGGCCTCGACAGTAGTGGCGCCGTGAAGCAGCATCGTATCCAGGCGCTTCATCGCGCCCTCCACCAACTCCGACAGGGACGCAGACCGGGTCGATGCCAATGTCGACAGTATGCCGCCTCCGGCGGCCAGGATGTCCAGGTACTTGGCCCCGCCGAGGCGCATCGCATGCTCTCTGTACCTCTCCCCCGCAAAGACCAGGTGGGTATGGGCATCGACAAATCCCGGCAGCACCGTGCGGCCAGATGCGTCTATGACATGGGCCGCTCGCGGGGCGCCCGATGCATCGCCTGAAGGCTCCCGCGACAGCACCTCCTGTGTAGTTCCAACATCGACTATGACTCCGGACCGCACGGCGATAGCGCCGTCCCGAATGATCCCTACGTCGCCCATAGCCGCGCCGCGCCTCGGCCCGTCTCCATTTGCGTCCAGGCATCCGTCGCCCCTGGCAGGCCTTGCGCAAGTGGCCAGCTCAGCGGCGTGAATCAGCAGCAAGTCCGATGGTTGCTCCCTCATGCGTCCGGCTTCAGCGCCCAAAACCATCCCCCCCGCCCCGCCGCCCCTAATCCCATATCCGCGCCTCGATCACCTGGTTCCTGCCTAGCTTGGGCAGTTGCAGGTAGTAGGCGGCCGTATCCAGCACGGCATCGAGCGGAATCAGCCCGATCAGCTCCGTTTCAGCCACCGGGACTCCGTATCGCGCAGCCTCGCGTCGAACCATCTCCAGCACACGGTGGACCGGTGTTTTCACGTAGTTGACCAGGTTCATCGAAACCTGCGCGACATGCTTGTCGTCAAGCATGACGCCGAGAGCCTTCACGTTCGCCAGTCCTCCGCTGGAACCGCGCACCGCCTTGGCGATCTTCTTGGCGATTTCCACATCTGATGTGCCCAGGTTGACGTTGAACGCAATCAGCGGCATTCGCGCGCCGATCACCGTAGCGCCGGCAGTCGGGTGCACCGCCGCCGGCCCGTAGTCCGGAGCGCGTTCAGGCGTGCCTATCGCCGCCTTCAGTCCCTCGTACTCCCCGCGCCTCACATCGGCCAGGTTCCGCCTGTCGGGCCGCATCGCAGCCTCCTCGTACATGTACACAGGTATCTGAAGCTCCTCGCCAACGCGCCTGCCCAAGCGGCGCGCGATCTCAACACACTCCTCCGTGGTCACACCGGCGATCGGGACAAATGGGACCACGTCCGTGGCTCCCAGTCGCGGATGCTCCCCGTGGTGCTGCTCCATGTCGATCAAGTCGCGCGCCCGCTCGATTCCCGCAAACGCCGCCGCCTCCACATCTTCCGGCGTTCCAACAAAGGTAACGACAGAACGGTTATGACTTGCATCAGACGAAAAATCAAGCAGCTTCACACCTTGAACGGACGTGATCGCCGCAACTATCTCCGCCACAACCTGCGACCGCCGGCCCTCCGAGAAATTCGGCACACACTCAACAATCCGCTGAGCCTGCCCAGAATCCACTAGCCATCACCCCCAACACATAACAGCCTGCATCACGCCGGATTAGCCTTTCTCCGCCGCCGCCGCAAATCCTCCTGCCTCCCTCTATGAGGGAGGTCGAGGCAGAAAAGCGAGTGGCTGCATGCCCAGGCGCATGGCAACACGCGGTTTCAGGAAGCAGGAAGGCGGAGACAAGCTCGCTGAAGTTGCGCCGGGGCATTCTGAGGGGCTATAATGGGATGATAATTGAAAGTGGTTTTCATTTGCTATCAGGGAGGCAACCACGTGCAAGCCGACTGCTTCGACAATGCTCTTCAAAAGCTCCGAAAGCGCGGGTTCAAGTTGACGCCGCAGCGCAGGGCGGTGCTCAGGCTGTTCTGCTCCGACGATGCTCGACACCTCACGGCTCAGCAAGCTCACGATGCAATCCGAGAGCGGGAACCGAGCATCGGTCTGGTGACTGTGTACCGCTCGCTCGAGCTGTTCACAAGTGTGGAAATCCTCCACAGGGTCAAGTTCAACGATGGTTTCGACCGGTACGAGCGACACCCGGGCGCCGCAGGTCACCATCACCACCTGGTATGCGCTGGATGCGGCCAGGTGGTCGAGTTCGGCGACTGCCTGATCAGGTCGATGGAGCAGAAACTGGAGAAGACGAGCGGCTTCTGTATCGAAGGACATTGGCTGGAGCTGATCGGCAGATGCCCCGAGTGTCGCGGACGCGCAAAGGAGGACAACTGATCCATGTCGCATCTTCACATCCCCGACGGCGTGCTCCCTCTGCCTTGGATTGCAGCCGGGATAGGCCTCACCGCTCTCTTCGTATACCTTGCGCTCGCAGCCCTCAAACGGCATGATCGCGCCAGAGTCGTATCGCGAATCGCCACGCTCTCCGCAGTCATGCTACTGGCAATGAGTCTTCCCATACCGCTGCTGGGCTACCATGTGAACCTCACAGTGCTCGCCGGCATACTCGCAGGTCCGGCAGAGGGGTTCATCGCCGCGTTCGTCACCAACCTGATCCTGGGGTTGATGGCCCACGGCGGCATCACCGTGGTCGGGTTGAATACCCTCGTCACAGGGCTGGAGGTCAGCCTTGGCTGGCTTATCTGGAGATCGCTCCGGCGCGCGCTGCGCCGACCATTCGCCGCAGCCGCCGTTTCCACAGTGATAGTCCTCCTCATATCCACCACAGCTATGCTTGGCATCGTGGCTGGAACACAGATCAACCCGGACCTCGCGTTGCACCGGCACGATCACTCGGAGCATGCAGATCACTCGGAGCATGCAGACAACGCGGACCACGCAGATGATACAGATCACGTTGGATCCCTCAAGGCTTTCGCCGCGGTCGTCTATGCTACAGGGGCGGTGGGGTGGGCCATCGAGGCCCTCGTGGTCGGGTCGGTGACGGAGTTCATCGCGAAATCCAGGCCCGACATGCTGAGTCCAAGCCCCGACAGGGAGGCTTGAGCTGGTGGATGTGCAGTTCGTCGACGAACTCGCGGCCAATGGCCGCACGCCGTTGCACGCCGCGCTGCCCTGGGTGAAGATATCGGCTTCCGCCGCCTTGCTCGCGGCATCGATAGCCGCGAGCACGCCTGTGGCTGCCGGTGCGGCGGCAGTCGCCGTGGTCGTCTTCGCATCGGCATCCCTTGGCCAACTGCGCTACACAGTGACGATGGCGCTCTACCCGGTGTTCTTCGCGAGCATTTTCGCCCTGGGCTCGGTTCAGCGGAGCCCGCTGTTCGCCCTGACAATAGTGGTCAAGGCCTTCTCGGCCGGCCTGGTCGCCTCCACTCTGATTACCACCACGCCCTTTGTCGACATCTTCGCCGGCGTCTCCCGGGCGATGCCGGCGATAGTCTCTGATGCGCTTTTCATGGGGTACAGGTCTTTCTTCATCCTCATCAACGAACTGCAGAATCTGCTCCGAGCTGTGCGGTTGCGCGGCGGAGCGGGGCGCGGGCTCGCGCAGCAGTTGCGCACATACGGCCAGGTCCTGGGCGTGGTGATCTTGCATTCGGCGGACATGACGGAACGCATGTACCGGGTCATGATAGTCCGGGGATACTCGCAGCGAATCGAGTCGGCGCGCGAATGGCCTCCGCCCCGCACCTTCGACTACCTGCTGATCGCGTACGCCGGGGCCGTGCTCGCTCTCATCCTGACACTGAAGTAAGGTAGACGCAGCCCGGGGCCGTCCGCGCGATCCATCTTTCAACACGCGACCTTCGAAACTCGAGAGGAGACAACTACGATGGAAAACGATGAGATAATCGCACAGGTGAATTGCCTAAAGCACGTGTATCCGGACCAGACAGCCGTCGACCTGTGCGGGCTGAACTTCACGGTCCATCGCGGCCAACGCGTTGCCGTGCTCGGCGCCAACGGCAGCGGGAAGTCCACGCTCATCTTCCACCTTCTTGGGCTGCTCTCCCCGGTTGACGGGCAAGTGAGCGTATTCGGGGTGAACCCGGCGAAGCAGTTCCGCGAGATACGCCACCGAGTGGGAGTCTTGCTGCAGAATGTGGACGACCAGATCATCGGCCCTACTGTATGGGATGACGTCACCTTCACTCCGCGCGCGCTGGGCTGGCCGCGCGAGCGGGTCGACGCCTGCGCCGGCGCCATCCTCGAGCGCATGGAGATATCGCACCTCAAAGACAGGATTCCGCACTACCTGAGCGGCGGCGAGAAGCGCAAGGTGGCCCTAGCGGGCGCGCTCGTGACCGAGCCAGAACTGCTCATAATGGACGAGCCCTTCACCGGCCTCGACCCCAGATCCCGCTCGGAGTTGGTCCGGCTGATGAACCACGTCCATTCAGAGTACGGCGTAACGTACATAATCTCCACGCACGAAATCGACTTCGTGCCGCACATCGCCGACTGGGTCTACGTCCTCGGAGGCCAGCACGGCATCACCCTGTCGGGCACGCCTCAGGAGGTGTTTTCCCAGCCCGAGGCGCTCCGCGCGGTCAGCGTCGACCTTCCCGCTCTCGCAGAGTTGTTCGAAGTCCTGCAGAAAAGGGGGTGGGACGTTGCCGTCCCACTCACTGTAGATCAGGCTGTCGTCGAACTTGAGAAGAGCAGGCCCGGCGCCGAGTCGCTTTCCTCGAAAGCTGCCCCGCCTACATCGCCGCCTACCCCACGTGCGGAATCTTGATCCCGTGCTCGCGCGCAAATTCCTGGGCTTCCTCATAGCCGGCGTCTGCGTGGCGCACCACGCCTGTGCCGGGGTCGCCAGTGAGTACGCGTTCCAGTCGGCGCGCCGCCGCCTCGGTCCCGTCGGCCACTATGACCATGCCGGCGTGGAGCGAGTACCCGATGCCCACTCCTCCGCCGTGGTGGAATGACACCCACGTGGCCCCGTTGACCGCGTTGAGCATCGCATTGAGCACCGGCCAGTCGGCGATGGCGTCAGAGCCGTCCTTCATGCCTTCAGTCTCCCGGTTGGGCGATGCCACCGACCCGCAATCCAGATGGTCGCGGCCTATCACGATGGGCGCGCTGATCTTACCCTGAGCCACCAGATCGTTGATGATCCGCCCGAACCTGGCCCGTTCACCGTAGCCCAGCCAGCATATGCGGGACGGGAGTCCTTGGAATGCTACCTTGTCGTGGGCCATCTGGATCCATCTCACCAGGTGCTCATCGTAGGCAAACTCCTTGAGGATGACTTCATCAGTGACCCAGATGTCCTTGGGGTCTCCCGATAAGGCCACCCACCTGAACGGTCCCTTGCCCTCGCAGAATAACGGGCGCACGTAGGCGGGGACGAACCCCGGGTAATCGAACGCATTCGTTACACCCTCGTCGAACGCGACTTGGCGCAGGTTGTTGCCGTAGTCGAACGCCACCGCGCCTCGTGCCGTCATGTCGAGAATCGCCCTGACTTGCGTAGCCATGGAGGCCTTGGCCCTGCGCACATACTCCTCAGGGTCGGCCCGGCGCAGCTCGGCAGCCTGCTCCAGAGTGAGCCCGGCGGGTACATACCCGTTGAGCGGGTCATGCGCAGAGGTCTGGTCGGTCACAAGATCCGGTATCATGCCTCGCCGCACAAACTCAGGATGCGTCTCGGCTGCATTGCCCACCAGAGCTATGGACCTCGGCATCCCCTTCTCCTGCGCCTCCCGGGCAAGGGCGATGGCCTCATCGATGCTGTCGGTAACCATCTCACAGTACCGAGTGGCGATACGCCGCTCGATCCTAGTCCTGTCCACCTCGACTGCTATGATCACCCCATCGTTGAACGTCGCCGCCAGCGGCTGGGCGCCGCTCATTCCTCCAAGCCCCGCCGTCAGAACCAGTCTACCCTTGAGGCTGCCGCCGAAGTGCTTGCGGGCCGCCGCGGCGAAGGTCTCATAGGTTCCCTGCAGGATTCCCTGCGTACCTATGTAGATCCAGCTACCCGCGGTCATCTGCCCGTACATCGTCAGCCCCATCGCCTCAAGCTCCCAAAACTTCTCCCAGGTGGCCCAGTGCGGCACGAGCATAGAGTTGGAGATCAGAACGCGCGGCGCGTCTGGATGTGACCGGAACACCGCGACCGGCTTCCCCGACTGAACAAGCAGCGTCTCGTCGGGCTCGAGCTCGCGAAGCGCCCGAACGATGGCATCGAACGCCTCAAAGCTGCGCGCGGCCTTACCCCTGCCGCCGTAAACTACCAGGTCATCCGGGCGCTCAGCCACATCAGGGTCGAGGTTGTTCATGAGCATTCGAAGCGCCGCTTCCTGCTGCCACCCCTTGCACGAGATCTCAGTCCCGCGCGGAGCCCTTATGACTCTTAACATCCGCTGATCCCTCCAGCCGTGTATCTCGTATATCGCGAGATCGATTCCCTTGCCGCGCGCATGCCAGCCCGCGGCGGCGTCTACTCCAACCTACTCCAACGAACCTACGGCCTGTTCCGCCGCGCGCAGCAGAGTCTCGTCCTGAACCAGCTCCGAGATGCGGGCAATATCGGTCGCCAGCACCCTGTCGTGATCGAGGTGTGCCACCTTCGCCCTGACTGCTCTGTGCACCGCCGCGATGCCCGCGCCCGGCTCCAGCGGAGCCAGGAAGTCCACGCCCTGCGCGGCACACATGATCTCAATCGCGAGCACATTCGCAGCATTCGCCCGAATCTGCCTGGCCTTGCGGGCGGCGATCGTGCCCATGCTCACGTGGTCTTCCTGGTTGCCCGAGGTCGGTATGGAGTCAACCACCGCAGGCGACGCCAGTATCTTGTTCTCGGAGACCAACGCGGCTGCGGTGTACTGCGCTATCATCATGCCGGAATTCAGCCCGCCGTGCTCAGTCAGGAATGGCGGCAACCCTGAAAGCTGGGGATTGACCATTCTCTCAGTGCGGCGTTCGGATATACTGGCCAGCTCAGACGCTGCTATGCCCAGAAAGTCCATGGCCATGGCCACCGGCTCCCCATGGAAATTGCCCCCAGAGATCACATCGCCGTCTTCGGGAAAAATGAGAGGATTGTCGGTGGCCGAGTTCATCTCACGCTCCACCACTTGCCGCGCATACTCCATGGCATCGCGCGCCGCCCCGTGCACCTGCGGCGCGCACCTGAGCGAGTAGGCGTCCTGCACCTTTGAGCAGTCCCTGTGCGACTCGCGGATGGCGCTCCCCTCCATCAGACGGAGCATGTTGCGGGCCGATGCCGCCTGTCCCGGATGGGGGCGCGCCGCGTGCACCCGCGGATCGAAGGCGGACGCCGTCCCGCGCAGGGCCTCGGTGGTCATCGCGGCCGCGATATCGGCCGTCCGGGCCAGCACCGACACATCATACACCGCGAGCGAACCTATTGCCGTCATGACCTGAGTGCCGTTTATCAGGGCCAGACCCTCTTTGGCGCGCAGAGCGACTACGGGGATTCCCGCCCGCGCCATCGCCTCTGCACCAGTCAGCGTGTCGCCTCTGTATCGAGCCGTGCCCTCGCCTATCACCACCAGCATGGTGTGGGCAAGAGGCGCCAGATCGCCGCTCGAGCCCACCGAACCCTGCGACGGTACCTCGGGGTGCACGCCCTGGTTGAGCATGGCGATGAGAGTATCGACGACCTCCCCCCGGGCGCCCGAGTATCCACAGGCCAGCGCATTCGCCCTAAGCAGCAGAATCGCCCGCACCACCTCGTCCGGCAGGAGCTCGCCCACGCCCGATGCGTGCGACAGCAACAGATTTCGCTGCAGAGTCGCTGAGTCCTCGGGCGAGATCACCACATCGGCGAACCTTCCGAACCCAGTCGTCACTCCGTACACCGGCCTCTCGCGCCCAAGCAACGTATCCACATACGCCGAGGCCTGGTCTATCCTTCGCCGTGCGTCCGGATCGAGCGACACAGGCGCCCCGCCTCTAGCCACCGCGACGACATCCGCGATTGACAGGTTCGCGCCGTCGATACTGACATGCATGCCGGTCCCTTCCTTCCTCGCCTCATCCCGTGCTCTGCGCAGACGGCGCCGGCGGCGCTGACCGCGCAGGGCACGCCTTACCCCCGCGCAATCCTCCGCGCGACATCGCAAGTCCAGTCAGTGAGCCTGCCAAGTTCGATGCTGGCAAAGCCGATAACATCGGTATCCAGACGGCCCGCGATGGACTCCTTCCACCTTGCCGGGATGGCGCGCTCGCCTATGAGGGCTCCAACAGTGGCGCCCACCTGCCCCGTGCTGCAATCGCAGTCCCAACCGCAGCTGGCCGCGATTGAGACGCTCTCGCTGAAGTCGCCGCCTCCCAAGAGCAAGCTCATCACCACGATCGCGGCATTCGGGAAGGTGTGTATCCAGTGCAGATCGCCGTAGGTCTGGTCGATCCAGTCGAGCACATCCTCCCACCGGCCACGCTCCTTGCACTTGGCCACCGTTGATCGGACAACCGATGCAAACTCGCTGTCCCTAGGGACATACCCCAGCGCCCGGCTGATGATCTTGCTGACATCGCCCATGACGAACGCCAGGCTCACCATGACCGAGTTGAAGACCTCCCCGTATACGCCTTCCTTGACATGCGAGATGATCGCGTCCTTATATGCCAGCTCAGCCGCGAGTTCAGGTCTGCCGGGAGCGATGAGCCCGTGCACCTCGCCGCGCATCTGAGCCCCGATCCAATCGCTGAACGGGTTGTTCTCGCGCGCCGAGTACGGCGGGATGAGCCCCCTGTGCAAGTTCTCAAGCGCTTGCCTTTCAGCGGTATAGGTCTGATCCAGCTCCAGATGCTGTACCCACTCATATCCGAGATCCCTGCTGGTAAATCCCGGGCCGTGCTCTTCGATGCAGTGCAACACGATGATCTGGTAGTTGATGTCGTCGTTCCTGGTGTCCGGCTTCTGCAGGTAGTCCGTGACCCTGCCGCGCTCTTTCCGCACCTTGGCGCTGGGCCATCCCGCGGAAGGGTCTCCCAGGGCGCAGCCTATACACTTGCCGTACCAAGCGCCATATACTTTGTCACGATAGGCCTGATTCCCTGCATCCACACTGCATATTTCGCGCCCTGCGACAGCGGTCCAGCTTCGCTTGAGTTCGTCCCAAGTATCGGGCAGGTGGTCGTCGTTCACCATTTTCGGGGCCCGCCGCAGAGCCTCCCACATCATCGCGATCACTTTCTGAAGAGCCCAGTAGTCTCCGGAATTGTATGCCTCCCACCCCCGAGGAATGAGCTGCCTTGCCTCCGACACGTCGTAACCCCGCTTCTCGAGGGCATCCACGCACTCGATCATCCGGTTCTCCACAATACCGCTCATGGGCATTACATCCTGCCACATCGCGGCTGCCTGTTTCTCAGCATGCGTCATACCTGTATTCCTCCTCCGCATCGTCCTGTTGCTTCTGGACCTTCGCTGCTTTCTAGCTCTTGACACTGCCTGCCGGCTGCCCAAGACGGCGATTCAGCGGTGGAATCGTGTGCGCAAAAACCGGCCGCGCCGGCGCACTCTACCATGCGCCGATGCGACCGGTATGTCAGGCAGACCCGGCATGGGCCCTGCCCGCCCCATTGACGGATTGCACGCACCCTCGCGGCCGGCGCTAGGCCGGCGCGCCTTCGGGGTTGGGCTCACGCTTGCCGCCCGACTTCAACCTCTCCTCGATGGCTGCAAGGGTGCCTCTGGCGTCCCCGGCTGACGGAGCCGGCGACTCCGATCCCGGTCCACGAGTCGCCGCAGTCTGCGCGCCCCGCGCCCCGGCCCGGCTAGCTTCGGCAGTGTCTGCCAGGATGCCCTCGAGTTCATCGCCCTCGACGGTCTCCCTCTCCTTGAGGGTCTGAGCCAGCTTGTGCAGCTTATCGACGTTATCGGAGAGCATCTGCCGCGCCCGATCATGGGCAGCGGTCACTATCTTGTGAACCTCTTCGTCGATCTTCGCGGCCACCTCTTCACTGTAGTTACGGTCGCGGGAAATATCGCGCCCCAGGAAGACCTGCTCCTCCTGGCTGCGGCCGAACGTCATCGGGCCGAGTTCGCTCATGCCGTATTCAGTGACCATCTTGCGAGCGGTCTTGCTCACGCGCTCCAAGTCCATGCCGGCGCCGGTGCTGATCTCGCCCAGCACCAGCTCTTCTGCAACCCGACCGCCCAGGGCCACTATGATCTCATTCATGATCTCAGACTTCGTGGAGTACCGATATCTCCTGTCGTCCTCCGGCACCATCAGGGTGTAGCCTCCGGCCCGTCCTCGGCCCACTATCGACACCTTGACAACCGGATCGGCTCCCGGCAGGAGGTGGGCCAGCATCGCGTGGCCCGACTCATGATAGGCCACCAGATCCCTCTCGCGCTCGCTCATGATCCGGCCCTTCTTGGCGGGACCCGCCACTATTCGCTCTATCGCCTCCGACATCTCGGCCATAGCCACCTTTTTCTTGTTGAGCCTGGCCGCCAGTAGCGCCGCTTCGTTCAAGAGGTTCGCAAGGTCAGCGCCGGTGAAACCGGGGGTGCGCTTGGAAAGCGCTTTGAGATCCACATCCGGTTCCAGAGGTTTGTTCTTGGCGTGAATCTTGAGTATCTCCTCTCTCCCGCGCTGATCGGGCGCATCCACCACTATGTGCCGGTCGAACCTGCCCGCGCGGAGCAACGCGGGATCGAGGACATCGGGCCTGTTAGTCGCGGCCAGGATTATGATCCCGGAATTGGGATCGAACCCGTCCATCTCGGAGAGCAGCTGATTGAGGGTCTGCTCACGCTCATCATGACCGCCGCCCAAACCGGCGCCTCTCTGCCGCCCCACCGCGTCGATCTCATCGATAAACACAATACACGGAGCGTTCTTCTTCGCCTGGTCGAACATGTCGCGCACACGGCTCGCGCCCACGCCCACGAACATCTCCACAAAGTCGGAGCCGCTGACGCTGAAGAACGGAACATCCGCCTCGCCCGCCACTGCCTTGGCGAGCAGGGTCTTGCCGGTTCCGGGAGGACCCACCAGCAGAATGCCCCTGGGTATCCTGGCCCCAAGCTCGATATAGCGCTTGGGGTGCTTCAAGTAGTCGACGATCTCCACGAGTTCCTCTTTGACCTCGTCCACTCCGGCAACGTCGTCGAATGTCACGCGCCCTCGCTCGCTGGCATGGAGTTTGGCCCGGCTCCGCCCGAACTGCATCGCCTTGTTGCCCCCGCCCTGAAGCTGGTTCATGATGAAGAAGAACACAGCGAACAGCAACACTATCGATATCAGATTGGGGATAAGCGCAATCCACCAGGCCCCCTGACTTTCAGGAATCATGCTGATCTCGACGCGCGATGCAAGTTCAGGGTCGTTCCTAACATCCTCGACCAAGCCCTTCACATCGGGGTAGTACAGCTTGAACTTTCGCCCATCGTCAAGAGTGCCCCGGATTGCGTTATCGCCGACTATCTCGAGTTGCGTAACCTTCCGATCCTGCCAGTATTTCATGAACTGGCTAGCCGAGATCTCATCGGTGCGGGATTTGCCCATGAAGAGCGAGTTGGATATGGAGACTGCTATCAGGCCGAGCAACAGCCATAGAGCAAGGCTTTTCATCAACCTATTGTTCACGGCAAGTAGGCGCAAGACGCCCTCTGCATCAGGACATCGTGGTACATGCGCCTTCCTCCTTCCCTGACTAATTCAGGTGCATGCTGCAAATGCAACCCCAAATAATAGATAATCCCCGTTATGCGTGAACACATTATAGCATAGCGCCTTTTCTATCACAAACGAAACACATGGCCGTACAGTTTCCTCACCAACCGGTTTATGCATCATCGACGCAATCATCCGCGTTGGCCACCACGACGACCAGATGCTTCGTGGAAGATGTCACCGCTCCTCGCCCGCTCGCTCTCACGCCCACAACCCACAGTACCTCATCGCCGGAAGCCAGCACCGCCAGGCGCGACCGGTGCGACCGGGGCACCTTCTCGTCCACGAACAGATCAGACAGTTTCTTGGCGCCCGCCATCCCAAAAGGAGAGATCCTGTCGCCTGCGCGCCAAGGGCGGACGACCAGCGTATTCAGGTCTATCTGGTCTGCGTCGAACACTGCCCACTCCCGACCGATGCCGAGAGCATCCACACACAGCCCGCGAAACCCTGAGCCGGCCAGCGCGCAGTTGGCCATGCAGGCCAGTTCGGCCAGGCTTGAGGGCTCGCCGGCCGGCCCTTCACCTGCGCCTGCGCAGACTGTGATCCCAGCCCACCCCACAGGGCTCACTCCCGGCACAGCGACTTGAATCTCACGTGGCTCGCAGGACCCGCCCGCGCTGAACAGACCGTCAAGCTCGGCAGACTCGGCCGACTCTACCACTATTGTATCGTACGTGAGGCGGGCCCGTACGCCTTTGGGCAAGTCTATCGAATTCCCTGCACTCCCGCTACTAGCCAGAGCCGCCATGGCGTCTATGTGAGTCCAGTAGAGATCGCGGCTCCCTCCCGCCGCTGCCGCGAAAGCCAGCGCGAACGCGCGCGAGGCGACAGGCGCTGCGGCTTGCCGCAGCGTATCCCGGTCGAGTTCGACCCGCCCCTGCCGTGCGCCAGAATCCACGGTTGCGCCGGCGGTCGCCGCAGCCGCAGCCGCGTCCAGCAGCTCGAGCGCCTGCTTCTCAAGGTATTGCTCATCTTGCGCCGCCAGGTGCGCAAGCCGGGCCAGTCCAACGCGGATGTGGGAGTTGTAGTCGCGCTCCAGAAGCGGCAGAAGTTCACAGCGCACCCTGTTGCGGAAGTACTGCGTGTCCGCATTCGTCGGATCAGTGCGCGTTGCCAGCCCCCGCTGCATGCAGTACTCTTCTATCTGCGCGCGCGACACTTCAATGAACGGCCTGATCACCGTGACCCCATCGCCCAGCTCGCGCACGGGCGGAATGCCGGCCAATCCGCGCAGGCCGGCGCCGCGAAGTATGCGCATGAGCACCGTTTCGGCCTGGTCATCGGCGTGGTGGGCCACCGCCGCCCGGGCAAACCCGCGCTCGACGCAGATTCTGCGGTACAGCCCGTAACGGGCATCGCGCCCTGCGTCTTCCACAGTAACCCCGAGTTCCCTCGCCAGTCGCGGCACGTCCACCCTCTCCACAGTAAAGGGTATACTCAAAGACTGCGCCAACTCCTCCACGAACAGTGCATCCTCATCGGCGCCGACCCCGCGTATCATGTGATTCACATGGGCTATATGAAGCTTGAGACTGTACCGTGGAGCAATAGAGTTGAGAAAATGAAGGAGAGATACGGAATCGGGCCCCCCCGAGACCCCCACCACCACGCCATCGCCAGTATCGATCATGGAATACTTGCGCATCGTCTCCAGAGCGATCCTGGCCAGACTATTGCGGCTCATCAACCTCACCCTCCGGGGAAGACGTTTCCACAACACGCGCGTCTATCCCTGCCACGCCTGCCATTCCTGCATCCGCCGTTGCCTTCGCCAACCGGGCCACGAACACCGTCATATCGTCTCTGGACGGCTTCTGCACACCTCCACCCCGCGTGGGCGTTCCGGCCCTGGCCCAGTTCATCACCGTCTGCGCCACACTCGACGGGCAGCCGTCCGGGGCCCGCTGGATGACGCGCGCTAGCTCAGCATCGACTTCGGGCAGGTCGCTCTGGCCCTCGGTCACTCCGTCTGTAGCCAGCACGATGATGTCGCCCTCTTCGAGGGTATGATGGAAACTCGCAGTACGGGCAGGAATCGACACGCCGGCCGGCGCAGACGGCGCGCCGATGGCCGTTACGCGTGAGCCGCGCCTGATATAGGCAGGCGGAGCCCCCGCCTTGATCATCTCGGCATCGCCACTGTAGAGATCAACGACCACAACATCCAGCGTGGCGAAGGGGTCGGAGGCTGGGCGCACCGACATGAGGGCGTTCACAGTCTCCACTGCGAACGCGGCGTCCAGGCCAGTCTGGAGCAGCCTGGCCAAAGCCGACACCGTAGCCTGGCTCTGGGCCGATGCGACCCGGCCCACGCCCATCCCGTCTGAGATGAGCACTGCGACCCTGCCATCGCCCAGACTGACCACACTGTGATAGTCCCCGCTAACATCATTCTCAGTCCTCGGCACCGAGAGCGCCTCCGTCTCCAGCGCATACCGACACGCGGGCAACAGACGCACACTGCACTCGGCCGTTGTCGGCCGCCGGGGGGCGCAAGAAGAGCGCTGGACATCCCCAACCAACATGGAGCGTCCTACCACTCCGGAAACAGCCGGAGCCATGGTGTGGACGCACTCGCCGGCACACTCGCACGCGCGATCGCACTCTGCCCTTACCACCTGCACCTGGAGCCCTCCCCGCCCAGTGTTGGACACGCTCACACACTTGGTCTCGATGCCGGCTCGCTTGAGGCGCCCGCGGATGGCGCGCTCAGCCTCTTCGTTGGACGCCATCGCCGACTGCGACTCGAACGCCGCGCGGGTTAGGGCGTGGGCGACGCCGGCTGTCTGCAGCGACAAGATGGCCGCGGCCGCCTCCATCGGCATGGAAAACGAAGCCTCCCTTGTAGGCTGCGCCGCCGGGGCAACCAACAGCGGCCCCACGACGCAAGCGGCCGCCCTGGCCAGCGCCTCGCGGCGCGAACACCGGCCCACTAGCCCCCGGGGCAGTCCGGCTGCATCAATCTCACCGAATAGCTCAGCAAGGGCCAGTGCATCCACGATCTCTCGATAGGTACGGAAGAATAGCTCCTTCCAGCATGAATTGTAGGACGCGCAGCCGGAGCATGCCCGAGCTCTGACAGCCGCGACTGATGAGGCTATGTCGCGCGGCCGTTCGTCCAGATCCTCCCCGTGGTCAGCCGCAGCCGACTCGCCCGCCGCCGAGTTCACGGTGCCGAACGGCGCCCCGCCATATGCGAGCGACAGGTCCTGGAAGACTCTCGCAGTCGCAAGCAGCCTCTCGTACACCAGATGGTGCACCCGGGCGCGGCACTCATCCTGACGTCCCGCGGCATGGGCCTCAAGCGGAAGCCTCCAGGCGATTTCCCCCACCCACCTAGCCGGGGTCGCCATCAGAGCGACCGCAGCCATGGATGCCTCGACGAGGAACCCAGTCAGTTCGCCGGGCGTGCCGAACTGCCTCCCGAAGAACATCGCCGACAGCAAAATGGCAGGGGCAGCGAGGCCTCTGCTCCGTCTGCCCACGATCCCGGATACAGCCCCCGCGGCCGCGGCGGCGCCGACAATGGCCCCCGGCACATCGCCGGCCGCGGACATGGCCAACCCGGCCGCGCCTCCTGCTATGGCCCCGGCGCCGGGGCCCGCCATGATGCCTGAGACCGCCGACAAGTAGAAAGCCGCAATTGCCCCCAAAGACACACCCGAGAAGGAGATTCGGTCAAGCCCGGCGCACGCGATCCCAGCGCCGAGAAGCAGCGATGCGACATCCAGTCGCGAAGGCAGGCGCGGATCGCCGCCCCCCGGGCTCCGCCACGCCAGTGCCGCCGGGACAATGACGGCGGCTGCAGCGCCGGCAAGCGCCGCTTCGGACAGGGCTACTACAGGCAGGTGCACGCCCTGACCTGCGATGATCTGGGCGAGCGCCGCTCCGGTGCCAGACGCAAGAAACACGCACGTCCCCGCCAACCATCCCGTCCATTTTCGAACGCCTCCCGGAAGCGCCAAAAGAAGAGCAGACGATATGGACAGGGCCATCACCGCCACAGGCCCGCCCGCAAATGCACTACCGATGAACGCGCCCGCGATCGCGGGCATGACGCGCGCTGCATCGCTGTTGCATGACGCCGCGGCGGCCCCGACAGCCACTATCCCAAAAGGAGAATAGGCGCCAAGCAACCTGGCAGTACCGGCCAGGAAGCCTGCGGCGCCTATTGCCATGGGCCCTAGGGCCCAGAGAAAACGCGAGAGGCGCAGGCCGCGCGAACCACGCGCGCGCTGCGGGATGCGTGGGGCGCGTGGGGCGCGTGGGGTGTGCGCTGCGCTGGGTCTGCCGCCCGATGGCGGTCTTCGCTGTCTTCGGAATACACCCACGCGGTCGTCTATCATCCGTGCCACCCTCCGGTGTATGTAGGCGCCGCCCCCCGCCGGCAGCATTCCTCACACACACTGCGTTGATGCCTCGGATGATTCTAACACGCAAGCAGCGTGAAACATGTAGATTGGTCTAGGGGCGGCCCATGAAAAGACGACATCAAATGTGTACTGCTCGCCCCATAACCGCCTCCGCCGCCTCCGCCGTGGATTCGGCCAGAGTAGGATGGGCGTGAATGGTGTGCTCGATGTCTTCCAGTTTGAGGCGGCGCGACACGGCCAAGGCAATCTCAGCAATGAGATCGGACGCGTGCGCGCCAACAACCTGACCCCCGATCACCCGACCGGCGCTGTCGACGATGATCTTGACGAATCCCTCCGGCGCGCCCATAGCCATCGCCTTGCCTGATGCCAGGAAGGGGAACTTGCCCACTCTGTGGTCGATGCCCGACTCGAGCGCGCTCCGCTCCGACACGCCCACCACGGCAATCTCCGGGTTCGTGAATATGCAGTTCGGGACGGCGTAATACTCCATGCTGCGGTTCTGGCCAGCCGCGTTGGCTGCCACTGCAAGGCCTTGTGCAGAAGCAACGTGAGCCAGTTGCGACTTGCCGGTGACATCGCCGATCGCCCAGATCCCTGCCACGTTAGTCCGCATGCGCGAATCCACGACGATCTCTCCGGAATTGCCGGTCTCGACGCCTACATCGGAAGCGCCGACTCCGCCTGTAGTCGAGCGACGCCCCACCGACAGCACGCCCTTCTCGGCCGCTAGCGTCTTTCCGTTCTCGCAAGCCGCTTCAACTCGGCCGTCCGCGACCTTCACTTCAGTTATCTTCGTCCCGGTGTGTATCCTAATACCTCGTTTCGCGAAGGCCGTGCGCACCACAGCAGCCACATCGTCATCGACCATAGGCAGTATGCTGGGCATTATGTCGACCAGAGTGACCTCACAGCCGAACGCGCGAAAGATACTGGCGAATTCGCATCCGATCACCCCGGCCCCCACGATCAGCATGCTCTCCGGCAGTTCCTTCAGCTTCAGGACATCCTCGCTGGTAAGCATGTTGACTCCATCATACCCGAACATCCTCGGGGCAATGGGCTCAGACCCTGTGGCGATCACAATGTTGCGTGCTTCCAGCCGCGTGGTCGACCCGTCCAAGGCCGTCGCCTCAACCGCGCGCGTGCCGGCCAGCGTGCCAACGCCGCTCAATACGTCGATCTTGCGTCTCTTAAGCAACAAGCCGATGCCGCCGCGAAGCCTCGCAACCACCCTGTCTTTCCTAGCCATCACACGGGCGAAATCCACCCGCGCTTCTGGGATGACGAGCCCCAGATCCGCGCCGCGGCTCACCGCATCCATGACATCCGCTGTGTGGGCAAGAGCCTTCGTGGGTATGCAACCTCGATTGAGGCACGTGCCTCCGAGCTGACCTTTCTCTACGAGCGCCACCGACAGGCCGTTCTGGGCGGCTCTGATGGCGCATACGTAACCCCCTGGACCTCCGCCGATTATCACGATATCGTGCATAGTCTTGATCCTCCTAGTTACTGGCCGCTGATGACAGTCGCAAGCCTGCCGTTGTATTCGTCCCTTAGGGTGCCCGTTCCTCCCGCTCTGCGGCTCAACCGCCCCGAGCTGCCGCTCGGCCGGTCGGCGAAGAGGAGAAGGACTTTGCATAGGCACAATGAATTAGAAGTAGGCAGCATGTTGTCAGCGAAAAAAGGAGGTGGCGTGATGTCGGAACTCCGCAAGACCCCACTATATGAAGCGCACGTGAAAGCAGGAGGGCGGATAGTGGACTTCGGCGGCTGGGCTCTTCCCGTGCAGTATTCCGGCATTCTCGAGGAACACCGGGCGGTGAGGGAGAAGGCAGGGCTGTTTGACGTGTCGCACATGGGCGAGGTTCACCTGACCGGACCGGACGCCCTGCCGTTCATCCAGCGCCTGGTGACCAATGACTGTTCGAAGATGCAGGTGCGGCAGATCGTCTACAGCCCCATGTGCTACCCTGACGGCGGCGTGGTCGACGACATACTAATCTACCGAGTATGCGAGAATGACTACTGGTTGGTAGTTAATGCCTCCAACACAGGCAAGGACTACGACTGGATCTTGCGCAATATCTCAGGATATGATGCGACAGTCAAGAATATCTCTTCGCAGGTGGCGCAGATAGCGATACAGGGCCCGGCAGCGCAGACCATACTGCAGAGGAACGCCGCGGACGACCTGGACTCGATCAAGTTCTTCTGGTGCCTTCCCGCGGCGACGATAGCCGGGCGGAAGTGCCTAGTATCGCGCACTGGATACACAGGTGAAGACGGTTTTGAGATCTACTGCAAGCCCGAAGACGCCCGCCATATCTGGGATACTCTCCTGGAGTCGGGCAAGGCCGACGGGCTGATCCCCGCGGGCCTGGGCGCCCGCGACTCACTCCGCTTTGAGGCGGCTCTGCCCCTGTACGGGCATGAGATCTCGCAGTCCATTTCGCCTCTCCAGGGCAATCTGGGCTTCTTCGTGAAACTCGACAAACCCGATTTCATCGGGCGCGAGGCGCTCACGGCCGCAAAGCAGCAGGGGCTGGCCTCCCGGGTGGTCGGCCTGGAGCTTGCCGGCCGCGGCGTGCCGCGCGAGGGCTACCCTGTGCTGGCCGCAGGCCAGGAGATCGGTCGGGTCACGTCCGGAATGTTCTCGCCAACGTTTGGTCGGGGCCTCGCAATGGCCCTGGTATCCACAGAATATGCCAAGGCTGGAACGGAGCTCGCCATCGATATCCGGGGCAAAGCCGTGCCGGTCCGAGTGGTCAAAACTCCATTCTACAAAAAGGCTTACAGGAAGGGGTAGATCGGAAATGTCTTCAGTGAAGTACACTCGCGAGCACGAATGGGTCAAGGTCGAAGAGAACATAGCCACCATCGGCATCACCGACTTCGCCGTGCAGGAACTGGGGGACCTGGTGTACGTGGAACTACCTGCGCCGGGCGAAAAGATCCGGGCTGGCGAAAGACTCGCAGCGGTGGAATCGGTGAAGGCCGCGTCGGACGTGTTCGCCCCTGTGTCAGGCGAGGTCGTAGAGGCCAACGAGGCGCTCGAGGACGAGGCCGGTCTTCTGAATGAGAGCCCTATGGGCGAAGGGTGGATCGCCCGATTGGAAATGAGCGACCCTTCCGAGTTGGACGCCCTCATGGACCGCGCCCAGTATGACGAGTTCGTGAAGGAGGCCGGCCACTGATGGGCTCGCCGCACAGGTTCATCCCCAATACTGAGGCCGATGTGCAGGCGATGCTCGAGGTGGTGGGCGCAAGCCGCATCGACGACCTCTTCGCCGACATTCCACAGGAGTTCCGTCTGACGCGCCCGCTGGCCATGCCGGCGGCGCTCACTGAACCCGAACTCATGTCGGAGCTATCGCGTCTTTCGTCGAAGTGCGCCAACGCCGACGAGTGCGCGTGCTACCTCGGGGCCGGGATCTACGACCACTACATTCCAAGCGTGATCGATCACATGATCAGCCGCGGCGAGTTCTACACCGCCTATACCCCCTATCAAGCTGAGGTGAGCCAGGGCACACTGCAGGCGATCTTCGAGTATCAGACCATGATCTCGGAGCTGACCGGCATGGAGGTATCCAACGCGTCCATGTACGACGCTGGCACCGGCACGGCCGAGGCGGCCATCATGGCATGCGCCTCCACCAGACGCAGCAAGGTGCTGGTATCGAAGGCAGTCAACCCCAGGTACCGGCAGGTTCTGCAGACCTACGCCGCCCCGCGCGGCATAGACGTGACGGAAGTCGACTTCTGCAAAAGTCGCGGCGTCACCCCGGTTTCGCAAGTGCCGGCTTCCCTCGCTGAAGACGCTGCTTGCCTCATAGTCCAGTCGCCCAACTATTTCGGCATCGTGGAGGAGATGGACCAGCTGGGCGAGGCTGTTCACGCGGGAGGCGGACTTCTTGTGGCGGTGGTAAACCCGATCTCGCTGGGCATTCTGGCTCCTCCGGGGTCCTACGGCGCCGACATCGCCGTGGGAGAGGGGCAGCCCATGGGGATATCCATGAGCTTCGGCGGACCGCTCTTGGGGTTCTTCGCAACCACAAGCAAACTGATGCGCAAGATGCCGGGGCGGCTGGTTGGACAGACAGTGGACGATGCCGGGCGGCGCGGGTTCGCGCTCACACTTCAGGCGCGCGAACAGCATATCCGGCGCGAGAGCGCCACCAGCAATATCTGCTCCAACGAGGCCCTGTGCGCGCTGGCTTCCACGATATACATGAGCTTGATGGGGCCGGCAGGCATGCGGAAGGTAGCGGAAATCTGCACATACAGAGCCCACTACCTGCGGGATCGGATGGAGTCCATCGCCGGATTCCAGATCCCGCTCTCCGGGCCGTTCTTCAACGAGTTCGTTGTGCGCTCTTCAATGCCATGCGATGACATGAACGAGGAGCTCCTGGCAGCCGGGATAATCGGCGGCAAGACCATCGAGCCCGAGTACCCGGAGCTTTCAGGGTGCACGCTGTGGGCGGTTACCGAGAAGCGCACTCGGGAACAGCTCGACACACTCATTCGGGAACTGGAGGTGCTAGCATGAGAGGCCCGCAGCCGCTTATCTTCGAACTGTCGTCGCCAGGGCGGACCGCCATCAGCCTTCCGGCCCCGGAGGTGCCCACTCCAGATCTGGCTTCGTTCCTCCCCAAGCAGGTGCTCAGGCACGAGCCTTTGGGACTGCCCGAAGTGAGCGAGGTCGACGTAGTTAGGCATTTCGTCAACCTGTCGCAGCTCAACCACTCTGTAGACACCGGGTTCTACCCGCTGGGTTCGTGCACCATGAAGTACAATCCCAAGGTGAACGAGGACGCCGCGCGCATGCCGGGATTCGCGCTGATCCACCCGGACCAGGACGAGGCGACTGTGCAAGGGGCCATGGAGCTCCTTCACTCCATGGACAACTACCTCTCCGAGCTGTGCGGGATGAGTCGTTTCACCTTCCAGCCTGCAGCCGGAGCCCACGGAGAGATCACCGGTCTGTTCATAATCCGAGCATACCACGGATCAAGGGGTGAACACCGCACACGCGTGCTCGTGCCCGACTCGGCTCATGGCACCAACCCTGCCAGCGCCGCTAGCGCCGGAATGGAGATCGTAGTAGTCAAGTCGGACGAGCGAGGCAACGTAGACGTGGACGACCTTCGGTCGAAGGTCGGGCCGGAGACGGCGGCCCTTATGCTCACCAACCCCAACACCCTGGGCCTGTTCGAGGAGAATGTACGCGAAATCGCAGCGCTGGTCCACGGGTGCGGCGCGCTGCTCTACTACGACGGCGCCAACGCCAACGCGATAATGGGCAAATCGCGCCCGGGCGACATGGGCTTCGATGTCGTGCACCTCAACGTGCACAAGACCCTGTCCACACCGCACGGAGGCGGAGGCCCCGGGGCCGGCCCGGTAGGGGTCAAGGCATTCCTCGAGCCGTTCCTGCCGGCGCCCCTGGTTAAGTTGGAGGAAGAAACAGGGATGTACGTGTGGGACTACGATAGGCCCCAGTCCATCGGACGGGTCCACTCGTTCAACGGCAACTTCGGCGTAGTGGTCAAGGCCTGGGCCTACATCCGGTCCATGGGGCCCAACGGCCTCAGAGCCGCAAGTGAACACGCAGTCCTTGCCGCCAACTACATCATGCGGAAGCTCCAGCCCTACTATGATCTCCCGTACGACCGTGACTGCAAGCACGAGTGCGTGCTGGCCGGCACGCGGCAGAAGCGGGAACACGGAGTGCGCACGCTGGACATCGCCAAGCGCCTGCTGGACTTCGGGTTCCACGCTCCGACGATCTACTTCCCGCTCATCGTGGACGAGGCGTTCATGATCGAGCCCACTGAGACCGAGAGCCGGGAGACGCTGGACGAGTTCATCGACGCGATGATCCGGATCGCAAAGGAAGCCGAAACCCATCCTGAGGTGCTACACGATGCACCGCATCATACGCCCGTCGGTCGGCTGGACGAAACCCAGGCCGCTAGGAAGCCGATCCTGCGCTACACCCGAGAATCGTAGGGAACAGCGCGCAATCGCGAGGGATCGCAAGCCGCAGGGTCCGCCGGCAACGTGCACCAAAGGCGACAGCCGGTCAACTAGTGGAGAACCGTTGACACCTCGCTGCCGAGGAGTCAGCGGTTCTCTCAGCATCAGTCTGAGAATCAGTCCAGGTATTGGCCCAGAGGAGCGGACATGACATGGCACACGACGAGTTGAACAAGATCAGAGTATCAGCCGGCACCGCGAGCGTCCTGGGGCTTTCGCCCATTGCGTCGTTCGACGAACCGACCTGCGCGTATATTATGGTAGGCGAACGATGCGCCCATGACTGCGCCTTCTGCGCCCAGGCGCGCGGCAGCGCGGCATCGGCCGACAAGCTCTCCAGAGTGACGTGGCCAGAGTTCGCAGCGGATGACCTGGCCCGGGCCCTCGGCGCCGCGGCCGGCGCGGGCAGTGTGCAGAGGGCCTGCGCGCAGGTGGTGGGCTCGCCCGGGGCGTTCGCGAGATCGCTCGCCGCCGTGAAGTTGCTCCGAAGCGCGGCCGGGACGGATGTGCCTGTGAGCGTGTCGTACTCGGCCACGGCCAGAAGCCAGCAGGTCGCGGCGCTGATCGAAGCCGGCGCCGACAGGGTCGCCCTTCCCATAGATGCCTGCAACCAGCGACTATACCGCGAGATCAAGGGACACGACATGTCGCGGGCGCTCGATCTGATAGGCGAGTGCGCGTCCCGCTTCCCCGGCCGCATCAGCACCCATCTCATAGCCGGACTGGGCGAAACCGAAGAGGAGATCATCTCGCTTGCGGCATCCATGCATCAGCAGGGCGTCGCCGTAGGCTTGTTCGCCTTCACTCCGCTCCGAGGCACTCGCCTGGCCTCGAGACGGCCCCCCGACCTGAACTCATATCGCCGGATCCAGCTCTGCTGCTACCTACTGAGGCATGCGCATCTGGAGCAGGCCGCCGCGGGTCTTTCGGAGTTCCGATTCTGGTCGGGACGTCTCGTGGCCATAGCGCTTCCTCGCTCCCTGGTGGAGGCGATCGCCGCATCGGGCGCGGCTTTCCAAACATCCGGATGCCCCGGATGCAACCGGCCCTGCTACAATGAGCGCCCGGGCCGCACTCCTTACAACTATCCACGCCCGCTTACCCCGGCAGAAGCCGCAGCCGCCGCCGACATGGCGCTAGCAGGCGTAGAATTGACCGATCCGGAGCTGCCCGGCGCTGAGCCGGCCGACGAGGACCCGGTCGATGCAGAGAGGAGACCAGCTCGATGACACAGAGTTCTGCTGCGTGGAGAATCATCAACTCGCCAGCAGCCGACGGCGCTACCAACATGGCCATAGACGAGGCCATACTCGAGGCCGTTCGCCAGGGGCAATCGCCCCCGACGCTCCGGCTCTACAGCTGGCAGCCGGCGTGCCTTTCGATAGGCCGGTTCCAGCGTGCCGCGCGGTCAGCTGATTTGGACGCTCTTGCGACCCTGGGCTACGGCTTCGTGCGGCGCCCAACTGGAGGTCGAGCGGTTCTGCACGATCATGAGCTGACCTACGCTGTAGTTGCAGCCACATCGGAACTGGCCTGCGCGCGCGAGGGCGATGGCAACTGCAACCGCGACTGCAACAGCAGCAGCGCACGGGGGGGCACAAGCACCGGCGTGCTCGACACCTACCTGACACTCAGTCGCGGGCTAGCCGCCGGCCTAGCCCGAATGGGGATACCCGTGGAACTTGCGCCGCGCGATGCCGGCCGGGCCCATCGAGGGAGCCGCCGAGACTGCGATTGTGATGGCGACCGCGAGCTCGGTCGCGAGCCCGACCGCGGCATCTCGGCGGCGTGCTTCGATTCGCCGTCCTCCTACGAACTCCTGGCGGCAGGACGAAAGATCGTGGGATCCGCCCAGGTCAGGCGGGGCTCGACTCTTCTGCAACACGGCTCCATCCTCATATCCATGGACTTCACCACCACAGAAGCTGTGATGGGCCTGTCGCCAGGATCGGGGCTCGAGCTGTCGAGTCGCGTGGCCACTGCGGGTGAGTTCATCCCAGGGTTCCCAGTGGATATCTCCCCTGAACGCCTGCTGACACAGCTGGCCAAGGCCATCGCAGCCGGACTGACATCAGAAGTGATGAGAAATGCCCGGCCTGGGCAGTTGACCCAGGCCGAGCTGGATTTGGCATCGGAGTTGGCTGTCAAGTACAGAAGCGACGAGTGGAATCTCTCTAGGTAGTTCTCAGCAAGTCGTTGCGGGTCGGCGTGGTCGGAATCGGGGCGCTTGACCCGCCTCCGGCGCCGCCGCAGCAGCTACACGATGCGGGCCGCGGCAGCAAGCCGGTCGACGTGCCGCGCGGCCGAAAGCCCGGCCGCCAACCCCTCGCCTACAGCCTTGGCCACCTGCCATGGACGGCCGGTGCAGTCGCCGGCAGCGAACACTCCTGGAACGCTTGTGGCCATCTCCCGGTCGACTGCGATGGCGCCGTCGGCGATGGTCAACCCGTCCAGAAGTCGCTCAATGGGGATGGACTCGCGGATGACAAACACCCCGTCCGCCGGTATTGACTCCTCTTCCAGCTGGACATGGGTAGCAATCGTCTCCCCACGTATGCTGAGAACCTTCCCGGTAACCACCCGGATCGAGTCGGCCAGCGATGGGCCATCGCCCATCTTGCCTCGCTGCAAGTCCACATACGTGACTTCCGAGCATATCTCGGCAAGAAAGTTGGCTTCCTCGCGCGCCGCGGCTGTGTATCCCAAAACCACCACGCGCTTGCCCCGGTACAGAGGGCCATCGCACGTGGCGCAGTAGCTGACCCCCGAGCCCACCAGGGTCGATTCGCCTGGAATCGACGCCGACTGGACGGCGCCTGTCGCGATTACCACGGCTCGGGCTGAGATGTCGCCGGCGGAGGCCAGCGCCGAAAAGTATCCGCCCATGTCGTATATCCCGATCACGTCGGATTCGATCAGTTGCGCCTCCGACCTGCGCGCGTGCTCCAGGAACCGCTTGTACAACTCCGACCCGGAGACACCCTCCACGCCCAGGTAGTTATGGATAGCCGGTGCCCGGGCAAGACTGGGGCTGGTGAACCTGCGAGACACGAGAGCGACCGACTTGTTGCGAACGCGCGCGTTCACCGCCGCCGACATGCCTGCAGGACCCGCCCCGACGATCATCACATCATAGATCTCTTGCTCCACCTGTGATCAGCCCCCGAGCTTTCACTGCTGGGCCGCGAAAGCCGCCTGCACGCAGTTGTGCATCAACATGGCGATGGTCATTGGTCCCACACCGCCGGGCACAGGGGTTATCGCGGCTGCGACTGCGCTTGCTCCCGCGAAATCCACATCGCCCACGAGTTTCTTCTCAGCTATCCTGTTCACTCCCACGTCTATGACCACGGCGCCGGGCTTGATCCAGTCTCCCTTTATCATCTGGGGTCGCCCCACCGCCGCCACTAACACGTCCGCGCTGCGGCACACGGCAGGCAAGTCCTGAGTGCGCGAATGGCATATCGTGACAGTGGCGTGCTCCGCCAGGAGCATCAGCGCGACCGGCTTACCCACTATGTTGCTCCTGCCCACCACCACAGCATGCTTGCCCTTGAGCGCTATTCCAGTGCGGTGTATCAGCTCCATGATCCCGGCGGGCGTGCACGGTCGCAGCGCCGGCTTGCCCACGACTAGGTTTCCGACATTGATCGGGTGAAAACCGTCCACGTCTTTGGACGGGGCTATGGTTTCGATGATCTTGTCTTCAGAGATGTGCTCCGGCAGCGGCAATTGTACCAGGACGCCGTCGATATTGGGATCGCCATTCAGGCGGCGCACCAGATCAAGCGTTTCACCCTCGGTGACATCGGCGGGCAGCGCGTGCTCTTCAGAGTAGATGCCGCACTGAGCGCACGCCTTCTTCTTGCTGTTCACGTAGACGCGGGACGCCGGATTGTCGCCTACGATGACCACTGCGAGCCCGGGTTCACGCCCGTACTCCTCCTTGAACCGGGCCGCTTTAGCAGCGGCGTCCTGCCGGATCGACGCAGCCACAGCTTTGCCGTCGATTATCGTAGCAGGCATGGAATCACTCCTATCAACAGTAATGCAGCCGTTGGCCCCATGTTGGCTAGACAGTTGCATTATACCATGGCACGCGAAGGCATTGGGAGAACGCTGCCCTCGCCCACAAAGCAGCGCCTGCCGTCAGGCAGCTTCACCCGGAGCAGGTGAGGCGGGCTGAACACGAGTCCCTCCACACACTGCCCCTCCGCCTCCAGCACCGCAAGGTCGGTTCCAGCCGCAATGCTGAACCCGCCTGCCGCTCGCGGATACTCCATGCCCGTCGCCCCGTCCCGACCGACTATCGCCTCTGAAAGGATGAACGCGTTCCACCGGTCGCTCCAGTAGTAGGTCTGTGCGACTTCCCGCGACTTGATGGTAGTGAACACATCGTTGTTCTCATCGTATGACTCATGTCTCTGAGACGATCGCAGCATGATCGAAGGCCGCGGCCCGGCGCTGAACTCCACCTTCGAAACGCCGGTCAGACGGACCCAGTCTCCGGCGCCCAGACGCGCCCCTCTCCCGATGACGGCGGTCTCCTCCGACTGGCCCCAGCCCAGGTTCCATACCGCCTCCGACTGCGTCGTAGCCGACCAGACCTCGACCAGCTTGCGGCCGTCCCAGGCATAGGCTGTTGTAACCGTGGACCGGCTCATCGCGCCCACGCTCTGATCGTATTCGGCCGCGGCTACCAACAGCACGCCCCAGATCGGCTTGTCGGGTTGAGCGCCGAGCAATCCAGCTTCTGCCGACGGCGCCAGCGCTACCTGCGACAGCTCAACCACAGGACCTGCCTGGACGCGGTCCAGCAGACGGTAGCCCCCGCTTTTCGAGGAGGACTCATCACGCGCGTATAGCTCGATGACCCCCTCCTGCGACGATGCCCAGCGCGAGCTGGCGACCTCGCACCCGGGATCCGCTGTGATGTCGATATCCAGGCTGAGCATCGGGCCGACTTGGCCGGAGCTTGCGGTGGGCACAGCCGCGCCCATCGGGTATCCCGGCTCCAGCCGCTGCCACAGCGCATTCGCAGCCAGAACCATCGCGCATATCCCGAACAGAGCCACAGCGCTCGCCGGTCGCGTCCAACTGTCGCGGCGAGCCTGCGCGATCCTGACCCGGGCATGTTTTCGTCTTCTTCTGCCCATATCGACATACATTAGAACAACCCCCCACACGAGCCTAGTCTAATCGTACTCGTGAGGGGGGCTCAGAATTACGGATGACAGATGACGGGTTCCGGCATTGACTCGCCGATGCCGATCAGTCGCGGGCGAACTCCGACACCAGTTGCTTGAACGTGCGCCCTCTCTCCTCGAAGTTGCGGAACAAGCCGTAGCTGGCACACGCCGGCGAAAGCAGCACAACATCGCCTGGCCGGGCCGCGCCTCTCGCCGCCTCCACCGCCTCCCTAAACGCCCCCGCCCTGATGATCTGAGGAGGCTCGACGCCTGCTCGCTGCGCTGCCTCCACCAACGCCCGCTCGATCTTGTCGGCGGTCACCCCCACCAGCGCCACAGCTGTGACCTTCCCCAATGCTAGCTGAGCCATTTCGGAGAAGGGCAGGTGTTTGTCGTATCCGCCGGCAATCAGAACAACGGGGCGCTCCATCGCCTCAAGCGCCGCGATTGCTCGCGATGGGGTGGTCGCAATCGAATCGTTTATGTAGCTCACGCCGTCGATCTCGCCCGCCGGCTCCAGACGGTGCTCCACTCCGGAAAACGCCGCTATCGCATCGCGCATCGCGCCGGGATGCGCGCCAACTACAGAGCATACTGCTATGGCCGCCAGTGCGTTCTGCACGTTGTGCATCCCCGGAATCCTGATATCGGAGCGGTGCGCCACAACTGTGTCGCCTGCGCCTGGCTCGCCACGGTCGGACCACCTCGTCACCAACCGGTCGCCGTCGAGGAACGCCCCGCAGGGCACCGAATGGGAAGCGCTGAAGAGCATCGTCCGCCCGGGAGCCCTTTCGACCATCGTCTGGGCGACCTCGTTGTCGGCGCCGAATACGGCCCAGTCCTGCTCGGTCTGGTGGCGCACGATATTCTCCTTGGACCAGATGTAGTCGTCCATGCTCGGGTGCACGTCGAGATGGTTCGGGGTGATGTTGAGCACCGCGGCCACGTGCGGGCTGATCTGCAGCAGCTTAAGCTGGAAGCTGGACAGTTCCAGCACAATGAGGTCATCGGCGCCCACGGTGAGCACTCGCTCGATGAGGGGAGCGCCGATATTGCCGCCCACCAGCACCTGGCGGTCGGGGTGGAAGCGCCGCGCGTCCTCGCGCAGCATGAGCCCTGTGAGTGTAGTCGTGGTAGTCTTGCCTGAACTGCCGGTGATGCCCACAACCGGAGCGGCAGACAGCCTCAGCACAAGATCGATCTCCGAGCTTACGGCCGCGCCCGCTGCGCGCGCGGCCTCTATCTCCGGCTGGCCGGGATTGACGCCGGGCGACAGATACACGACATCGAAACTGGGCAGTGAATCGAGGTATCCCGGGCCCAGCAGATACTGTACGTCCAGTCCGGCCAGGGAGTCCATCTCAGCGGCCAGAGAATCAGCTTGTTTCTGATCGCATGCCGTTGCCTGAACCCCGCGGCTTGCCAGAAACCGGATCAGCGGCACGTTGGTCACGCCCATGCCGACTATGGCTGCGCGTTTCCCCGCAAGCCCCCTGAGGACGTTGGCTTGAGAATCGGTCAGCACCGTCCGAACCCTCCCGCAGGCCCGCCGCGACCGATGGAGACCAGCCGCGCCGCCGTCTCGGCCGCGTCCGCCACCAGCTGCCCGGCGTGCGCAATCGCCTCCTCGATAGTGCACGGTCCCTTTGCAATACTCATCAGAGCGTCAATGCCGTGCGCGTAGAGCCCCCTGGCATCCTCGGCAACGGAGCCGGATATCACCACAACGGGAATTCCGAGCGACTTGGCGACACTCGCTACTCCCATGGGGGTCTTGCCGAAGAGAGTCTGGAAGTCAGTACGGCCTTCGCCCGTGATGACCAGGGCGGCACCCTTCATCTTGTCTCCAAGGCGCGTGGTCTCCGTCACAATCTCTATGCCCCGCTTGAGGCGTGCGCCGAGGAACGCCGTCAGGCCGGCCCCCAAGCCCCCGGCGGCCCCAGCGCCCGGGATGCCGTCCACATCCGCGCCCAGATCGCGCCGGATGACCGCGGCCAAGTTTCTGAGGGCGTCATCAAGGATCTCCACCATCTCGGGCGTGGCGCCTTTCTGCGGACCATACACGGCCGATGCGCCTCGCGGCCCAGTGAGAGGGTTGTCTACATCGCACGCCACCAGGAACTCCGACTCCGATGCCCGCACGTCCAAGCCTGACGCGTCGATTCGGGCCAACCGCGCAAGCTCCGCGCCGCCCGGCCCGATATCGGCACCGCGCGCATCGAGCAGCCTGATCCCAAGCGCCTGCGCCATTCCGGCGCCTCCATCGTTGGTGGCGGAACCGCCGACGCCTATAATGAACCGGCGGCAACCCATATCGAGCGCGCTCGCGATGAGCTCGCCCGTGCCCCGGGTCGTGGCCGTAAGCGGATTTCTGCGGCCTCGCGGAACCAACGGCAATCCAGACGCCGCAGCCATCTCTATCACAGCTGTAACGGCGTCGCCGAGCACTCCGAAGAACGCGGCGACCGGTTCGCCGAGCGGACCAGCGACGTCGATATTGATGATCCGCCCGGCAGTTGCGTCCACCAGCGACTGGACTGTGCCTTCTCCTCCATCGGCCATGGGAACGGACACGACTTCGGCCTCGGGCCACACCCTGCGCAGCCCCTCTTGTGCAGCCTGGCATACCTGCCGGGCAGTGAGGCTGCCCTTGAATGAGTCAGGGGCGACCACGACTTTCGGTTGCTTTTCCATCAAACCACCCCCAAGAAATCCGCGTCACACGCGCGGGGAAAGGCGTTCAGCTTCGACGATTTCGCGAGCCAGTTCCAGCAGGCGCTGCTTGGTGTTCGCGGCGGGGTCCCGCAGCACCTCGCCGAGAAGCGCGGAAAGGACGCGTCTCACAGCAGGGCCGGGGCTAATGCCGGTGGAGCTCATCACGTCATGCCCGTCCACAGCCAGGTCTCGAACGCACAAGGCGGGTCGGGCGGCCAAGACGGCGCGGGCCAGCTCGCTTAGGGCGTGTCTTTCATCTTCAGAGCAGCTCTGCATGGCGCAGGCCACTCGAACAGCCGGCGCCAGGCTGCCCGCGCCTATCTGCGATGCCATCAGCCGAAGCGAATATGCAGTCGGACCGCCCGAGGCAGTCGCAGTCAGCGCCAACGCGCCCCGGATTATCGCAGCCACATCGGCCCCGGCGCGATTGGAAGCGCGCATCCGCGCCAGCGCTCGTCGGACCCCTGCGGCGCCTATCGGCGCAAACAGCAAGGCGAACCGTTCCGCAGGCTCGGCCGGCAACTCATCGCACATGGCATAGAGCGGAGCGCGCCGCCAGCGCGGCACGAGCGCGCACAGCTCGGGCAGGACGTATGGGGCGATTCCCATTTCATCGAGAAGCGCAAGGCCCAGCGATGGTCTGGGAGCCCTCATCATCTTGGTGAGTTCGTCGGTTACCCGCTCCACCGAAACCTGCTGTATCTGGGGCGCCAGTTCGCGCGCGGCCGCCGCCAGACGCGGATCGGGCCGAAAGCCCAGCTTCGCCGCAAAGCGCGCGGCCCGCACCATCCGGAGCTTGTCTTCGGCGAATCTGTCGGCAGGATCGCCCACGCATCTGATCAGGCCCCCTAAAATGTCTTCGCGCCCGCCGAAAGGATCCACTAGCTCCCCGGTAGTGGGATCGAAGGCCATGGCGTTTATGGTGAAGTCCCGCCTGGAAAGATCGTCCTCGATGCCCGCCACGAACCGCACGTACTCAGGATGCCTGCCGTCCGCGTAGGGTCCGTCTATTCGGTATGTGGTCACCTCGATGCTCATTCCGCCCTCGCGGACCGTCACCGTCCCGTGAGCCGCACCAGTGGGTATCACCCTGTCAAAGGCAGCCATCACCTGCTCCGGCTGCGCGGACGTGGCCACATCCCAGTCCTCGGGGCTGGGTCTCCCCATGACCATGTCCCTCACGGCACCGCCTGCAATGTATGCAGTATGGCCCAACGCTTTGAGGGCGGCGATGACCTCGACAACTTGAGCCGGTGCGACGGAACAATGCTCATCCGACACCTCAAGGCCCCCCTCTCCAACCTGATGCCCGGTCGCCCCGGGGGCTGCCGGCGGCTTCCAGCGAGTTCCCATTGAGGGCCCAAGCCGTCCTCGCCCGCCCGTCCGCAAAACGGTATAATTGGGGCGGGAACTCGTGCCGCGCGCATGACGTTGTTACCCAATTGAACGCACAATTACACGCACATCACGTGTAGGCGGGTGATACCTTTGGTCAACCAGCAGGCGCTTGCAGTAACTGCACAACACTTGTCAAAAGAAGCCGAGTTCGAATCGCTGGTACTGCGTTATCAGAACTCAGTATACAACATCGCGCTCCGAATGGCAGGCAACCCCGACGAGGCCCAGGATCTGGCGCAGGAGGCTTTCGTAAGAGCGTACCGGTCGTTCGACAGCTACCGGCGGGGCACCTCCTTCGACAAGTGGCTGTACAGAATCGTCACAAACCTCTACATCGACGAAGTCCGCAGGCGCAGACGCAGACCGTATGTGGAGTCTCTGGACGAGCGCATCATGATGGCCGGAGGAGACGAGATCGACCGCGAAATAGCCGACCTGTCGCACAGCCCGGAGACGGTATACGATCGAGAGCACCTGGACGCGTGTATTCAGAGTGCGCTTGGCCAGATGTCGCCGGACTTTCGGATGGCGGTAATACTCTGCGATATTGAAGGGTTTTCATACGAGGAGATCGCTCAGATTATGGGCACGTCCATCGGGACTGTGAGATCGCGCATACACAGAGGCAGGCGAGCCCTGCGCGAGCGTATCGCGCCCTGCCTTCCAGCGCAGTCCGGGGAGGTGAGGCCGAAATGACGTGCAACATGACCCAACGGCTGATATCTGCCTACGTCGACCGTGAGCTGTCAGAGGACGAAAGGGCGAGAGTACGGCAGCATCTGGCCCTGTGCCCCGACTGCATGGCCGTCTACGAGATGACTCTTGAGGTAAAGACGGCACTCGGCTCCATGGCACCGGCGCCGTGCCCCGAGTGTCTATGGGAAGACGTCCGGGATCGAATCGCGGCGCTGCCCTTTCAGATCGAGACGGGCTACACGTCTGGTTTCAGGCCGCTCAGGGCAATCTGGTCATTTGCGAGGTTGGTCGTCCCCGCCGCCGTAGCGGGCACAATCGTCGCCATTCCCCTGGTACACATGATCTTCGGGGTGAGCCTGTTCGGCCCGTCCGGGTCGAGGCAGCAGCCCATTGCGGCGTCCACGCCCCCGCGTCTGGTGATATCAGCGCCGGCGTCGGAAGGCGCGGGATTCGTACGATACCAGACGGCGCGCATGTCGTCCTCGTCCTCCAAACAGTTCGGACTGGACACAACATTGCGCGGCGATGGCGACCCAAGTTCGCCAGATGACCGGCTGGGACTGCTACTAGAGCAGATGCAGGATGCGAGTTTGACCTGCACCTGGATCGGAGGGAGTACGCATGAGTGAGTCCAAGTTCAAAGCCTACATTCCTTTGCTAGTCGTGGCCATAGTTGCCAGCGTGATAACGTCTGTAGTGGTGACGAATCGCGTGTTCCCCGACCGTGTCGACAATCTAGCGACAGCTGTGGCCACCACTGCCGCGCTGCCGCTTCCGTTCGCCTCGAACACCACAAGTTCCATCGCGCTCCCGTCATTCGCCGACGTGGCGGAGGCAGTGGGGCCTACGGTGGTGCGAGTAGATACAGAACGCGTGGAGCAATTCACCACCGGCGACCCGCACATGGATTGGATGTTCCGCGGCTTGTTCCGAGGCGAACAGGTAGTGCCAGGCACCGGATCGGGGTTCATAGTGAGCCCCGACGGCCACATCGTAACCAACTATCATGTGATCGAATCGTCAAGGAAAATCGAGGTCACGCTGACTGATGGACGAAAGCTTCGCGCCCAGGTAATCGGCGGAAGCAAGGAATCGGACGTAGCCGTCATCAAGGTCAACGCCAAGAATCTCCCCGCCGCTCAGCTCGGCGATTCGAGCAAGCTTCGACCGGGCGACTGGGTGATCGCCATAGGCAACCCATACGGGTTCGACCACACGGTCACTGCCGGAATCGTAAGCGCGCTCGGCAGGAGCATAGATGATGGAGCAGGCAACACCCTGGCCACAGGCGACCTAATACAGACCGACGCGGCAATCAACAAGGGCAACAGCGGCGGCCCTCTCATCGACATGCAGGGCAAGGTGATCGGCATCAACACCGCGATCATCCAGTACGCGCAGGGCATGGGGTTCGCGATATCCATAAACTCGGTACGCGACGTGCTCAGCGAGATGATGACGCGCAAGACGGCGGCGGAGTCCAATGATGCCCCCAGGCCGTGGCTCGGCATCTGGTATCAGCAGCTAGATGAGAATCTCGCCGGTTACCTGGAATTGCCCGACGCTAACGGAATCCTGATCACAGACGTCTACAAGGATAGCCCTGCCGACAAGGCGAAGCTGCAGAAGGGCGATGTTGTGCGCGAGATCAACCGGAAATCCGTTACGCCGAACATGTCGCTTGCCGACGAAATCGGCAAGATGAAGGTGGGCGACACCGTGCTTCTGTGGGTCTGGAGGGACGGCCAGAGAATTTACGTGTCAGTGAAGCTGGCCGCGTATCCCGATGAGGAACCAGATCTTCGTTGATAGAGGCCGGCGCCGCGGCAGCGGACGTTGCCGCTCGCGCCAGACGCCGAAGAACCGCGCGCGGACCCCATATTATTCCTGAACCCGGCAGGCGAGCTTGCGAATATCCGGCGCCAGAGTGCACACACTATACGCGGCGAGCAGGACAAGACGTGACGTTGCGGTTGTTGCCATGGGAACGATTCTGTCACGCACCTGCTCGCTCCATATCTTTCCATAGGCTTCTGCAGTCAGCTGTTGTGCTCATGACCGGGCGAACTTCCTGATGACCTTCACGAGCGCCTCAACTGTCTCTTCAGTCGCTTCCGATTCGCTCGCCCCGAAAATGCACTCCCGGGCGTGGCTTTCAAGAATGAGTATGCCGGCGTTGTAGAGCGCCGTTCTTGCCGCGGCCACTTGGTCCAGGATGTCGCAGCACTCTTTGCCATCATCAATCATGCGCTGTACTCCCTTTACCTGGCCTTCTATCCGTTTGAGCCTGTTGATTACGTCTTGCTTGCTTGCGCCCGCCACGGATGTGCACTCCCTTTCTGAAAAGACTCATACGACTGGAGATCGCTAGTTCCAGCCGCGGTCAGAGCGCGGATCTACGTAGTGCCTCCGCCCGTTCTTGAGAAACGACCGCAGCCTTCCACCATTCTCGAGTTCGCGCAGAGCGCGACCGATATCGCCTTCGGTGCTTCTTCGCACGAACCGACGAACAACGTCTGACTTGGTCTTGGGCGATGAGCAGTAATCCACGATCCCTGGGTAAAGCCGTTCAGAGCCGGACGGCAGACGTCGACGCGGATAGACGATGGTGTATCCCGGGTTGCCGTCGACATCTTCCCCCAGAACATAATCGGCACAAGCTGGATTGGCCTTTAGCAGCGAGCGGACTGCGTGGCGCGTGTCACCGCCCAATCCGCCCGATCCGTATCCGTGAACGACCTTGAGGCAGGCGGCAGAACCGGAGCCGGAGCCGGGGCGAGAGCCCGAGCGAGATGCCGCGCCTACCCCTGAGCCTGAGCCCAAGGCGTTGTCGTAAGCCCTAATGAAGCAGGCTATAGCGTCGGTCGTTTTCATCCCGTGAAGATCCACCTGATGCACAGCAATCGCCCCGCACAATGAAATGCCACAAAACAATATGAGATACTGCAGCGAAGGCACCACGGTTATCGCGCCAAGGCGGCGACACCAGGGTGCCGACACCCCCTACCCGTATTGCCCTACGTGCCCATGGTAGCATAGATAACATGGAGAGGCAATGGAGCCAGAAGTCACCACCTGCCGAGCACGCTCGCCATCCGCGCTCACTCCTTACCTCGACCGAAGAGACGTGGTGGTGACCGGTGGTGTGTCCCGACCAGGTGTAGGCGGGCCGCGAGTTGGCTTGATTGAATCGCCGCGCATACTCGTGACTTCAGTCGTGAGTAAGCGGTGCCATATGTTGTGCGGGAACTATCAGAATAGCCTGCAATTGGTTGTACCCGTCCA